>OGZF01001120.1_pt1 | contig 18628 bp, 19 predicted proteins | sample 1576771 | NCBI WGS metagenome assembly OGZF01 (sample SAMEA3541536, study PRJEB24748) | human gut metagenome | biome: human gut; feature: human-associated habitat; material: faeces | place: China | collected 2012
ATAAGCCATAAAGACCTTTGATCGTACTGTGTGCCAGTCCTTCATCTGACAATGCGGAAAAGAACTTCCTTACATGTGATGTCTTGAAATCCACAACACGAATGTTTCCAAGAGTATTTCGTATCCGGTAATCCCACATACGGATATAATTCTTCTTCGTTCTTTCCTTGATATTCTTTGTTGCCATGTATCGCTCAAACAACGTATTCACAGTCAGCTTCTTGACTGATGCATCTGTAATAATGTGAAAGTAAAAGGCACTAACCTCCAATAACCCCGGGGCAGTGCCTTAACATCCTTTATTTGACCATTTCCTGCTCATTCACCTCTTTCTTCACAACCCTCTTTACCGCCTTCACCTCACGCATTATATTCTCCCTGCGCTTCCTGCAAAAAGCCAGACGCATAATCCGATAAAACCAATACGCCGGTATCAGGCACTTATGTTTTACCAGCAACGGATAATTCTCATACAGCTCCATTCCCGGAAATACTCTATGCCGATAGTAACTAAGCTTTGACATTTTTTTCTTTCCATCCGCTTTTTTCTGCTTTTCCATGCGGTTTGCAACCATGCGGTCAAAGGTTCCGTACACACCGGAAGAAAGATAGTACCGAAGCATATCATGTTCATCCCCCGATAACGACCGTTCAAAGGAATCCTGCCCGTATGCCTGCAATGGTGCAAATACCTTCCTGCAAAGGATGCGGTTATGCTTCTCGAAATCCTCTATTCCAAGCTTTTTACACTCCGTCCGGATATAATCAAAATCAAGTGTGGCTTCCTTCTGGTTCAGCCAGGCATAGAAATCCAGTAATGTACGCAAGCCGGTACCACTTCCGCTGTAGTGCTTGTAAGCGTGGCTTGTGATGTAAATGTAGAAATCCTCGTCACGCATATGATAGCCACAACTGCTGTCCACTCCTGTCCTGCCACATGCATTGTTTCCTGCATCATCTGCATCGCCTATATGAACAATTTCATCCGGGATCAGACGCTCCTTGATATCACTGTAATACTCCACCCAGCTCTCATCATGTCCCCTGCCATAGAGTGAGCGGTGCATCTCAAAGTTATAAACGGGCGGCTTCTGGTAGACATCATGGTTGCCATTGCCTACGGATTCTGCCTCGTAGCCCTCGGAAAGCATGTGCTTCTTCACACGCTCCCATGCATCTGCATCAAACAGGATATCATTGTCCGACATCTGTCGCATTCCGACTGACGGATAATAGTCCTTCAGTATAATGCCCTTTAATGGCAGATACCATATTTGCTCGGTATCCATCCATGCACACAGTTTCTTTCTCTCTACATCAAAGAGCAGCACCTTACGGACAGCCTTTACTATGCGGTCTTCCCAATATTTCGGCAAAGCAACTCCCGCCTGCTTTAAGGTTGCTCCCACCAGTGTATCTATGAAATGCCTTGCACTCATACGGAAAAGTTCTTTCATCTCTTCTTCACCGGTGCGGTAACGCTCCAGACATTTCCCGTCCGGCTTGCTATTGGGCAAAATATTGATTCCATTATTCTGCCCTTTTGACTGCCCGGCTGCCTTACCTCTGCTATTTATCCCAAATGAAGCCAGATACAGCATATCATAGGCAACCGGGTCTATGATATGGCGATCGGTATGTATTTCATCCCCCACATCCCTTGCATTCTTCTGTACCGCTGTCAGCTCTTTGCTATGTAATCTCTCCATGCCGTCACCTCTTTTCTCCGTTTCTGCTTTATTTCTCTTCTCCAAATGCAACCTGCCTGTCACACAGCTTAAGTGCAGCTGGACGGTGGGTTACAATGATCACTGTCTTATCTGTCATACTGCGGAGATTTTCAAGCACCGCTTCTTCCGTTCCGGCATCCAGTGCACTGGTGGCTTCATCGAGAAGCAGTACCGGTCTGTCAGAATAAATTGCCCTGGCAATCGCAAGCCTCTGCATCTGTCCCTCGGAAAGTCCCAGGCCACGTTCGCCAAGCAGTGTGTCAATCCCATGCTCCAGCTCTGCGATAAAGCCATCCGCACAGGCTATCTGCAAGGCTCTGTGAATACCGGTTTCATCGCCTGTCCTGTTCTTATCTGAAAATGTGATGATATCCCGGATACTTCCGCTCATAAGCTGGTTGCCCTGCGGAACATAGGCAAACATGGAACGATCACAGCCATACACTTCTCCGGCATCTACTGTATACAATCCCATCATAAGCTTTAACACTGTACTCTTGCCACAGCCACTCGGACCGGTAAATGCCACAAACTCACCCTTTCGTATCATAAGGCTGTAATCATTTAATACGATTGGCATAATCACATCTCCCTCGGTGACGACCGGCGGAAGGTATGTAAAATCAACATGGGACAAGCCGAATGTGCTGTTATCTGGAATATGCCTTGATTTACGGCTCTTGTCTATGCTTCCTGAATATTCTGCACCATTATCAATTGTATCTGCCATATATGCTTTATGTTCTGTCTGAACTTCACCTGTAACACAGCCTTCATCCCTATCACGCAGCTCATCCTTGGCATATGCCTCAATCTCCATCAGCCTCTCCGCACTCGCAAGCATAGCGAAATACTTCGGCAGATACCCTGTGATGTTGGCAAACGGGTTCTGTATCTGGCTGATGAGCTGCAGCATCGCCATAAAGGTTCCGTAGGTCATGGTGCCATTGTAGATTCCAAATGCCCCATAGACAGCTCCTAGCACATAGGCTCCGTTCATAACTGCGCCAAAACCGATATTGCACACATTGGAAAAATGATTCTTTCTCATGCGTGCTTTCTTGTGCTCGCTCATGTGGTTTTCAGCCTCAGTAAGGCTGTCTGCTTCCTTGCCAAATGCTTTGACAATCATCAGGCTTCCAAGATGCTCCTGCAAAAAGATACGGACAAGTCCATCCTTTTCCTGCATCTGCTTGTGCAGTTTCTTTAGCTGCTTTCTGAAAATATAAGTAAGCAGCACCAGAAGTATTCCACCAGGCACAAGGATATAGGCAAACCTCGGTTCCATAATAAGGATTACCACAAGTGCTCCTGCCATCTTCGTTACCATCCCGGCTACGCCCGGAACGATCGTGGCAAGCCCCTCTGACACGACAACAGTATCTGATGTCAGGCGGTTCATCCACTCACCGGAATGGGTTGCGGTGACTGCTCCGTAATTGTGTGTAAGAAGCCCTGCAAACAACCAGCTTTTGAATGCATTCTCATAGGTTGCCTTAGCGTATTCTTCTAAGAATCGAAGAACTGCCCGGAGTGCAATCTGTCCTGCCACAAGTGCCGCAAAGAGAATACAATAGGTAAGCATTTTGGAGCTGTCATGTGCCACTGCACCATCAATCAGTCCACGTAGGAGCAGGGCATAAAAAACACTGCTGATGCCAAGTACCATCTGCACCAGCAGCAGGAATATGATATATAATCTGCTTTTGCCTGCGACCTCGTTGATAAAGTGCAGGGCGGATCTACTATTTTTCATCATGAAACTTCCTTCTGTAATAGCCTTTGATTTTATCCCGAAAATATAATACCGGTCTTCGTATAAAAAAGAAATCTACCCATATATGATAATATAACCTGTATGGAATTTCATCTACGGAATGCCACTTTCCGTGTCTGTAAAATCGAGTTACTATACCACGAATTTGTTCTGGATAAACATACTCCTTTTGCCAGCAATTATCACCATTTATAACATACATATTCTCTTTTTTATATAACACCCTATGAATAACTCCCTGCTCGTTATTTCTGATATACATAACCACATCATAACGAACCGGAGGCTGCTTGATTGCATGAATCTCAGCTACGCTGTCCGATTGGTATAACATTGGATTCATACTTATCCCTTTGGGTGCACTTAAATACATTCCATGTTTTTTTAGTTCTTCCAGTTGTGCTCGCCCCACATCATTCCTCCAATGCTCCAATGCCACGCAACTTCTCCACGATTGAATCCACATCCTTTTGCAGCACATCCTTCGGTGCATCGTATTTCTCATACATAGCCTCAACGATCTGCTCTTTGGTAGTATCTGTTTTCAGGCACTCCACGATAAATGCAGCTGTCCTGTTGCTTCTGACAAGCCCTGCAAATGAGCTGGTTACATCAATCAAAACCTGCTCTCCATCGCTGTCATGTGTGATAAATGTATCTTTTAATCTCATCTATGATTCCTCCTGTTTCTTAAGTCTGTTCATTCCTTCATAAGCCACCCTTGCAGCCTCGATATTCATGTTGCAGCCAAGCCGGTAGACCGGCACTACAGTAAGCATCCGATCAATCAGTGATAGTGTCTGCTTCATTCCGTCTGCTGATAAGCTTCTGTTCGTCTGCTGGACAATCATCGGATATGCGGCATGTGACTCTGCCTGCTTGATATGGTTTGTGGTGTCTCTTGTCAATATGCAGATGCCCTTTAACGGTACTGCAATATTTGTGCTTAATCTGTGCTTGCCATCCCAGGGTGTACCATATGCTGTCACGCCGGAGTCTGTGATGTGAAGAAGCGGCTTATCATCGTTTACCATGACGGCACGCTCCCCGAAATACTCTCTCCACAGACGTGTATGGGTGGACTTGCCGGTACCGCTTTTGGCTGTAAAAAGATAGCCTTCGCCATCTACAGCAATGACTGAGCCATGAAAAAGCAGGGTATCGCAAGATAAGAGGTAATCTGCAATCTTGCGATACACCGCAAGTGTCTCCAGATAGGCATCAGAAAACTGCCTGATGGGAATGCACTCTTTGGTATCTTCTCTTGCAGATTTCTCACGCTCAAAGTCGATATCGGACTGAGTTGTGGCAATGTGAAAACACATGGCATCCTCTGCATCATCTGCCACTATATAATCTTTGCAATATTCTCTGATATAATCACAGACAGAACAGATTGTAAAAAGCTGCCCTGCCAGTCGGATTGTAAAGCTCTCCATATATGACCTCTAATTCTGTTTCTTTTTCTTCCGGATAAATAAAACCGTTCCTGCCACTGCAATCGCTACTACAACTACCAGCAATATAATTCCCCATACCGACATACTTTGTGATTTTTCGGAGGCTGTATCTGCATTCGAGCTGATGGCAGTTTCGTCGGCATCTAAACCTTCATCAATTCCCGCAATTTCTGTTCCACTACTCTGTTTTTCTGTATCACTATTTTTTACCGTAGTGCCGTCATCTGTCTTGTTTTCTGTACTGTACTGCTCGGCAATCTTCTTTTCCTCTGTGGCTGTATCTACAGAGGAATCTACAGTCACTTTATACTGTGGTGCGACATTAGCTGTCGAGGTACTGTTACTTGCTGTATTCTTTGTATCGGTCTTATTATCCTTTGAACTGGTCGAATCCCCTATGTTGTTGCTTTGACTATTATTGTTTCCGCTCTCATCTGTATCTTTCTTATCCGTATTCTCATTGGAATTCTCAATTTTGGTATCTGCGGAAGCAAGTACCACACTCTTTAGATTTCCTGCACCGGAAAATGCATTTGTATGAATTGTCGTAACTGTAGATGGTACGATTATCTTCTCTACCGAATTGCACAATAAAAATGCATAATCCTTGATTTCTGTTACCGCCTTGTCGTTGATATAGGCAGGGATTGTAACCTCTTTATCACTTCCGTTATATGCATAAATTGAAACACTTTCTCCATTTTCTTCGTATTGAAAATCTCCATAATATTCTGCCGCATATACCTGTACACTTCCAAACAGACAAAGGAAGCAAATACATACTGCTGTTAAAATCATATTTTTTATCTTCACAATCAATCTCCTCTGTAATTTTGAAAAAGCGGCGGTTTACACCGCCGCCTCTAGTTTTATAAGTAAAACTAATCGTCTATTCCAGGAATTTCACCAGAAGTTGTAATCACATCTTCTACCTCAAATTCAACAACTTCCATTTCAGCTCTTTCATACATTTCTTTTTCCATTTCTAGTATCCTCCTTTAATCATTGTATGATGCATTCTTTAAGTTACTATATTTTATTATTCGCTTACCTGAAGAATCAGTATAAACAATATATCCTATGAATGTATATTCTGAATCAGTTATCATAGTCTTTGAATAGTAAAACTGATTCTTTACATTATTTGACGATGCATTAATTGTGCTCATTGCAGAACGAATGACTACACCTGGCGTATTCATATCAAGCGTATTCTGTTTTCCACTTACATAAACAACGCCAATGTCTACTAACTCATTCCCGCTAGGAATGTCATAGTTAAAATACATTGTGGCTTTTTTACTTACGCCCTGTTGCTTCACTGATATAATCGGCTCACCCATTATTATCGTCGGCTCTTTTACTACCTCACTGTCTGCCTGCTCATAATATGCTTCCAATGTGGTATCTCCGGTGATGATGAAAGTATATGTGCTATCGTAGCTTACGATATTGCCATTTGCGTCCTTCCAGCCAACAAACTGTTTACCTTCAATCGGATCTGCAGTAACCGTAACACTAGACTGTGGAGCCTTTTGCTCTGTCTGTAAACCTACTACTGTTAATGTATAAGTAATATCCTGCGCCTTAAATACCGGATAAAGACTGGTATTCTCGCTAAAGGTTGCAGTTTCTAAATCAACCACATCTTCCGCTGTTGCACCGCTTGCCTTTGCAGACCATCCAAGGAAGTCAAAGCCTACCTTTGTTGGTGCATTTACTGTAGTGGTAATCTTTCCTTCGCCTAAAACAAGTTTCTGGCTGTCCAAAAGCTTTCCTGACTGATGGTAGAAACTTACTGTCACATAAGCTATATCTGCGCCTTCATCTGTCTTAACCTTGACAAATTCCGGTGTCAATGTCGCATCACCAATCACTGTGAAGCTATAAACAGCATCCGTACTTACCGTTGTTCCATAAATATCCTTCCAGCCTACAAATTCATAGCCATCACTCGCTGTTGCTGTTACTGTTGCTTTCTGTCCATATACGTACTTTCCGTCTGATGTACTCGTCGTGCAGGTTCCACCTTCTGTGCTTTCACATATCACTGTATATTTTTCCTCATCAAGCCATGCATAATATGCATCCGGACTGTCAGCACCTAAGGTAAAGGTATATGTACTCTCTGTTCCTACAGATGTATTGCCTGCTGTATCTTTGGTCCATTTTCCGAAAATGTATCCTACACTTGGTGTTACTTTAAGGGTAACGGTATCACCGTTTGCATACCATCCATTTCCTGATGCTATGCCTCTTGGAGCACCCGCATCCGCAAATGATATGACAATATTGTGATCTGCCGCTATCAGTCCATCTGCACCTACTGTAGATGCTGCAAGCAGCTTATCAAAGGCTGTTGCAACATCTGTATCAGAAGAAGCCTCTGTAATAGTATCTGCAACAACAATAGCCTTTCGTAAAGCATCAATAGAAGCTGTCGTGTACTGCACATCTGCATACTTTCCATCACTTAAATTCTGCTTAACTTTAGTAATTAGCTTTCCAAGCTGATTATAAGTTTTAAAATCTTCACCACCAACATCACATTTGCCATCTAAATCTTCATCGGTGTGCTCAGCATAAGTCGGAGCTTTCTGTGTATTTGAATACGAATAGACCAAATCACCCGGTTTACCTTCACACCCCGGATAGGTTTCATTCCGATATACGGTATTCTCAACATCCCCTGCCTTTTTCAAAACAGGATATGTATCACCATTTTCGCCAAGTTTCTGCCCCCAGATGGAGCCATCGTAATCACCTTCTTCGGTTGAGCAGCCCTGTGACAGGAGATACGCAACTTCACCGCTTGCAAATTGTGCGGTGGTTTTGCCGCCATTTTCATCTTCTGTGTCTGCGAGGTAGTAGCAATTTGTGACTGGGCCAAAATTGTATCCACATATACCGCTTATATCAGTACTTGAGCTAGTAGCAGTAACAGTTCCTATGTTATAACAGTTTAAAATTGGTGCAGTACTACAACCACACACACCACCTACAGAAGCTACTTGGCCGGTAGCGGTAACAGTTCCTGTGTTATAACAGTTTGTGACTGTGCCACTATTGTATCCACATATACCGCCTATAGTAGCAGATGACTCAATAGCGGTAAGATTCCCTGCATTATAACAGTTTGTGATTGTGCCGTCATTGCGTCCACACACACCGCCCACAAAATCATTCCCCTTGAAATAGGAATCAACAACTCCAACATTTTTTATGTTGCCATCAGCTTCTGAACTTCCGAATAATCCAATACGTGTTGAATTATCATTAAAGTATAAACCACTTACGGTTTTATTATTTCCGTCAAACGTTCCTGAATACAGTGTTATATGATCTTCCATACAATCTGCAATCGGTGTCCAGCTTATAAAATCACTTCCGTTGGAAACGTTGCCCTCTGTATCGTATTGTAAAGAATCAAGAAGATTTTCATTTACTGTGATGTTGGCTGTCAGAATTGCATTGGCTAATGTGTTTTGTTCAACTCCATCAAGAGTACCGTTTACAAGTCCTGCAAACCAGTACAGCTGACCTGCATTGCTGATTTCGTAAACGGTGTCTTTCGTGCTGTCATCGTCAATGTCATATTTGTCAGTTGTTTCAACAGCAGGCTGATATACGGTTGCATTGCATTTCGGGCAGTTTCCGAAACCGTTGCTGTTGAAAGTTATTTCAATACCCTCGTGCTTACACTCTTCCTCTTCCGTGGATTGCTGTTCAGTCTTTCCAGCACTATCATTTGCCTGCACTGCAATTTCTGAATCATTCTCCTCTGCCATCACAGGCCCGGGAGTTACGCTGATTACTATGCTGGCACACAGAAGCATTGCCAGTCCTCTCTTTGCTTTCCTTGTTTGTTTCTTCATATACCACCCTCCTTATATCCTATCTCTTTGCAGCCAGTTTCAGCAGTTCCCTCTTTGCCGCCTGAATCTGCGGTTCAAAGAGTGCCTTCTCACCAAATATCATATAGTTGTTGATCGCCAGTATGGACAAATGCACATAGGGCTCAACTTCCTGCGTGGTGCATCCGAGTATCTTTGCAATCTGCCTGGTATAATCCGGATATCTGCCCGCCAGTTTTACTAAAGACGGCTTGATCTTGTCCCCGTATTCTTTTGATACACATACGCTTACCAGAAAACGCATAACCGGGGATAATTCTTCTGCCATCGCTCCCAGGTGGTCCATCATGTTTTCGATGTCACCTAAATCTTCCAATGCCATCCCAAAGGCTCTTTTTTCAATGCGCTCAATGGCTGCTTCTACACAGGCAATAATGATTTCTTCTTTCGTCTCGAAATAATAATAGATGCCACCATTCTGCAAACCTGCCGCAAAGCTCAGATCCGTTGTTGTGGTTATGGTAAGTCCCTTTGCCACAAATACATCTAAGCATATCGGAATCAGTTCCCTGGTTCTTTGTTCTTTTCTTGATGTTTTCAATCTTCCCTGTTCCTTTTCTATCTGTCGCTTCCTGACAGTGTTTTTGTGATACCTCGCTTGCCCACTGTTTCAATATAGAACATCATACCCCCTCCCCCCTAAAAAGCAAGTAGATACTTGATTTTTTATTTATTTTATATACACTATCTGTTTATGAAAAAGCGTCTATACGAAAACTGGATACTCAACAGTACTTCTTTTTCAAATATGCTCTGAGCAGAATGGTTCCAGTATTTATAAGCAGAATCACAAGAAGCAGATTAAGTGGAAGATATGCTCTTATCAAGTTCCCCAATACTGCTGCAAATGAAACACTGGATATCAAAACCATTTTATACAGGTCATCCCATATCTTCTTATATTGTTCAACTCCAGCCCAAACAAGGCATACGCTTCCAAGAATCCCGGCAGCAATCATAAACATAGAGAAAAATCCTTTAAAGAGCATTTCTCCGGCAGTATTGCTTATATATTCCAACTGTTCAAGCCATGCTATATATTCTTTGCACCAATTTATCGGTATCGTTATGAATTTCAATACATCCCTTTGAAATGCCCCATTCTGAAGAAGAGAAAAGAAAATGACCGTAAGATATCCCCAATCCAAGAAGAACTGCCTTTCTTTCATATCATCAATTTCAGATTTTGCTTTTTTCCTGGCTCGTTGTATCTCCACATCTGTCCGTTTCTTTTCTCTTTCAGCCTGATTCTCTGCCTGCCTTGCATGTTTTTCTGCTTCTTCCTGTTTCTGCTGTGCCTGTTCAACCGCTTCCACCGATGATTGGTTTACCTGTATCTGCAATTTAGAGTTCTGGTCCCGAACGTCTTTTATTTCTTCTTCGTCTGATCTGCTGTCTCTGTCGGCTGCAACTCTGGATTTTTCCCTATTTCCATTAAATTCATTCTCTAAGCCCTCCTTACTGATGTCCAGATGGAATGTTTTTGACAGATTGCTGTCACGCACTTTCTTTCCATCCTGATTCTGAAATGTGATGTGCTTTCGCTTTTCCGTCCAGTTCACGTTCCATCCAAACTGCTTCATTTTTTCTATAAACTTTTCTTTATTGATACAACTTTCCAGTGCCTTTAATACCGCCATTGCACAGTCCGCTACAAAACTGTCCTTTACCTGTTGACGGAACAGGTTATATTTATCTTTGCTCCATGCAATGACTTCCCCTTTTTCAATCTGGCTTCCATCAAAGTGCTTTCCTTTCTCGACAACTGTCAGTCCACGTTCTCGGCACATCTGATTAGTAAGCTGTTTCATACGTTCCAGATCCTTTTTGGTGTTATGCAGTTTTCTCCCATCTTCATAACTCACAGAATTTGTAACCAGATGGCAGTGGATATGGTTTTTATCCTTATGCACAGCCACTAAGGTCTGGAATCCACTGAACCAATTTTCTGCAAACTCTTTTCCAAATTCAAATGCCTGCTCCGGTGTAATCTTCTCATCTTTATGCCAGGAAATAATGTTATGGGCGTACATCCTTCCGGAGTCTTTATTCCATAATTTCTTTTCTTCCAAAAATGTGCGATACACCAGATTATAGTTAATCTCCTCATGTGGATAAGGACCTGTCACATAGGCAAGCTGTTCATTCGTCTTATCCTGACGCAATACATATTCGATACAGTTTCTCATTGCTCCATGAGAATTTGTCCGCTTATTAACTGTCTTATTGACTGCCATATCTTTTCACTCTCCTTCCGGTAGTTGAGGATATTCTGATTAAGATGATGCAAAATATCTTCTCTTGGTATAAAGCCACCAGCATTTATTGTCCGTGCAATCTGGTTGATATTCGTGGCAGCACCACGAAGCTGGCTGAGTATCTCTGCAAGCATCAGATTCAACTTTTTCAATTCTTCTACTTCCTCTGCGGATGCAATTTTTAAATCTGCTATCGCATGGAGTACCACTGCCTGCTGGGTTTGCCCGGATTCTTTTACCTTGCTTTGAAGCAGATCGTACTCTGCTTTATTCATTCGTATGGTTACTGTATGATTTCGTTTTCTCATAGGCTTTTGTCTCCTTTCTTTGCCTAATTTTTCATTCTTTATTAACAGACACAGCGTTTTGGTGTATATTGGCAGGAGATTTATAAGAGAGTGCAACGCTCTCTTATACAAGTGCAGGGTGCATGACGTCCAGTGGACGTCAGCTTTGCAGCGACCGGAGCGACAGCGGAGACAAGTCCTAGTCAATCAGTAAGTGTTCCGTAGGAATGTCCGGTGGACATTTCGCAGGAATACTTACGCCATTGACGTGCCGGGGTTCCAAGGGGCGAGAGGCTGTAAAAAATCTTGTGTCTTTGGAAAGTGAATCTTTCTGATAAGAAATAGATATGTAAGGTTTTGCTGTCGAATTTATAATTCTGTTGTTGTCGAATCTATCTTTCTATTTACAGTATAACCATCTGATAAGATTTTATACATCCGTTTTGATTTTTTTGCATGACAAATAAGACATTGTATTGATTGCTTTTTTCGTGGGCGCTGCCCACACCCGACCTCTGGAATAGAGTAGGGAAATTCTGGCAATAATACAAATGCCGACGGAATAGAAAGGAAGCGGGAATGGTCAGCTTTGGAGCAAATCCATTCCTGCTTTTCTTTTCTCTACAGACAGTTGGTAAGCCGTTCTCCATACAAGACAATCAACTGATTCAACACCTGATCCCAGTTCCGATATCTCTGTGTCCATTTCCTGACTACGTTTTCGCTGGCAAGATACAGCATCTTTTCCGGTGCTGTATCGCTTGGAAATACACTCTTGGTTTTTGTGACTTTCCGGTATTGACGGTTCAATCCCTCTATGATGTTAGTTGTGTACATAATACGTCTGATATCATTTGAAAACTGGAAAAAGGAACTTACATCTTCCCAATTATTTTCCCAGTTGCTGATAGCATAGGGATATTTCTTTCCCCATTTCTCCTTAATGTTCTCCAGTTCAGATAAAGCTGCTGTTTCATTCGGAGCATTATATACTGCTTTGAAATCTGAGGAAAACTTTTTCAGATCATTATAGTTCACATACTTGAAAGAATTACGCAGCATATGGATGACGCATCTCTGGATCTCTGCCTGCGGATAGACTGCCTGTATAGCTTCTTTAAAGCCGGGAAGCCCATCTACACAGAAGAAAAGTACATCCTTTACTCCGCGGTTCTTCAGATCATTGAGCATTCCAAGCCAGAACTTGCTGGTTTCATTAGCTCCTACTGTGATGCTGAGGATATCTTTGTATCCCTCCACTGTAACGCCAAGAACTACATACGCAGCACGACTCAGGATTCTGCCATCCTCCCGGACTTTGTAATGAATACAGTCCATAAAGACAAACGGATAAACCGGATTCAGAGGACGTGACTGCCATTCCTTGACCTGAGGAAGGATCTTATCAGTGATCTTGCTGACCATTTCTGCCGATAATTCAATTCCATAAAGATCCTGAAGCTGGTCATGAATGTCACGTGTACTCATACCACGTGCATATAAAGAGATCACTTTTTCTTCAATTCCAGAAATATCCCTCTGATATTTAGGAATCAGCTTCGGTTCAAACTCCCCATTGCGGTCTCTTGGTACATCAATTTGGAATTCACCGTACTGGCTTTTTAAGTTCTTTGTGGAATGACCATTTCTTTTGTTGTCTGGCTGCAGATCTCCCTTATGATTTTTTTCATAACCGAGAGTTGCATCCAACTCTGCCTCCATCAGCTCCTGCAGGATATCTTTGAAACTGTCTTTCAGAAGCGTGTATACATCTGCAACGCTACTAATGTTGTTTTCTGAGATAATCTGTCGAATTTGTTCCTTTGCAACTGCCATAAAAAATACTCCTTTTCGATAAGAATTGTCATATCTAAATTCTTACCAAAAAGGAGCCATTTTTTACCAGAAACACAAACTATTTTACACTACCGGAGAAATTTCTCATTTTAACTTGTACTAAATCTTGACATAGGAGCAGACAATGCCAACGAGAAGGCTTTATTTTACCATTTTCATCAAACCAAACCGACAATGAAATTGATTTCATATTTTTATCCATAACATAATCCTCATCCAATTTTGATTGCTTTGAATAAAATGCATCCCACACTATAAACTATGCATTATCTCATGAGCCAAATTCAATCCACCTCTCCAGTCGCTACCAGAAGATGGACATGAAAAAACTTTTTCATCTACCTTTAATATCCAGTGCTTTCTTCTTTTTACCACTTCTATTCCCAGACTGCTTAATTCTCTCTGCATACGTCTATTCATAGTTCTATATCCCTTAAAAAGATGCTTTATTTGTTTTTTCTTATCTATACCACTCATATTTCATCTTCCTTATTTTCAAAGGCCAGGCAGTCACCGTAGTTAATTGATATCCAGCAACTGCCCGACAATATTCTTCTCCTATTACTTTCTCTACATCAGCACGATTAATGTAATCCACTCCAGATGTTAAGCAGAGAAAGTGCAAGTCCCGCTGTTACAAGCCATCCCATAACAACACCTCCCTTCGGCATATTAATGTATTACTTATTTCTCCCAAGAATATGTTGTAGAATGTTCAAATTCATAAATGTCATCACTGGAAGTATTTCCACGACGAATCATTTCTCCCTGCAACTCATCCGCATATTCCTTTCCAGCAGCATATCCGTCCTCGTAATATGCATCGTGTGCAGCACGTCCCGCAACTCTAATTTCTTCTGATGTCATCTTACTCATTTTGTTACCTCCTACTTATAATACTTTTTAGCTTGTATCTGATCGCTTGGCTCTTCACATTTTTAAATTAATGCAATGAGTTCCATCCTGACCAGATGTTTAAAAAACTGAAGAACAAACCAGTTCCTACCATCCAACCCATGATATCATCCCCCTTTTATATTTTTGGATGTAAGTAAAATACTACCGAAATTTTTCAGTATTTTATGTTTCTCTTGTTGGCGGGGATGAAATTCAATAAGTACCCCATCCCCTGTTTTTTAATGATTAATTACAAGTCTTTTACCACCAGCCAAGCAGATGTCCACCAGAGATGATATTTGCGAATGCACCAGCAAGGCCAATTCCTACCATTGTTCCAAATCCCATCTTTATATCCTCCTGTCAATCTTTATTCTCTGAGATTGACCAATTCTCAGAGTTTTAAGGAAATATTCCTTGGTCAGGTGAATATTTCTTTTTAAGAAAAACTCTTGTGTTTTTCTATGATTCAATTATATCCAGCTTTTCTCGGACATACCATACCATCCCAGTCTTCTTCCAGACATCTTAATAAAATAAAAAAGTCCGATTTGTCCAAACTATACCACTATTGGACAAATCGGACTTTTTACCAGTCAATTTCATTGATACCATTAAACATGCATGATATACTAAGCTAAAAATAACTATCTCAGCTTATACTTAGGAGTGGATTGAAATGAACACATACAGCATACCATTAATTGAAGATTTAACCCTTTCTTATATAGGTGATTTAATCTGTGCAAATTTTGACTATCGTAAAGAAGATCTCGGCAGTTTTATCTTTCAAAGCTCAAAAACTTTTCAACGCAAAGCACATCAGGGTGCTAAAATTTCTAAAACTGATGTTAATAAATTAATAAACAATATGACAAATAAACTTTGCAATGGTGACAAAGAAATATTCTATGCACTACTTAAAGAATGGTTTCCTTCTCTACAAGCATATGACATTGATAATAAACATGAAAATCTCCGCAATATATTCATAGCCAACTTAATGAGAACATCTTTACCCCAAAATTTCTCTACACCATCCATTTTGGATAATACTTCCCTTACAACAGTATCTTTTTTTCAATCCTGTCTTGAATATACTTCACCGATCAAATGCTTAAAAATATCACTCTTAACTGGATGGAATTGGTTTAGGGATAATGAAAAACTTAATTTATTAACTGATTTAGCAAATAAAGGAGTAACAATATTTTTCATCGGCAATCCTATGAGCTCAGTACTAAAAAATATTCTTCTTGCAATGCGCAATCCCGATTTAGAATTACGTTATGGAGAAGCTAATGCCACACTTTCTGAATGGCATAAATATGAAACTGCTTATCCAAATATACACTTGCATATTGCTACTGATTACCCTATTTTGCATCAATCCTATATCGTTGAATTTTCAGACGGCTCGGAGAGAATTTTACTACGTGATTATACGTATGGTACATCAGTACAAGAACTGACTCCTCGTCAACTTTCAAAATATTATTCACCTGATTATAATTACTATAAAAATGAATTTCAATTTTTGTGGAATAGAAGTATAGCATACGATGAATGGGAAAGAAGTTTACCTCCAACAGAAGAAACTTTACCTATTGGTGATTACATTCTTATATATCCTTCTCATCAGTCCAAATCTTCCGACAATCTTAAATGGATATATTGTAAACTATCAATTAAAGAAAATAACATTGTTTCTATGTTAGTAAACATCTCAAATATTAACGCTTTCCCTGATTGCACTGATAATTGGGAATACGCCTACACAGGTAATGCAAAATTAACCAAAAAAATTATTTATATTACTCTTCATGGCAATGAACAAGAAGAACTTATATACATTTCCATTCCAAGACCCATACGAAATTTCAATCGTTATATTGGTCTCATGAGCGCACTCACACCTTCTGGTATTGCACCTATTGCTTTTAAATTCGCATGTATAGATTACTCGCTTTTATCCAAGATAAATTATCCCTACTTACATGCATTGCTCAGTAATAACTCTCAGACATATCCGAACTCACTAACTATGCTAGAGCCTTATGATATCGAGCAGTTCTATTCAAATTCAATTTTTTTGTAATAAAACACAGCTATAAATCAAGAACTTTACCCTATAACTCCACTTATGGGGTAAAGTCTTTCCATCTATTTATTAGTCCCTCGCCACATAATTTATATGTAAACGGTAAATAGGTCCTTTCCATTATTGATTGAAATTAATGTATTGAAGTTATATAATATATTCAAAATATATTTACTAGGAAGGTTATCTGTATGGACGAATTTATTAAGTTACTTGACCCAGCCTATGAACTAGAGCGTGTTTGAAAAAAATCAGAAATTGTTTATTTTAACCAAATCAATATGGAAGCAAGGCATAAAAATCCCAGATAGGTACATACAAGTTTATCATAGCGGGTCGCTATCCTTCGATACGCTTTTAATTTCAAGAACAGCTTTTCTACAAGATGCCGCTCTTTATAAAGCCACCAGTCACAAGAACGTTGTATTTTTGCATTCCTTTTGGATGGAATCGTCGCTTTTGCACCATTTGCATGGATGTATTTTAATACTTTGTTACTGTTATAGCCTCGATCTGCCAAAATCTTGCTTCCATTAATGTTAATTTGTTTTAAAAGAGGAATTGCATATGGAATATCATTTTTCTGGCCTTCGCTAATCATAATACGGACTGGGTTCCCGTACGCTTCTACGATGGCATGGATTTTGGTACTTGGTCCGTCTCGGCTCCGGCCGATTTCAGGGGAAGGCCCCCTTTTTTAGCTCCGGCACTATGCTAATGTGCCTGGACGATGGACGCATCCATAGAAAGCTCTTCAAATTCTGCATCCAAACTTAAAATCCGGAAAATATTATCCAATATACCGTCTTCAATCCATTTACGAAAGCGACTGTAAACGGTTTCCCATGGTCCGTAATGTTCCGGAATGTCACGCCAGGGTGCACCGCTGCGTGCAATCCAAACCATTCCATTTAAGATTGTGCGATTACACTTTCGTGAACGTCCCCGCTTGCCTGTATTTTCCGGGGGAAGTAGATTCACAATGCGGTTCCATTCATCATCGTTCAACTCATATCGCCTTAACATAATAAACACCCATTTTTCTTTATTTTAACATGAAAAAGGATATTAAAATATATGTTTTGTGCAATATTTAATTTTCAAACACGCTCTAGTTTCAGGTGCATTTGCGGGTCTTGCCTCATATTTGGAATGTACTGATATTTTGGAAATTCATTACGATGACATCAATGTTCAGCTTGAAACGATTTCAGATGCTGATATTGAAGACTTTCAAAATGAGTTTACTTTCGGCATGGAGATTCTAGAAGGTTTGATTAAGGATGAAATTATTACTGATGAACAAATTGAGAAATTCAATTTACAATATCTTATCAGTATATCAGATGATGAAGATGAATATGAGGATTTTCCAAGTAGAAAAATCGCAAATTTGCAGAGACTTAGAAAACATATAAGGGATATGTTTAAGAATAGTCCGAATCCATATGTTGAAAAGAGGCGAGTGGTACATGAACCGCAGAGCCCTGTTAACAAAGAGACATATACTACAGCTATGTATGGTAGTGAGTGTAGTGAGCATAAATGTTTCTGTCAAATGTGTCGGAAGATTGTGCCTAAGACACATATTGGAAGGAGAAAGGAAGTAGAAAAGCGAAGCTGGCAAAACTGAATGAGATGTTTCTGGCGAAAGTTTAATCAGACATACTCCAAAATCCCTCTGCATACATTGTAAAAAGATGCATGCAGAGGGATTTTTTTGAAGGATTATATTGAAGAGCGGGCAGTGGAAGTTGCGTATTATATAATTGAAACGAAGGCTACGGTGCGTCAGGCAGCAAAGAAATTCGGGATCAGCAAGAGTACGGTACATATAGTAGTAACAAAAAAGAACTGTATAGAAATATTATATATATGGTTAAATGATAAAAGAGAACGAACCATCAATTTAGATGTGTATTCGTTCTTTTTCTTTAGAAAAATATTGATTGTAAATATTCAAAATGCTATGTTTATTTAATAAAAGGTAAGTAAGAAGGTGCGGGATATGCTAAATAAAGTACAAAAAGCGGCATTTGATTTGATTCAATCAGATGCACAATTTATATATACGTTAGTTGATATGCAAAATAACGCTAAAAATATTAATAGTAATTATGTAATGATGAGCATACCGTATATAGGAATTTTTGCGGATGGTGCGGAACAATGGTGCAAAAAAATTGGACTAAATGCACCGAGATTTAATGATGAAGAAAAAGAATACTATGTAAACTGTACATATCTTGAATTGCTGGGACGTCTTGCAGACCCGGACGGGCTGGAAAACTATGTTGCTGCAATCCCGGACAACGCAACATGGGATTCCAATTTATACGAATATGTA
>OGZF01001129.1_pt1 | contig 18452 bp, 18 predicted proteins | sample 1576771 | NCBI WGS metagenome assembly OGZF01 (sample SAMEA3541536, study PRJEB24748) | human gut metagenome | biome: human gut; feature: human-associated habitat; material: faeces | place: China | collected 2012
CGGAAATTCGGGTTGTCCATCACTGGCTCCAATGTAGATAAATTTCCTGCATATGTCAGACAATCCAGACATACGATACGATAATCCGGGTATTTATTTAACATATGAAATACAAAGTTACTTCCAATAAATCCTGCTCCACCTGTTACGATAATATTCATAATTAAAAACTCCTTTTAGTATAAATTTTCCTGATATTTTCCATCTAATACATCTTTGAGATACTGTCCGTACTGATTCTTCTTCAATATTTCATAAACTTCCAGAATCTCCTCTTTGCTGATCCAGCCATTGAGATATGCAATCTCTTCCAGGCAAGCAATCTTACGATGCTGATGTGTCTCAACTGTTTTCACAAAATTTGTCGCATCAACAAGACTCTCATGAGTACCTGTATCAAGCCATGTAAATCCCTGTCCGAGAAGCTCCACATTCAAGTTACCTTTCTCAAGATATACTCTGTTCAAATCTGTGATTTCCAACTCTCCACGGGCACTTGGTTTCAGATTCTTCGCATACTCTACAACCTTGTTGTCATAGAAATACAAACCTGTTACACAGTAATTGCTCTTTGGTTTCTCCGGTTTTTCTTCGATAGAAATTGCTTTTCCTGTCTTGTCAAATTCAACGATACCAAAACGCTCCGGATCATCTACATAATATCCAAATACAGTAGCACCCTTACCTGTCTCTGCATTTTCCACAGCAGCTTTCAGACGCTTGTTCAGACCATGTCCTGCGAAAATGTTATCGCCAAGAACCATTGCCACTGTATCATCACCGATAAATTCTTCACCGATGATAAATGCCTGAGCCAGTCCGTCCGGGCTTGGCTGCACTGCATATGACAAATGTACTCCAAACTGATGTCCGTCACCAAGCAGCTCCTTAAATCTTGGTGTGTCCTGTGGTGTAGAAATGATCAGAATATCGCGGATACCTGCATTCATTAATACAGACATCGGATAATAAATCATCGGTTTGTCATAAATTGGCAATAACTGTTTTGATGTTACCATTGTCAAAGGATACAGACGAGTGCCTGAACCTCCTGCTAAAATAATTCCCTTCATGAGAACCTCCTTATACGTTATATATTCAATATTTTTCACGTCTCGTTTACTAGTTGTTCCCATTATAAAAGGTGACCTAAGGTCACCTTCAAGTACTTTTTTTAATTTTTATAAAATTTTTATTCTACTGTAACACTTTTCGCAAGGTTTCTCGGCTTATCTACATCCAATCCCTTTGCAACAGATACATAATATCCAAGCAACTGAAGAGGGATAACTGCCAATGAAGTAGCAAAATGTTCATCTGTCTTCGGAACATAGACTGCAAAATCTGCTGTATCTTCTATATTATAATTGCCATAATGTGTCAGGCCCATCAGATATGCGCCACGACTCTTCACCTCAACCAGATTTGAAACTGTTTTTTCATATAAATGATCCTGTGTCAGAACACCGATCACCAACGTTCCATCCTCAATCAAACTGATTGTTCCATGCTTCAATTCACCTGCTGCATATGCCTCTGAATGAATATAACTGATCTCTTTCATCTTAAGGCTGCCTTCCAGACAGATTGCATAATCGATTCCTCTTCCAATAAAGAATACATCCTTTGAGTTTGCATATTTCGCTGCAAACCACTGAATACGCTCCTTATCTTCCAGAATCTTGCCAATCTTTCGAGGAATTGTAGTAAGTTCCTGAATCATTTCACAATATTTTTCCTCAGAAATCGTTTCACGTACCTTTGCCAACTGCAGCGCCAGTGCATACGATGCAATCAGCTGTGTGCTGTACGCTTTTGTCGTTGCAACCGAAATTTCCGGTCCTGCAAGTGTATAAAATACATTATCAGCCTCACGTGCAATTGAAGAACCTACAACATTCACAATCGCAAGTGTCTTAACACCAAGCTCCTTTGACTCACGAAGTGCAGCCAAAGTATCTGCTGTCTCTCCCGACTGGCTGACCAAAATAACGAGACCATTTTTATCCAAAATCGGTTTACGATAACGGAACTCTGATGCAAGCTCGACACGTACCGGAATTCTTGCCAGATCCTCGATCACATACTGTGCTGCAACACCAACATGATATGCCGAACCACATGCCACAATATAAATCTGGCTGATTTCCTTCATCTCTTCCTCTGTCAGGCCAACTTCTGTCAGATCAATCTTGCCATCCTTCAAAACAGAATTCAAAGTATCCTCTACCACCTTCGGCTGCTCATGGATCTCTTTCATCATAAAATGCTCAAATCCACCCTTTTCAGCTGCCTCAGTATCCCATTTGATCTCAACAAGCTCTTTCTCGATCTCATCTCCATCCAGGTTATAAAATGTAATATTCCCCTTCTGCAGACGGGCAATCTCCATATTACCGATATAATATACATTTCTAGTATATTTCAAAATAGCCGGAACATCAGAAGCAATGTAAGACTCACCATTCTCCACACCTAAGATCATCGGGCTGTCTTTTCTTGCCACATAAATCTCTTCCGGATACTCCTTAAACATCACTGCCAATGCGTAAGACCCACGAATACGGACCATTGCATGATTGATTGCATCAATTGGCGTACCAAGATACTTCTTATAATAATAATCGATCAATTTGATCGCAACCTCAGTATCTGTCTCAGAATAAAAGACATAACCCTTTTTCACAAGCTTATCCTTTAATTCCTGATAGTTCTCGATAATCCCGTTATGTACACCTACTACATTACCATCATCACTGCAATGTGGATGTGCATTTGTCTCGGATGGTTCTCCATGTGTTGCCCATCTTGTATGTCCTATACCACAATTTCCGGCTACCGCACGTCCATCATCTGTCTTCTCACAAAGAACACTCAGACGTCCCTTTGCTTTTACCACTCTGACCGGTGCCTCACCGTCACGAACCGCAATTCCCGAAGAATCATATCCACGATACTCCAGCTTTGACAATCCATCCAGCAAAACCGGAGCTGCATTTTTGTGTCCGTTAAATCCTACTATTCCACACATATAACTTCTCCCATATTTTAAAACATCTCTTTTGTTACCAAATATATGCGAATCTTCTTTTATGAGCCGCAAAATATATTCGGTTGTAAGTATAACTTATTTTTCATAATTATGCAATTGCAAGACGAAACAATCTATTGTAAAATAAAATTAATTTTTTACATTATTTGCTCAAAAATGGGCAGAAAAGAGGCTCTGATATGAAATATAAAAATATTGTTTTCGACTACGGAAATGTCATTGCAAAATTCGATGGTCTTGCCATTTTAAGATCCTTTTGCGAATCCCAAGAAGATGCCGACCTGCTGCGTGACATCGTCTACCGCCAATGGCCGGACCTCGACCGGGGCACACTCGAGTACGATGATTACCTGCAAAGTACACTGGAATTAACACCGCCGCGACTTCAAGATACCGTCCGCACATTCTTTCACGACTGGCCAAAAGAAGTCACACACCTTTCAAACACCCTTGCATTTATCAAAGAATTAAATGAGCGTCAAATCCCGATCTATCTCTTATCCAACGCTCCTACTTACTTTGCTGATTATATGGCAGATTCAGAATTATTAAAAAGCTTCAACGGCGTCATTTTCTCAGGTCCTATCAAAATGGCAAAACCAGACCTAGATATTTATGAGTACTTCTTTAAGCATTTTAATCTCAATCCAGAAGAATGCTTCTTCATCGATGACCTTCCACAAAATATCGAAGGTGCCAAAAATGCCGGAATGGATGGTATTGTCTTTACCGGAAATATTGATGAGGTAAAAAAACAGATTGAATTTTAGTTCATAAAATTTTTGCAATTTTTAAAACTCCGAAGATGTCGCATACATGGAAACAAAAAAATCGTTAAGGCACATATCAAAGCCTTAACGATTTTTATCTTTATATGATATATTATCAACTTCTGAAATACAAACAACAAAAGCGTTTACTTTAATCTTACAACAAATGTTTTCTCAATTCAGCTCCGCTCTTCGCACTCAAATATGCAGGTGCAATATCAAACACTGTCTTACATCCAGACTGACCTTCCTGCGCCAGTTTGTAAGCTGCTCTTGCATAGGCAACGAGCACAGACGCTGTAAACTCCGGATTAGAATCCAGCTTCAAGCTATACTCGATAAGATGCTTATTCTCTCCATCCCATCCTGTCTTTCCACTGCGAAGCACGAATCCACCATGTGGGATTCCACTGTGATTTGCTTTCAACTCTTCCTCACTGATAAAATGTACGGTTGTATCATAATCTGAGAAATAGTTTGGCATTGTCTTAATCTCTTCTTCAACCTTCGCTGCATCTGCACCCTCTTCAAGCACTACAAAGCACTCTCTTGTATGCTTCTGTCTTGTTGTCAGCTCCGGATTCTCCCCGTTACGAACTGCTTCCAGTGCAGCCTCTACCGGAATTGTATACTGCTTTCCATCTTTGACACCTTCCACGCGGCGGATTGCATCCGAATGTCCCTGACTAACACCCTTGCCCCAGAAAGTATAGTCCTTACCTTCCGGCAAGATTGCATTTGCATAAAGTCTGTTCAAAGAGAACATACCAGGATCCCAGCCTACAGAAATAATGCCGACATTACCACCTTTTTTAGCTGCCGCATCAACATCCTCAAAATGTTCCGGAATTCTTGCATGTGTATCAAAGCTGTCAATGACATTGAACATCTCTGCATACACTGGTGTCTGCTTTGGAAGATCTGTTGCACTTCCTCCACAAAGAATCATTACATCAATCTTATCTTTCCAATCCTGCACATCCGCAATACGGCATACAGGAACATCCTCTGTTAAAATCTGAACTGTTGCAGGATCTCTACGTGTAAATACTGCCGCCAGTTCCATATCTGCATTCTGTTTAATTGCACACTCTACACCTCTTCCAAGGTTACCATATCCTAAAATACCAATTCTAATGCTCATATTGATTCCTCCTGTGTTTCTTAACCGAGTCTTATTATAAACCCATTAAGAGTTTGTGCGCAATAATTTTTTTCTATCCTTTTGGGATGGTTTCATTCCACGCTGTAAATAATTCCAGCAGAAATGTTCTATAAAGTGTTTCTATTTTTTCACGTTCTGCCTCGCTATTATTACTTTTTGTCCTACATAGATAATTTATTACTTTTCTGTCCAATTCTCTATTTTTAATCGTTTCCACACATTTTTCGGGATTCCACGCATTCATGTTACATTCATCCATAAATTCTCTTATGCCTTTTTGGTAATCCCATGCCGGAACAGTTGCATAAAGACATGGTACCTCCAACAACTCATTATAGCCTGTATTAAAATCTGCTATTTCTCTATATTCATCAAATGCCGGTATAATAACTTCAATTTCATCTGTCTGTTGATAAAATCTAGAATTATCAATTTTTTCCCAAAATCTTCTATATATCTCCCACTTTTCTTGTTGTGTAGCACTGATTCCATGACTTCCTTTTTGTGTTGGCTCAAGTTTAAGCCCCCAGCCTTTCTTTAACTCCTCTATTCCAATTATTTCAAATCTTTGCAACATGGGAATACAATCATAAACTAATTGTTTTTTTTCTCTTGCAACAACTACTGATTTCTCATCTATAATCTGTTCTACAGAAGCCGGACTTATCATATCGTATCCAAATCCACCATAAATACTGCCTTTCATATACAAAATCCATACATCTCTTTCCAGACTGCTGACCTCACGGTCTTTTGGAATATCTAAAAGCAAATACAGATATGGCTGATCTAATTCCAACGACATCAACAGATTATCACGATATGTTCCTCGAAAACGCCACTCTCTAAAGGCAATCGCCGAAGCAGGAAATAACAAGTCATTTATAGCCGAAATTTCAAAATGATTTACCTCTCCTATTCCCCTATAATATCTAAGCATCGTCATTATATTTTCTGGAATATATTTCGTCTTTTTCCACCGATGCATATTAGGAAATCTTTTATTAAATTCTGTTTTTATTAACTGCTTCCATTTTTCTTCTTGCCCATCTATCCTCTGCAATTTCATCGCATACTGAATAATCATATGTCCCCAGATATAGCAATAATGCTTTAAAATATTAATCAACTGATTATTAAAATATGGTTGCAAAAAATATAAATCTTTCACTCGCCAGTCTGATTTCCATTTTCTCAGCAAATAATCCAGAAATTCAAATGCTTTTATTTCCATTTTCTGAAGCATGTCCACAGCATCCACCCTGTATTCATTAGCTGCCAATGCCTGTATATCTAACTTAAGAACTGCATCTACGAAATTTAAACACATTAGATAAGTCACAATCCTGACTTCCAATGTTCTTACTTTTCTTGTGCTTTCTGCCGGAAAAATCAATTTTTTCTTCTTGCATATCATTTTCCATACATCAGTCTCCGATATTTCCTTTGCATAATACTTTGTTGCTAGATCTCTTATTCCTTCCCTGTATGCACTTACAACCATATCCTGACGTTGTTCTATCATCAAGTTCATATAACATTCTTTTGCAAAAGAAAGAATCTCGTTTAATGACAATCGTATCTGTTTTTTTGCCTCATAAGTAAGTTTCATTCGTGCCGCATCTATTACATCATTGCCTTCTCCTGCCAAAATATCCATATAATCAATTACAAATAAAGCATCTCTTATACTAATATTATCTTCTACATGCATTCCCATAAAAGCCAAGACGTTCTGCTGCTCATTTATGTTATATAGTATCCCTATATTGTTATATTCTGAATATGATAAAATTTTAGCATTTATTACATACCTTTTTTCCTTATCATATACGATGAAATATTGATAATTATATCCAAAACAATATTCATATCTACTATTGCCATCAATATCTCCCTTGCATGATTCACCAATACAACTAGTCAATTCATTAACCCATGTTGACATCGTCAATGCCGGTAATATATATTCATCCTCATTAAAGTAAACTGGTACAATTGGCGTTTTACAAAATTTTTCTATATGATTGATAATTAATTTCTCATATTCATTTTCATATTCTTTTAAATAAGATCCCTCCATCTCTCCAAAAAACTGTGACTTCTGAGCCTTATTCAAATGAAATTTAAATGATATTTTTGTTCCTTGCGCACGTGGGGTTTCTGCTTGCTGACAAAATGCATAGCCACTTTTTTTACCGGAATACAGCAACATTTCGTTTGTTTGCTCTTCACAATCTGACTTTGTATATATCTTCATCTCATCTGTAACAGTAAACACAGTATGTAAACCTATACCGAATGCTCCTGTCGGTTTTAACCATTCCGGCATACTTTCAAATTCTTTTTTATAATTTTGACGATTTTTCCAACTGCTTCCTGTCTTTAGAATATGTTCCTGAAATTCTTTCACACTGATTCCTATACCAGAGTCTTCAATCGAAAAATCTACAGTATCTGTCTCTTCATGATATTTTGCTGAAATATTAATTGCATATCTCTCAAATATTCCCGGAAACATTCTCTCTACCTGGAACGGAGAAATTTCATATTTATACTTTGGTATTTTTCCTTTGATTTGCCTCCAAATCTGAATCTTGGATGCATCAATCGCATTTTGTATCAATTCGCGTATAAAAATAAAACCTTCATTCTGATAAATACTGATATTCTCAATCAAAGAATACGCTTTTTCCTGTGAAAAAGAAAATCTCAGATTCTGATTCCCAGATGATATTTCTTTCCCATTCAACAGAATTTTATATTCTATCTCCGGAATCTTACGATTCCAATGCTTTGGGAATATCTTGTTCACATTTAATTTTGCTGAATTAACCTCTCCCTCCATCCAATTTTTCCAATTGACATGCTCTCGAATTGTCTGCTGATATACTTTCATACATCTACTTTCAAATTTTTCTTTATCATTACAAGCATCTTCCTTCATCCAGTCTATCGCACACTCTTGCTCAATACACTTTCTATCAACATTCGCAACTACTTGTATCTTATCAGTAGAAATATGCAACGTTTCTACTGATAAATGCTTAAAATAATGTGCCAGATTATCATCTTGTAATGTGCCAAATGTTGCAATTCCAATTTTATTAAACCTGTCATTATCCAAATCGCACAAATCTCCCATGCGAAGTAACCATGCAATTAGTCTGGGATGAAATTCTTCCCCTGCAAAAGTATCTACAATCACTAAATCGTTCAACATGTTTTCGAAATTGCCCGTATGTGCCATAGATATCTTATTAATTATTTTAATGATGCGTACCGGAAGAAATGAATCCTCTACACGCAACAGCTCTCCTATACGATTTTCTTTATCCGATAAATTTTGAATACGTCGACCATGCTGTGGACGGAAATATTCCATCAATACAATCGTAATTGCCTGCTTTATATCTAAAGGCCACACTGCTGCTTCCACTTTTTCCTTTTCTACATCCAATAATATTCTAACAGCTTTTCCAATTGTAGAAGTATCCGATTGATATTCCTTTAAAAACTGCTGGAATTCATTTGACACCCATATTTCTCGAACTTCCTGCTCCGTATATAACATCCCAACATCATGCATATACGCACACATTAATATAAGGAATGTATCTATTCCTGTCAGTTTCTTTATTCTATCTTTCCCCAGTATGTTTTCAATTGCTGATACAATATTTGCAGAATGCCACGTATCGTGTGTACTGTATGTCGGATAAGTCGTAACTATTGAAGATAAATATCTAATTAACTTTCTTTTCTGCAAATCATATACACTTTGCAGACTATGATTTGTATCATGATGTTTACTTACTTGATGCAAATGCTCCTCTAATGTATATTTCTTTTTCATCCTTTTCCTCCTGTTTTCTCCATTAATCCCAGTATATAAGTCCTCATTGAATTTTTATTTCATATTAATTACTTCTTCCATTCTCTCATTAAGTTTATCAAGCTTCTTACTGGGTAAATTAAAAATAATAACTAAAATTAAATATAAAATAATAATTGTTCTTACTTTCAACATATTCTTTCTCCATTGTATTTTTATTAACATCTATACGTTTTTCATCTTAATTCACTTGGTATTTGTACAATATATATTATATTAACACATTTTTCGAGATATTAATTCTATATATTGATTAGTTCAAAATAAATCATTCGACAAATTTCGACATTTTTTGACTCTTGAACATTCTTCTGATATCTTCCATTTATTCCACAGTTGAATCATTGTACGAAGCTCTTAACAAGGACCTGCAATTACTGCAAGATGTTCTCCGCCTCCACAGTTGAATCATTGTACGAAGCTCTTAACAGCAAATGTTTTCCCCTGGAAGTTGCTCAGATACAGAAAGGGGCGGTTGAATATTTGCCTGCCCTGCAAGCAATTCAATCCGCCTCCAAAAATCTGTAATCTTTTACTTTAATCAAATAATCCAGTGCCAACCTGCCACCAATTTCTCTGCTCCATCACATTCATTTACCATTAGATATCTTCAGACTGTCATGTTGAATTTTAATAGTACTTAACACAAATGTGCTAACATAAACTTCTATGTTTCATCATTAAATGTTTTCGTGAATCTAATACTGATGGCACTTTTTATCCAATTATTTATCTGGCTCGAACTGGTCTGGATATCTCGTGCTTCCTTCATAACCACATACTCCCATTCTCGGAGAATTACATACTGGAAGCATATATTCTATCCCACAGATATCCTCCATGCCAGCTTCTTCTTTCAAGCACTCCTCACACCAAAATGGTTTTTCATCATAATAGGCTTCCGGATTTACCCACTTTGCTTTATTCTTACCGCACCGGCTACAAATAATTTCAATTGGATTATTTCGTGACAAAATAACAACTTCATCCGCTGTTCTTACTCCCTCGCGATAGCTGTGTACATTTAGTATCAATTCCGTTGTCGAGCCGAAATCATATTCATAAGATATGTTATCCCCCACTTTAACCACATCTCTCAGTCTATAATTCATATGTCTGGCAGGTGTTCCCCAAAATATATCTTTATCAGGATAAAGTTCATATGATATTCCATTTATCTCATACGCACTTAGATGTCCACAACATTCTACCCAAATATCGCGAATAAATTTATCTAATTCTTTTAATGTAATATTTTCACTAACTTCAATAATCAACCAATATTTCTTACTGTACTTTGCCATAATCACAATCTGAAAATAGCTACATTTTCTTTTTCCTTTTTCACTCTCCAATTTTTCTTTTCGCTTTTTACAAGCTGGCAAATGCCGAAGCATACCACCTTTGGTATACTCTTTACCACAATATTTACATAATCCTTTTGTTTGTTCTGCCATTTATATAATTTCCCTTTCATTTTAATACTACTGACACCAATGTGGTTTCTGTGGATTTTTTCATTCTCTTATTTTTCTGTTTGAATTTCATCCACAATTGCCTGTATAACCTCAACATCTTCTACCAGATCCTCTGCTATAACTTCTATACTCTGTCCTTTGGCAAGCTTCTTTTGAACTTGCTGTTTAAGAAGTTCTGTCCGACCTTCCTCACGTCCTTTTATTATTCCACGCTCTTCTATTCCTTCACTTAAATTACACATTACTTTCACATCCTCCTTTATTGACTTTTCCATCGGTATATGATATTCATTTTTGAGTATATCTAATTTTTCTTCTTCATTTACTGTATTCATTCCTATGATTTCTTTGCCATCTTCATCCACTCCAACAACTACATTGGTAAGACCTGGGTCAATAGGGATTTTTCCAATATGTACATCATCTTCAATCAATAGTTTCACTTCGTCCGGTGACATCCTTCGAAATTCTTCTACTGCCTCTATCAAGATTCGCGCCAGTATGTCTTTGTAGCCAAGCAGTTTTTTTGCACAAGCATCATACTGTGCTTTAAGGTCTGTCGCTAATACAGCATTTTTCAACTCAGTATTCATTTTTCCTCCTTTTTGCAGAAGAAACTCTCTTTATCTCTAATTCCCCCAGTCCTCTTCTGCTTTTTATATATTGTTTGGTATTAAAGCATAGATTTCTGAAATGTTATTAGAATATAGATGGTGATTGGTCACCTTAGAATTCGTAAGAAATATGCTTTTGGATAGTTTAACATATCTTTTTAACGGATTGCAATATAGAAACAATTTTTTTGCAATCAATTGGCATCATACGAAAAGAGCCAGAAAACCCCGTCCCTAATGGCTTTCCGATAGACAATCACATAAGAATACTTTATACTCAAATTATTAGATTAGAATCCTACACCGGTTCAATCACACAGAAAGAGAGGTCCTATACATTGAACCATTTGGCTATGATATTAATTCTCACAGTAATCGCTCATCTTCTTTGGTTTGCCGTGATGACTGAACGAAAATATTCTCTCAAAAAAACTTTACTGCTCTATGGATTTTATGCTGTATTTTTTACCCTTTGGTCCTTATTGGCATTTTCTTTGCTAGGCAAAGATTCACCATATGTAATACCTTTTTCGTTTATCGGAACTATATTACCTGCTTTTTTGCTGTTTCTGTATACTTCTTCTGATACCTTCTGCAAAAAATTATTTTTGATCATCACTTATGCAAACTTATTTTGTATTTTTATTTGCATTTCTGTTTTAATCTGTGATGGATTGTTTTTAAATTTATCGACTGTCCAGCAGATGTATGCCAGAGGCATTGTAAGAATATTGCTAAATCTCCCTGCGTTATTGGTGTACTTCTATTTTGTCCGGCCTTATATGCACACTGTACCTGGAAACAAGAAGCAAACATGGTACTCGATCACTCTTGTGTCTATCCTGTTTCTGATAGTATTTGCAACGCTTGTCGATTTTCTTATGTATACTGGGCATCCCGTCGAGTACCTTCTCCTATTTATCACAACCTTGATGATTTATTGTGCTGTACTGTGGATAGTATTTGGCACGATTCAGCATCTGAACGAGGAAGTTAAGATGGAGCTGATCAGACAAAACGTACAATACTTACAAAGGCAACTTGCACTAACCAGAGATAATGAATCAAGAGCTAAAGCTATGCGCCATGATTTCCGACATCATATGCAAAATATCAATCTTCTTATAAAGCAGGAGAAACCGCAGGAAGCAATCCATTATATTGAAAATTTCATTCAAGGTCTAGATACTGCAAATCAGACTGATTTTTGCCAACAGGTTACAGTTAATGCGATTTTAAACAACTTTTACAACAGGGCTCAGAAAGAAAATCTCACCCTTTCTGTTGTAGCTGACATACCTGGAAATATAGCAGTCGCAGATATGGACTTTGTAGCAATTCTCTCAAATCTTTTAGAAAATGCGATAAACGGTTGCCTGGCATGTAACTCTCACGATAAGATTACAGTAAATCTTCGCACAAAAAAAGGAAAGCTGATTATTGTATGCAGTAACCCGTGCAGATCTGACCTTGTGATTGAAAATGATTTGATCATGCCAAAGGGAACAGGTATCGAAAGTATCCTGATGGCTATTGATAAATATGATGGAAATATCTGTTATCAACGAGAAGACAATTCTGTGACAGCATGCATTATCCTGAATTGCTGAAATATTGTGATTTTATTCTTTCTATGATATCATTTAGTATCATAACAAGACGAGAGGTGAAACATATGCTGCGCATAGGAATATGCGATGACAATCAAAACGATATAAAACAGATTTGTGAACTGGCTATTCGTTTTTCAGAAGAACACCCGGAAAACCCTCTGCAGATACAGGCTTACGACTCACCTTTTGATCTGCTTGATGATATTGAAAAAAACGGTGGTTTTGATCTGTACTTGTTAGACGTTGTTATGCCACATATGACAGGCGTAACTCTGGCAAAACGAATCCGTGAGCGAAAAGAAAAGACTGAAATTCTATTCCTGACATTTTCCAAAGAATATGCTGTGGATGCTTTCAGCGTAAAAGCTTCTGGCTATCTAATAAAACCTGTAGATAAACCTGATTTTGACGATGCAGTACTGGACTGTATTCATCGACTATTACCCACAAAAAATCCATCCATTATACTAAAATCAAAAACCGGTTTACACCGTATACCTGTTTACGAACTGGTCTGCATTGAAAGCTTTAATCATAACCAGATTGTTACATTGTCTGATGGTTCTTCCCTTGAAACATCGGCAACATTAGTAGAACTGATGGAAGTATTAAAAGATCACCCCTCTTTTGTTCGGCCACATAGAGCCTATATTGTCAATATGGATTTTATCCGAAAGCTAAGCACTCGTGAATTGTTACTGACAAACGGAAAAAGTATTCCGATTTCCCAGAACAGATACAAGGAGCTAAAAAACAGCTATTTTTCTTATATGATCCACTCATGAAATTTCATATGATTTATTCACGCAGAAAAAGCCTTATTTCACGAAAATGAACCGCTTCTTCTGCGTTTTTCTTTTATACTAAAAATAAGAAGATTGAAAAAGCGAGAAAAGAAAGGATCTGATTCAAATGATGAAATCTAATGTAAATATATCCTCAAAATCTGCCTGTGACACACCTCTTCAGGCCGCTATGCCAAAATTTGCCGGGGTGTCCCATGTATGTATTTTTGTAGATGATATGATGGAAGCTGTTGACTATTATCAGAAACTCCTAGGTGTAGTACCTGATCACTATCTGTCTCATTGGAAAAATGAAGGTTTCTTCAAGGCCGGTGGCTTTGTTAAGGAAGCGGCAGATGGAGACGTTTCCATTGCCTTCGTAAATATCCCTGGCACCAAGCTGACACTGGAACTCATGCAGTACCACTCACCGGAAGGACGAAAGGAGCCCATCTTTTTTGCCGCTAATGATGTCAGCGGTGCCCGTCATGTAGCACTAAAAATCACAAATATTGATGAGGCATTTTTGCATATAAAATCTATGCCAGACACAAAACTAATCAATGAAACGGAAGACTATCAAGTATTTCAGATTAGTAAAACCTCACCGGACGAGGTTCATTTCTTTGATCAAAAGACACAGGAAACGGATGAAAGGAATCAACAGACAGCAAGAATTCTCAGCGAAGTTCGTTATTTTTATTTTATCGACAAATACGGTCTACAGTGGGAATTTGAGCAGGGGCATACTGATATAGGCGATTAGGTGAATAGTCGAAAAAGGAGTTTGTTTGCATTATACTTTATTGTGCACAACAGACTCCTTTTTTAGTTTATCTAAGAGATTTCTTTTTCAGACTATAACTTTCACTTTTTTAGAAACAGTCTATAAGTCAATCTCGAAATCCAAAAACTTAATAGTGCCTGACACCAAGAGGTAACCCTTACTTTATCTTTCCCCCAATATCAAATTCTGTCACCTGATTCCATTTTCTCCGTATTGCAATCTTTGCGGTTTTCTCTGTATTATTATACACAATTGACCACTGTGTATTGCTGGTAACATCGTTTGGATTCGGATCTTGTGAAGAGGCCCTCAGAGCGTCCCATACCGTCTGTTCTGTCTGATCATTTCCCGCTTCGTCCAATACTTTTACAATGCTGTCATAGCGTTCTCTTCCATGTCCGTAGATTCCGTTTTTCTGATTCGGTTCTACCCGATCTATATATGCACCATAAAAGTTAGTAATTGCATCAATCTTTGTAACCTTCATCTCGCGGTTTTCGTCTTCGCAATCATATGCAAGTGTTGTGCCAATTACTTCTTTGCCCCTGCTCTGAAATACAGGTTCACTGTCAAGTGTGAGCACTGCAATCGATACTCCTTTTTCATTCAGTCCATCAAGACAAATAAACGGAGCTGTGATGCATGCCAGTTTTTTCTTCATACTTTCCCCCGGCTGATTAGCCTGAAGATTATCCAGTGCAGTAAATCCTATGGATTCATATCCATCTTTGGGTTTGCAGTGAACCATCATTGCCGAAGTATCATTTTTAAAATCATAGTTTCTTCCCATTCTGACCGTTCCATCTGATTCCTGTGCTGTAAATGCGCTACAACCAAAATTCGGAGCTTTAATATGTACTGGCAAATATGGCAATGACTCTGCAATAATCGCATCAATAAATGACTGATTGTCTTTGATTCCATAATCAATTACATCCTGGAGACTATAATCATACTTTATTTCTATTTTATACAGATCATAGCCATCCTCATATTCTGTAATCTTCTCAATACTCTGAGCTGTTGCCCATCTCTTATAATAAATACTCCATGCTGCCATCAGCAAAACAATAATCAGACCAATCAGTATCCCTGCTATCCATTTTATGCTTTTCTTTTTCATATGCCCTTCTCCTCTCTGGTGTTTTCTTTTTTCTTTTATTTTATCAGTAATTTTCTTCCTCCCACATCGTCCATTTCACAAAAAAATGGACGTTTTTCTTTTCGGAAACGCCCATTTTCATCACCTTATTTGCAATTTTGCAATCACTTTATCACCTCACACAGTCTTTCCATTATTCTATCCTTCTATACAATTGCTCAGTTATCTCATCGTAACATATAGTCTTTCAGCTGTTTGCGGTTATCGATATTTAATTTATTGTAGATTGTAGTCAGATACTGCTTAACTGTTCGGGGCATTATACCCATGTACTCTGCAATCTCTACATTCGTCCATCCCCGGTTTGCCAGCATCGCAATTGGATAGATTTCTTTTGAAAGCATCATACAGGTCTGCACAATTCCCAACGATCTTTCATATTTCTTATTTAAATATGCTTTATGGGCAAGCACGTAACATCCCCAAAGCTGCATACCTTGTGGAAGATAGGTAAGATACTGTGTCAATGGCGGCGTGTCTCCCAACGGCAGATGCAATAATGTCTGCGCCGCAGTTGATGCAAAAATCAGCATTGCTGTTTCCTTCTTATCTTCGCTTTCCGCAAATGCATCTTGCAGACTATTTTTCAGTTGCTCCAAGCCAAACCTTGCCGATACAATATGATTCAGCGACAGATTTGCAAAAGTATAGATCAGGCACGCCGACAGCTTCAGCATCGCGTCCTGATGTTCCAGATATAATTCTGTTAATTCCACCGCTTTTTCATGTTGCCCACTAAAGTAATAATATTCCGCATATGCCATCTTTCTGGTGTCTTCATCCTGCAAAGATTCAATAAATTCCAGACACCCTCCAAGTGGAAATGCCGTGCTCATCAGAAGCATTGGAACGTGTGCTGCTTCTTTTCGATCCTCCTGCAATCCAAGAAGATAATCGGAAGAAACACCAAATTCTCGCACAATCTTTCCAATCATCTCATGACTGATCGTCTGCGTTTTTCCATTTAGAAAGCGACTAATCTAGGACGTAGACACATTGAGACGCTCCGCCAAGTCTTTGTATGACAAGTTGTAGATTTTACATAGATATTTAATTTTTTCTTCGATAGATTGGTTTTGGTTCATAACTTTGGTTCCAGACTTTCCATGATTGCATTACGATTATTTTTCAGACTATAGCTTTCACTTTTTTAGAAACATTTAATCTCGTAATCCATAATTACGCAATTCCCTCTTTCATAAATGTATAAGACCAGCCTAATGGTTCTCTCTTACTTAATCCGGATTTCATCAGCATATCAAATTTTTAATTCCAGAACAGAAGCATACAATGCTGTGTTTGCTCTGTTTTAGGAACAAATCTACAATTTTGTAATACTAACTCTTCATATTTCGACCAATCTTGTACTAAGAAACGCACACGCATATAATTGAGAATCGATTTATCGGATTGAAATGCTGCTATCCAGCAGTACTCATAGATTTCAGGTTTGTCAATATCACAGGCATATTTGGCCGTAAGTAAAGCAATCTTGCTTCGCACTTCCGTATGTCCTTTTATTTTTTCAAGTGCTTCCAGACCTACCTTTATCATCTGTTCTTCTTTATCAGAATTTACATTTTTCTCTAATATCTGTTCATATAATTCCGGATGTGTCTCTGCATATTGCCGTGTGATTTCCAATTCCTGATGTTCATCTCCCATGTAGGCCGGATAAAGACATTCTCTGGTGGTATTATCCAGCAATCTCATGTATAAATACTTCCATCTGTTCTTTCGATAAATTCTCTGCTACTTTGTCGACTTCTCGTAAAAAGACTGGTAAATTCATGGGTTATGTTTCCTTTCATTTTTCTCAGCAATTATATTAAACTTGAATATTCATGGCTGTACCCATTTATAAATTCATCTAAGTCTTCAAGGAACTGATGGATAATGTTTCTTTTACCTTCTGTCATTTGTACTCGATATACTGGTTTCTTTTGTCTTGCCATAATAAAAGGCCCTCCTAATGATATTTATTTTATCATAGAAGGACCTTATCGTGATTATTTTACAGAAAAAATTTCATAGGCATTCTGCATGCAGCGTACTTATCTTCTATCCACTGATTTTAAAATCACTTCTATAACCGAATATGCCACACAATTTAAAATCAATCCATTATATACCATTCTCAACAGTCTAGAAATTTTTACGACTTCTTTTTCAGCTGTTGGAATTCCGATGATGATAACATCAATTCACATTTTCACTAACTAAAAAACTAAGGAAAAGATAATCGTTCATAACTTTTTATACATTTTTAAATCAATATCACCCGCATTTGCTTTCTAACCAATCTAATATTGTTTCTGGTATAGTGGCATTTAGTTCTGCATTTCCTGTCAAAATCTCTTTTACAGGACGTCCATCATATGTTACTTTTCTATTTGCGCAACAAGTTCTCAATATAAAATCCGTATTTTCAAAATAATGACAGGTTACATGTTCTAAATTATTCATTTCAATTTTTTTCACATTTTCAGCAGAAGTATAAGGATCCTGCTCCACACTTCCTATAAAAATCGGAATACCTTTGGAAATTGTTTTTATTTCCTTTACGTAGTGTCTGCTGATTAAATATAGTCTTTCATAATGTTCCAAACCTTTTTCACTTTGTCATTATACTTCTCATTCAACTGATTTCTTAATTGAACATCTGCATCATAAATAATGAAATCGCTCAATCCACCTCTCAAAGCAAACAGTTTACTATAGCTTTCTGTCAAGTATTTCATTTTTTTACCATCGTTCTCATCCGAGTCAATACAATTAACTTGTCCCATAAGAATTCTTAATATCCCGTTATATTGTCCATATCCATATTTTTGTACCATTTTGCCAATCTCTATATACGACTCTCGTAACTCCAAAAAATCTTCATTTCTTATCATTCTTCTATCTCCAATCTATTGTAACGGTATTTTTTCTACAACTTCAAAAGTCCACGATACATCTATATAAGTTTGCATAACATTATATCCTCACTCGTAAACCATCTTCCATATGGATTTTGAACATTACCTGCTCGATACATTATTCTATCTTCCTGTAATACTTCCATATTGTATCTGCCATTTCCACTCCTGCCAGCTCGGCACTTGTCAATCCTTCTCTGCTTCCATTCT
>OGZF01001131.1_pt1 | contig 18418 bp, 19 predicted proteins | sample 1576771 | NCBI WGS metagenome assembly OGZF01 (sample SAMEA3541536, study PRJEB24748) | human gut metagenome | biome: human gut; feature: human-associated habitat; material: faeces | place: China | collected 2012
CAGCCGCCGAAGCGGTGCTTAAGCCGCTAGGCGGGAATTGTGCGGTGTTGCCTTAACAAAAACTTTCTGCCCCAGCCCCCAACCGCTACTTGCAATTTGCCAAACGGTATAGTATAATACTTAAAGCGGACAGGGCTGTATATTGCGCTGTTTTGCATACGGATGTGGGCCCCGTGCGCAGGAGCCCTGTGAACCATGTCAGGCGGGGAACCGAGCAGCATTAAGCGGTGGTCTCCTGGTGCTGCGGTCAGTCCGCATTCGTATGCAAAGCAGCGCAGCCGCGGGGCACACCCCGCGCGGGCCTTGTCCCTTTTTCTATGCCGCAAAATATTTTACAGGGGGTGGTTGCATTGTACCGTGCGCTGTACCGCAAGTGGCGTCCGCGCAAGTTTGCGGATGTTGTTGGCCAGGAAGCCATCGTAACGGCCCTGCAAAACCAGATCGCCGCCGGGCGCATTGGCCATGCCTACCTGTTTACCGGCACCCGCGGCACCGGCAAAACCACCTGCGCCAAAATTTTTGCCAAAGCGGTCAACTGCCTGGATACCACCAGCCCGGACCCCTGCGGTGAATGTGCTGTCTGCAAAGGCATTGATGAGGGCACCATTCTGGATGTATCGGAAATTGATGCCGCCTCCAACAACAGCGTGGATGACATCCGTGACCTGCGCGATGAAACCGCCTATCTGCCTGCCGTGTGCAAGTATAAGGTATATATCATCGACGAGGTGCACATGCTGTCTACCTCGGCGTTCAATGCCCTGCTGAAAACCATGGAGGAACCGCCGGAGCATGTGATCTTTATCCTTGCCACAACGGAAGTGCAAAAGGTTCCGGCTACTATCCTCAGCCGCTGCCAGCGCTATGACTTCCAGCGCATTACGGCGGATAAAATTGCCGGTCGGCTGGAATATGTGGCCGGGCAGGAAAACATTGAGTTGGACCATAACGCCGCTGAGCTGATCGGCCGCCTGGCCGATGGCGCCATGCGTGATGCACTGTCTATCCTGGATACCTGCGCCGGTGTTTCCAACACTGTGGATGAAGTGCTGGTGCGCCGCATGGCGGGCGTGACGGACCGCAAATATCTGTTTGAGATCAGTGATGCCATTGCCGCGCGGGACGCTGTGAAAGCCTTGCAGGAGATTGCCGCCCTGCGCCAGCAAAGCGTGGATATGCGCCGCCTTTGTATGGAGCTGGCCGGGCATTACCGCAATTTGATGCTCAGCGCCCTGCCCGGCGGCACCGACCTGCTGACGGGAACTTCCCCCGAAGAGGAAGCTGCCTACGCTGCGCGGAAAGATTTCCCCCAGGCGGAAGCGGTACGTGCCGTCAATGCGTTTGGCGCCGCGCTGGAAAAGATGGCCCGCGGTACGGACCAGCGCATTGAGCTGGAACTGGCGGTTTTCTCGCTCACCCAGCCGGAAGCAGTGCCTGTTGCGCTGCCTGCCGCCGTGCCCGCCCGTCCGGTGGTTACAGCAGCCAGTCCGGCCCCCTTTGCCGCCGCCCCGCAGCAGGTGCCCCCGGTGCAAATGGCATCGGCCCCCGTGCCGCCTGTGGCAGCCCAGCCGGTTCCGCCTACCGTGGAACAGCCGCCGTTCAGCGCACCCATAGCAAGGGAGACCCCGCCCTTTGAGCCGGAGCTTGCCCCCGCCGCCCCGGCGGTGCAGCAGCCCACCCCGGCTCAGCAGCCGGTGTACGCGGCGGATGTGCCCATCCCCAAACCGGTGCGCACCGTGGCCAAAGAGCCGCAGCTGTTCCCCCAGTGGCAGGCGGTGCTGGAGCTGATTGCGGAAAACGACCCCATGCTGAACTCTTACCTGCGCGGAACCCAGGCTTATTACGATGGCCGCCGCGTGCTGATCGAGTGCAGTGATGATTTTCGCGATTTTATGCGCCGCAGCAAAGAAACCAGCAAAAACATCAAACAATATATCTACCAGGTCACCCACATCAAATGCGGCATCGGCCCGTATGAAAAAGCCGCTGCAGCTGTATCCAACGCCCCCGCGGCCGATGTGGAAGAGACCCTGCGCCAGATGAAAGACCTTGGCGTGGATGTAGTGGTAGAAGATAAATAATGTTGCTGTCAACCGCAGTGTTGCGGTGTGCCGCCCGGCGGCAGCGCCGGGCGATAACAATATGGATAATAAGGAGAATTACCTATGAAAGCAAGACTTCCCAAAGGCTATGGCCGCCCCGACCCGCAGGCAATGATGCGTCAGGTCCAGAAAATGCAGGATGAGATCCGCGCAAAGCAGGACGAGCTGGAAGCCCGTGAATACACCGGCACAGCCAGCGGCGAGATGGTTACCGTTACCATGACCGGTAAGCACGAAGTGACCGCCATCAAGATCAAGCCCGAAGCCGTAGACCCGGATGATCTGGAAATGCTGGAAGACCTGATCGCTGCAGCTGTCAACAGCGCTGTTGCCGCAGTGGATAAGGATTCTGACGAAGAGATGGCTAAAATGACCGGCGGCATGAATATCCCCGGCCTGGGCTGATCGGGGGCCGCTGAATGCAGAACGCCGAACCCCTTGAAAACCTTGCGGACCAGTTTGCCCGGTTCCCCGGCATTGGCCGCAAGGGTGCCGTGCGCATGGCCTATGAGGTAATGTCCATGAGCAATGAGCAGGCCATGGAGCTGGCCAAGGCGATTGAAAACGCCAAGGTCAAGCTGCACCGCTGCCGCCTTTGCCAGGATTATACCGCCAACGAGGTGTGCAGCATCTGCGCTTCCCCCAAACGGGACCGCTCCGTGATCTGCGTGGTGGAATCCCCGCGGGATGTAAAAGCCATTGAGCGCACCCATGAGTTCAACGGCCTGTACCATGTGCTGCATGGCCTGATTTCCCCCATGGACGGCATCGGCGCGGATCAGCTTTGCGTAAAGGAGCTGCTGGCCCGCCTGGACGGCACCGTAAAGGAAGTCATCATGGCCACCAGCCCTACGGTGGAAGGCGAGGCGACCGCCATGTACCTGGCCAAGCTCATCAAGCCCCTGGGCATCAAAACCACCCGCCTTGCCTATGGCTTGCCGGTTGGTTCCAGCCTGGAATACGCTGATGAAACCACTTTGTACCGCGCTATGGAAGGCCGCGGCGAAATGTGACGCCCGATTTGGCTTGACAAAACGATTTTACTGCGTTATACTGTATACCCCTTAGCGGAATGGACTTGCGTGCTGCAGGGGAAAACGGCTTTGAAAGGAGGTGCGCTTGATGGCACAGGAAAAGCCCAGTAAAAAGGTGATTGCCCAAAACCGTGAAGCGCGCCACGAGTATTTTGTCATCGAAGCGCTGGAAACCGGCGTTGAACTGGTCGGCACCGAGGTCAAAAGCCTGCGTGCCGGCGGGGTCAACCTGAAGGATTCCTGGGCAGATATTGATGATGGTGAGATCATCCTGAAAGGCATGCACATCAGCCCATATGAGCAGGGGAATATCTTTAATAAAGATCCCCGCCGCCCCCGCCGCCTGCTGGCGCATAAAAGCGAGATTCGCCATTTGCAGCAGCAGATCAAACTGCAGGGGTACACACTGGTGCCGCTCCAACTGTATTTCAAGCAGGGGCGTGTAAAAGTGGAACTGGGCCTGTGCAAAGGCAAAAAGCTGTACGATAAGCGTGCTGATGCCGCCGCACGGGACGCCAAGCGCGATATTGACCGCGCAATCAAAACAAGAAGATAATTTTTTCGCGCACACACTTTTGTTTTCCCACGCTGTGTGGTTCTGCCGCATAGCGCTTCTATGGGGCTGTAATGGTTTCGACGGGGAGAGAGAGGCGTGAGCAGCGGGCCGTGGCGGTGCACCACGATAAAAGTGCCAAACAAAATTAACTGACAACGATTATACTGTTGCCGTCGCTGCCTAATTAGGCACGACCGTCCTGCCTGTTTTAGTACCGCACAGGGTCAGGGCGTCGATTAGGTACTGAACGTGCACGGGCCTAAGCTTTGCCGCCTGTCATGAATTTATGAAGCTACCAATGTGTCAAGCGTGTGCACTCGCTCGCACTGCGGGAATTTTAATAAATGCACTGCGCCCGGAGATACTCTAACCGCTTTCTTTTCGGACACGGGTTCGACTCCCGTCAGCTCCACCAAAATAAAAGCACCCGCCGTACCCCGGCGGGTGTTTTTGTTTTGGTGCTCCGTGAACTGCTGAGGAGTCGAACAGGGCGGCAGTACCGCAGTACCAGCCCGATGGCCGATGCGGAACGCGGATGCCGTGCGTTCGTCATCCTCGGTGGAATCACTCTCATTATACCAGTGGTTTGCCCGGTGTTTGAATGCCCTGCGAACAGCCCGCCTGCCCCTCATACAGGGCAGGCATAAAAAACACGGTACGTGTGCATCGTGTTTTAGTTACTGATCCTGTTCCCAGGCCCAACTTTTGAATTTGTTGTATGCCGCCAAAGCTTCAGACGGAACGGCCGAGAGATTTTTAGAAAGAATATCTTTGCGGTAAGGGTCGAACGCATCGACCAATTGCTGAATTTCCGGCGGATACCCTAAAATACACATCTTACGTTCGCCTACTTAATGACATAAATTCTGCTTCTACTTCATCGAAGCAGTCACCCAAATACGTATCAGCTGCATATTTGCTGATTTTCCCCCCTACGTTATCGCTCGTAATGCCGAGATTGTCAATGAGCTTCTTGCATTTTTTACACAGTTGGGCAAAATATTCTGGGCGGCATAGCCTGCCTGCAGCTCGGCCACTTTGGCGTCCGCCGCTTTCTGGGCGTCGGCAGCTTTCTGCTGCCAGTCGGGATCGTAGCCTTTCAGCTTGGTGTTGGCTTCGTCCAGCTGGGTGCGGATGGCATCACGCTCGGCTTTGGCCGTCTCAGCGGCCTGCTTTTCGCGGTTCACGTCCGCGCCGTTAAGCGCGAACACACGCTGCACCTGCTCATCGGTAAGGCAAGGGCTTTGAGCTCTTCGGTTTTCATAGGTGTTACCTCCTGTGTAGGGTGTCAGATAGGCGTTTTTAGGTGGTTGCCGTCACCGTCTGTGCGGCTGTTTCAGCCCTGCCGCATCCGGGCAAAAGGGTATAAAAAGTGCCCGCCCGCCCCTCATGCAGGGCAAGCAGGCATAAAAAAACCACGGTGCGTGTGCATCGTGGTTGAATCGTTAAGGACTATTCGGGAAGTTCGCCCAATCGTTTCAGAATGTTGTAGCATCCACGGGCAGCCAGTTGGGCAGGAGGAATGTCTCCATCAAGCGCAACCCAACCGTCCGGCACGGTATACTTTGGGTCAATAGGGTTCTCTTGAAGGAACTTTTTCATTTCTTCGATTTTCTCTGGCGTAATAGTGAATGCCATAATTCTGAACCTCTTTGAAATAAGTATTCAATGTATCATAAACGGCGGCTTTGGTTGTCGCTTTGTTCATGTCAAACATCAACAGGGAAGTCAGGTTTTCCAAAGCTGTTTCATCGGTATTGTTGGTTCTTTCAATCGCGTAAAGGGAACCATCATTGCCAACGGCGGTCAGAATGCGGATGGTTTTGTTTTTAGAGAAGGCGTCCAAATCATCAGGCGAAAATGTCAGCCCGCTTGGGTGCGAGTGCATTACAATACAGTCAACATTCGGAACCTTGATTTTTACAGATGTTCCCGGTTCAGAACTTTCCTTGTAACCACCCAGCGGCTGCATATCCAGCCCGTAACAGCGGGCCTTTTCTATCCCAAGCGGAACCTTTCGGGCTTCCAGCAGCAGCTTTTTGTGGGCGTTGGCAAGGGCACGGCTGCCCGCGGCGTCCAGCGTCTCACAGGCAAACGGCTGAATGTGCTGAATGCTCTGGATGGTAATCTCCTTGTACCCCAGGCTGATTTCTTTCAGTGTAGCATTGTTTTGGGCGGATTGCAAGGCACTTACCGCCGCATCCGCCTGTTTCGCTTCCCTTTGCCCAAAGCCCGGCACCTCCGCCCTTGCGCCGTCCAGCCGCTCCCCGGTTCCCTCCAGGAACGCACTCAGCTGCTGCCGGGCGGCTTTCAGCTTGGCGGCGCTCTGGCCGGCATCCACCCCCGCGGCGGTTTCGGCCAGGTAACGGCGCTTGTACTTGCGCACCCTGCGTTCCAGCGCCCGCTGCATCTGGGTGATCTCGTACCGGGTGTACAGCCCGCCGCCGTAGGGAATATTGCGGGCATCCAGCTCGGCCAGGCGTTCGTCCGTGTAGTTGCGCACGGAGATGCCGGGGTAGAACGGGTAAAAGTTGTGGCGGCAGTTCCAGCCGCACAGGCCGGGTCCGGTGCCGTAACCGGTGGCAGCTTCAAAATCCTCGTACCGCTCACCGTCCTGCACCACAGCGCCCCCGCGGTGGTAAACCCGGCCCTGCCACACCGCATGGGTGGGGCGGGCACCCTCGTGGGCGGTCACCTCCACAAACTCGCAGTCCATCTCTTCCATGCGGGCCAGCTGCAATATGCGTTCAAAAGCGGGCATAAAAATACCACGGTGCAGAATTTGCATGCGCTGAATACTCTGGGCGGTGATCTCCCTGTATCTCAGGCTGTTTCTTTCGGTGTGGCATTGTTTTTCTCGGATTGCAAGGCACTTGCCACCGCAGCCGTCCGTTTCCCGTTCCGCCGTTTACAAAAATATTTTTGAAATAGGGCTTGCTTTTTCCATCTTATCCTGCTATAATAATCAAGCGCTGTTAAGGCAGAGGCACAAATGAATATGGGAGCTTTCCCGAGTGGCCAATGGGGACAGACTGTAAATCTGCTGCTTAATGCTTCGGTGGTTCGAATCCACCAGCTCCCACCAAAAAGCTGTGGCGAAAATATGTCACAGCTTTTTTTTGTTGTATCGCTAAAAAATGACGAGCTCATCAGCCCCTTTTTTCAAACGTTTTTTACAGTGTTGTCCAACACATAAAGAGGAAAACCACAAATGTGCACTCAAGAATTAAAAATTGGCACAATTCCGGCTGTACTGTACGGCGAACCGGCCCCCAACATCTGGTTGTTCGTGCATGGCCAGGGCGGTAATAAAACGGAAGCCGCAGCATTTGCGGCGCTTGCCGCCCCAACCGGCTGGCAGGTGCTGGGCATTGACCTGCCGGAACATGGAGACCGCACGGGGGAAACTGACTTTACTCCCTGGCAGGTGGTGCCGGAGCTGCAAACGGTGCTGGCCTATCTGCAGCAGCACTGGCAGGGGGTTCGGCTGCGGGCCAACAGCATCGGGGCCTATTTTTCCATGCTGGCTTTTGCCGGGGCAACGATTGAAAAAGCGCTGTTTGTTTCGCCGATTGTGGATATGGAGCGGCTGATCTGTGATATGATGCAGTGGGCAAAAGTAACGCCGGAGCAGCTTTGCGAAAAAGGTGAGATCGCCACAGAATTTGGGCAGACCCTTTCGTGGCGGTACCTGTGTTGGGTGCGCCAACACCCGCTGGATGGCTGGCAGATCCCTACAGCAATCCTGTACGCCGGGCAGGACACCATGACAAGCCGGGACACGGTGACGGCGTTCGCCCAAAAACACCATGCGGAACTGACGGTATACGAACCGGGCGAGCATTGGTTCCACACCCCGGCTCAGCTAGATGCCATGCAAACCTGGGAGCAGGCACACCGGTAAGAGCCGCTCAAGGCTTGAACCATGAGAAAGAGAGAGGAAAGACCATGGCCATTACAATGTTGGCGGGGTACCTGGTTATTATCAACGCGGCGGCGCTGCTGATGATGGCGGAGGACAAACGCCGAGCCAAGCGGCACCAGTGGCGCGTGCCGGAAGCCGCACTGTTTGGCGCAGCCCTGCTGGGCGGCAGCGCCGGGGCATGGGCGGGCATGTATCTGTTCCACCACAAAACCAAGCACTGGTATTTTGTGGTGGGTATGCCGCTGATACTGGCCGCACAGCTGGCCGCTGGGGTGTGGCTGGCAGGGAACAGCGGCCTGGTTTGAACAATCGGAACGCTCTGCCGGAGCAATAACGGTGCCGCAGCACCGGGCCCCCGGCAGAGCATTTGACTTTTTGGGTTAGCTATGATAAACTAATGGCGCCTGATCAAAACAAACAAGGCGTTCCCCAGAAAAAAATTGCGACGGTTCGGCAACGCACCGTCGTTTTTATGAATCAAATGTTAGTCAAATCTAACATTTGTTGACCAAGGAAGTGCAAAAAAGCTCAATGTCAAAACAAACTGATAACAAGCAATTCTGGCAGCGGTGGGCCAGCTGCTATGGCCCGCTGATGCAAAGCAGCGAGCCGCTGTATGCTGCCATTGCGCAGCAGATGCAGCCGCACCTGACGCCGGAAATGAACGTGCTGGAACTGGCCTGCGGGTCCGGCCAGCTCAGTTTCCGGCTTTCCCGCCTGGTGCGGGACTGGGAGGCTACGGATTTTTCGCCCAAAATGATCGCCCAGGCAAAGCTGAAACCCCGCGGGGCGGGGCTGCACTTTTCGGTGCAGGATGCCACCAGCCTGCCCTATGCGAACGAAACCTTTGATGCAGTGCTGATCGCCAACGCCCTGCACATTATGCCCCGGCCGGAAAAGGCTCTGGCAGAAATTTACCGGGTGCTCAAGCCCGGCGGCCAGCTGTTTGCCCCAACCTTTGTGCATGGCGAGGTACCCCGCACCCGGCTGCGCATGCTTGCCATGCGGTGCGCGGGGCTGCAAATCTATAACAGCTGGATGGTGCCGCAATACCTGGCATTTTTGCAGGCGGGCGGCTTTGCCGTGCAGGAACATGCCCTGCTGGGGGATACCCTGGCCCCGCTGTGCTATGCCCGCGCTGTGCCGGACAAAACGCGCGTGACACAGCGCTGAAGCAATCCACCCCAGAACAGAACGATATAATTAAAGGATAATACCATGATCAACAAAAAACTGCTTTCATTTGACCCCGCCGCCATGCGGTATGTGTGGCGGTGCGTGCTCTGCCAATGGCTCAGCCTGCTGTGCAATGTGGCCTTTGTGTGGGCGCTGGCCGGGATTGTGGGCGGCGCGCTGGGGACCGGGCTGGCTGCTGGCGCATGGCCCGCGGCATTTGCCGTCTGCATGATCAGCATTCCGCTGCGCATCGTCTGCACCACGCGGGCTTCCGCGATGAGCGATAAAGCTTCCGCGGGCGTCAAGCGCACACTGCGGGCTAAAATCTACCAGAAAATGCTGGCCCTTGGCACCAACTACAGCGAGACGGTGGCAACCTCCGAAGCCGTTATGCTGGCGTCCGAGGGGGTGGAACAGATCGATACCTATTTTGCGCGGTATCTGCCGCAGCTGTTTTACAGCCTGCTGGCCCCGCTGACCCTGTTTGTGCTGCTGGCCCCCGTACATCTGCGCTCGGCGCTGGTGCTGCTGGTCTGCGTGCCGCTGATCCCCATGTCCATTGTGGCTGTACAGAAGTTTGCCAAAAAGCTGCTGGATAAATATTGGGGCGAGTACACCAGCCTGGGCGATGACTTTTTGGAGAACATCCAGGGCCTGACCACCCTGAAAATTTACGGTGCGGACGGCTGGAAGCACGAACAGATGAATGAGCACGCCGAGCGGTTCCGCAAAATTACCATGCGCGTGCTGACCATGCAGCTGAACTCTGTTACCCTGATGGATCTGCTGGCATACGGCGGTGCGGCGCTGGGCATCATCAGCGCGGTGGCGGCCTTTGCTGCCGGGCAGCTGGGGCTGGCCGGGTGCCTGGCCATTGTGCTGCTGGCGGCAGATTTCTTTTTGCCGCTGCGACTGCTGGGCTCCTACTTCCATATTGCCATGAACGGCGCGGCATCGGCAGAAAAAATCTTTAAGCTGCTGGCCGCCCCTGAACAGCCGGACGGCACCCGGAACCAGCCCCAGGCTGAGGGCGTTGCCCTGCAGGTGGAGCACCTGAACTTTGCCTACCAGCCGGAGCGCCCGATTTTGCAGGATGTGAACCTGAACTTCCCCGCGGGCAGCTTTACTGCCTTGGTGGGGGAGAGCGGCTGCGGCAAGAGCACTGTGGCGGGCATTCTGGCTGGCAGCCTTACGCCGGACAGCGGCCGTGTGACGGCCAACGGTATGCCGGTAGCGCAGCTGACCCGTGCTGCCCGCATGCAGGCCATGACGCTGGTGCCCCACGATGCCAAGCTGTTTAAGGGCACCGTGGAAACCAACATGCGCATGGCCGCTCCCAACGCCAGCGAGCCCGAACTGTGGGCTGCGCTGGAAGAGGTGAACCTGGCGGCCTTCTGCCGTGAGCAGCAGGGCCTGCAAACCCCGGTGACGGAAAACGGGGCCAATCTTTCCGGCGGGCAGCGCCAGCGCCTGGGCCTGGCCCGCGCGCTGCTGCACAATTCGCCGGTGTATCTGTTTGACGAAGCAACCTCCAACATTGATGCCGAGAGCGAGGACGATATCATGTCCGCCATCCGTGCCATGCGCGGCAAGCGCACCGTGATTCTGATTTCGCACCGCCTGGCCAATGTGATGGACTGTGATACCATTTATACTTTTGCCGCCGGGCATGTGGTGGAGCAGGGCAGCCATGCCCAGCTTCTGGCCGCGGGCGGCGAGTACAGCCGCCTGTACAACGCCCAGCGCGCATTGGAACAGTACGGCCAGAAAGGGGAGTGACCACAATGAATAAAACAACCAAACGCAGCAAGGCGGCCATTGTGGTCAGCCTGATTACCCTGGTGCGGCCCATGCTGCCCATCATGTTCTGCGCTATTTTAATGGGCGTGGCGGGGTATTTCTGCGCCACCTTTATCACCATCTTTGGAGGGTTTGCCATTTTGGGCGCGGCAGGGCTGCCTACCCCCGTTGCCACGGCAGGCACCGCGTTTGCCTGCATGTTAGTGTTTGCCCTGCTGCGCGGTGTGCTGCGCTATGCAGAGCAGGCATCCAACCATTTTATCGCCTTCAAGCTGCTGGCCCTGATCCGGGATAAGGTGTTTGGTGCTCTGCGCCGCCTGACCCCCGCCAAGCTGGAAGGCCGCGACCGTGGTGATCTGATCTCGCTGATTACGGCAGACATTGAACAGCTGGAAGTATTTTATGCCCACACCATTTCCCCCGTGTGTATTGCGGTGCTGTGCAGCGCCGGTATGGTGGGCTTTGTGGCGTGGTACCATCCGCTGCCGGCCCTTGTGCTGTTGGCGGGTTACCTGGCTGTGGGCGTTGGCATCCCCGTTTGGGCGGAGCGCAAGGGCGAAGCCGCGGGCCGCGAATACCGCGCCGCCCTGGCCGATACCAACAGCTATGTGCTGGAAAGCCTGCGCGGCCTGCGGGAGACCATCCAGTATAACGATACCGCCGCCCGCGCCGCCGGGATTGCCGCCCACAGCGAAACCCTGGGCGAAAAGCAGACGGCCATGAAGTGCCGCGAGGGCCTGACCACGGCCGTGACCAACACCGTCATCCTGCTTACCGCCCTGACTGTGCTGGGCACCACGCTTGTGCTGTGCCGGAACGGTGCAGTCGGCGGGGAAGCCGTGCTGATCTGCACGCTGTCGGCGCTGGGGTCCTTTGGCCCGGTGGTGGCGCTGGCCAACCTGGCCGCCAACCTGGTGCAGGTGTTTGCCAGCGCGGACCGCGTGCTGAACCTGCTGGAAGAAACCCCCATTACCCCCGAAGTGACCAACGGCGGCAACACTGCCTTTACCGGCGCCGCTGCTGACCATGTGACCTTTGCCTATGGGCAGGAAACCATCCTGAACGACCTTTCCCTCACGGTGCCCAAGGGGCAGATCGTGGGCATTACCGGCAAAAGCGGCAGCGGAAAATCCACCCTGCTGCGGCTTTTCATGCGCTTTTGGGATGCAGGCAGCGGCAAAATCACCTTTGGCGGAGCAGACATCCGCAGCGTGAACACAGCAGCCCTGCGCAGCCAGGAGAGTTTTGTTACCCAGGATACCGAGCTGTTTGCTGATACGATTGAAAACAACGTGCGCATTGCCAACCGTAATGCCACCCATGAGCAGGTGGTGGAAGCCTGCCAAAAGGCATCGCTGCATGATTTTATTACCGGCCTGCCCCAGGGGTATGGTACCCAGGTGGGGGAACTGGGCGGTGCGCTTTCCGGCGGCGAGCGCCAGCGCATTGGCGTGGCCCGTGCCTTTTTGCACGATGCTCCCTTTGTGCTGATGGACGAACCGACCTCCAACCTGGACAGCCTGAACGAGGGTGTGATCCTGAAGGCCGTAAAAGAAGAATGCAGGGATAAAACCGTGCTGCTGGTCAGCCACCGTGCGTCCACCATGGCGGTGGCCAATACCGTATATTCTGTTGAGAGCGGGAGGGTGAGCTGATGGCAAAACAGACGGTTGCAGAAAAGCGGGACGGCGAAAAGCTGCTGGTCAGCGAGATGATCGCCCTGTACTGCCGCAAAAACCACCATACGGCGAAAGGCAGCCTGTGCCCGCAGTGCCAGGCCCTGCATGATTACGCCTTGCAGCGCATTGAACGCTGCCCCTTTATGGAAACCAAAACCTTTTGCTCCGCCTGCAAAGTACACTGCTACAAGCCCGAAATGCGTGAGCAGATCCGCACCGTTATGCGCTGGAGCGGCCCCCGCATGCTGTTTGTCCACCCCGTGCTGGCCGTCCGGCATATGAAGGAAACGATGAAGGCGAAGAAGAGTTAGGAGTTAGCAAAACGCGCACAGCGCTGGATGAACCAGACGCTGTGCGCGTTTTTGTGTGGTGAAAGTCGAAAAAACGCTGTAGGGGGCGAATATGATTCGCCCGCAAAGAAACGTGAAATTTTTGCCGCAAACCGAAAAATGGTTTGTAGGGGACGATGCTTGCATCGTCCTAAATGACGGGCTTTACTGTATCGGCACTTAGAATTATGCGGTATTGCCCTATCTAAAATGAGGTCAATATGATTAAAGTTTCTTCGGTTCCTTCTTTTCAAAGAAGGAATAAAACAACCCCCGTAAAACCAATCAGATGCGCTCCAAAATGGCGTCACCCATGGCGGTGCAGCCAACCTTGGTGCAGCCGTCAGCCATCATGTCGGCGGTGCGCAGGCCGGCATCCAGCACGGCGTTCACGGCGCTTTCAATGGCGTCAGCCTCAGCGGCCATGCCAAAGCTGTAGCGCAGCATCATGGCGGCGGAAAGGATGCAGGCAATCGGGTTGACCACATCCTGCCCGGCAATGTCCGGGGCAGAACCATGGATGGGCTCGTACAGACCGCAGGTGGTGGCACCCAGGGAAGAGGACGGCACCATGCCAATGCTGCCGGTGATCTCGCTGGCTTCGTCGCTCAGAATATCGCCAAACATGTTCTCGGTCACAATCACGTCAAACTGGCTGGGGTTCTTGCAGATCTGCATGGCGCAGTTGTCCACAAACATCTCGCTGTACTCCACTTCGGGGTACTCGGCCTGCAGGCGATGCATCACAGCACGCCACAGGCGGCTGGTATCCAGCACGTTGGCTTTATCCACACAGGTCAGCTTTTTGCGGCGCTTCATGGCAGTTTCAAAGCCTATGCGGCCAATGCGCTCGATCTCGTGCTCCGAGTAGGGCATGCTGTCAATCGCAACTTTTTCGCCGCTCTGCTCAATGGTTTTGTGCTCGCCAAAATACACGCCGCCAATCAGCTCACGCACCACAATAAAGTCGATGCCTTTGTCCACGATCTCTTTCTTCAGCGGGGAAGCATCCGCCAGCTGGGGCCAGATCCTGGCCGGGCGGTTGTTGGCGTACAGGCCCATACCGGCGCGCAGGCGCAGCAGGCCTTTTTCCGGGCGCTTGTCACCGGCCATGCCCTCCCACTTGGGGCCGCCGACGGCGCCAAGCAGAACGGAATCCGAGGCCAGGCACTTGTCCAGCTCGCTCTGGGGCAGGGGATCGCCAAACTTGTCAATGGCTTCGCCGCCCATGTAAGCGCGGGTGTAGGTAAAGGTGTGGCCAAACTTTTCAGCAACTTTGTCCAGCACGCGCACTGCCTGGGTCACGATCTCCGGGCTGGAGCAGTCGCCATAAATCAGGGCAATGTTTTTCTGCATCTTACTTTCCCTCCTGGATGCTCTTCATCAGGCCGCCGGCCTTGATGATCTTCTGGATAAACGGCGGGAACGGCGCAGCCTGGAAGGTCTGGCCGGTGGTTTCATCAGTGATCACGCCGGTGTCAAAGTTGATGGCAACCACATCACCCTCGTTGATGGCCTCGCTGGCGGCGGGGCATTCCAGAATGGGCAGGCCGATGTTGATGGCGTTGCGGTAGAAGATACGGGCAAAGCTCTTGGCAATCACGCAGTCAATGCCGGCGGCCTTGATGGCAACGGGGGCATGCTCGCGGGAAGAACCGCAGCCGAAGTTTTCGCCGCCAACCATAATGTCACCGGCCTTTACGCGGGTCACAAAGGTCTTGTCAATGTCCTCCATGCAGTGGGCGGCCAGCTCGGCGGGGCTCTGCGTGTTCAGGTAACGGGCGGGAATGATCACATCGGTGTCAATGTTGTCACCGTACTTAAAAACAGGTCCTTTTGCGTTCATGCTTCTACCTCCCTGGGGTCAGTGATGTGGCCGGTCAGTGCGCTGGCGGCGGCGGTGGCGGGGCTTGCCAGATAAATTTCAGAGGTAACGTGCCCCATGCGGCCGACAAAGTTGCGGTTGGTGGTGGAAACGCAGCGCTCGTACTCGGCCAGAATACCCATGTAGCCGCCCAGGCAGGGGCCGCAGGTGGGGGTGGAAACAATGCAGCCGGCATCAATAAACGCTTCGGTGTAGCCGCGCAGGATGCACTCTTTGTAAACAGCCATCGTGGCGGGAATGATGATGCCGCGCACACCCTTGGCAATGTGCTTGCCTTTCAGCACGTTGTAAGCGGCTTCCATATCCTCAATGCGGCCGTTGGTGCAGGAACCGATCACTACTTGGTCAATCTTGATGTCGGCACCCTCCTTGGCAAGGTGGGTGTTCTCCGGCAGGTGGGGGTAGCTGACGGTAGGCTCCAGGGTATCCAAATCGATCACCACGGTGCGCTCATATTCGGCATCGGGGTCGGCTTCGTATTTGGTCCAGGGACGCTGGCTGCGGCCCTTCAGGTATGCTTCGCAGGCTTCGTCCACCGGGAAGATGCCGTTTTTGGCACCGGCTTCAATGGCCATGTTGCAGATGCACAGGCGATCCTCCATGGTCAGGCTCTTAACGCCCTCGCCCACAAATTCCAGGCTCTTGTACAGCGCGCCGGAAACGCCGATCTCGCCGATCAGGTGCAGGATCACGTCCTTGCCGCACACAGGGGCGTGGATGGCACCTTTCAGCTCAACCTTGATGGCGGCAGGCACCTTGAACCATGCCATGCCGGTTGCCATACCGGCGGCCATATCGGTGGAGCCAACGCCGGTGGAAAACGCGCCCACCGCACCGTACGTGCAGGTGTGGCTGTCGGCACCAATGATGCAGTCACCGGCGGTCACAATGCCCTTTTCGGGCAGCAGGGCATGTTCAACACCCATCTGGCCGACATCATAAAAGTTGAGGATATCATATTTGTTGGCAAACTCACGGCACTGCTTGGACTGCTGGGCACTCTTGATATCCTTGTTGGGCACAAAGTGGTCCAGCACAATGTTCACGCGGGTTTTATCAAACACCGAGTTGAACCCGGCTTTCTCGAACTCATTGATGGCAACCGGGGTGGTAATATCGTTGCCAAGCACAATGTCCAACTTGGCATTGATGAGCTGCCCGGCCGTTACCGAAGCTTCGCCGCAATGCGCAGCGAGGATCTTCTGTGTCATGGTCATTCCCATAGATTTCTGCTCCTTTTGCTCTGACGTATATCTTACGAATTAAAGAATAAGTAATAATGAATAAAGAATAATGGTGGTGGACCGCGGCGCACAAGCGCCGCTCAAAAACGGGGATAAACGATAACCCGGAGGCAGGCACAGCGGGACGTGTCGCACATCATATCCAAACCGTGCCGCAGGCACACCATCATTTTTAATTATTCTCTATTCTTTTTTATTTGCAACCTTATTGGTTATTGATTGCACTGACCAGCGCGCGGATACCGGCAACGATGATGTCGGTGTGGGTGCCGCAGCCCCAGGTCTCCTTGCCGGATGCCCATTTCAGGCCCACATAGCAGCAGGCGCGGGAGTCGGTATCGTTGTCCAGTGCGTGCTCGCTGTAATGCACCAGGGTGAAGTGCATGCCGGTGGTCTGCTCGATGGCGTTGGCCACAGCATCCAGACGGCCGTTGCCGACAGCATCGCAGGTAACGGGGGCGTTGCTGCCGTTGGCCACGGTAATATGGGCGGTAATGGTGGAATCCGGGTTCTGGGCAAAGTGTGCTTCCGGAACATTCAGCGGGGTCTTGTTGTTCAGGTAAGCGCGCTCGAACACATACAGCACTTCCTGGACGCTCAGCTCTTTGTGCTCGTGGTCGGATACATCCTTTACGCGGTAGCCAAGGTCTTCCCGCATGCGCGGCGGGGGATTGTAGCCGTAATTCTGCTGCAGCAGGAAGCCGATGCCGCCCTTGCCGCTCTGGCTGTTGATGCGGATGACATCGGCATCGTAAGTGCGGCCAATGTCATGCGGGTCAATGGGAATGTACGGGCAGGTCCACTCGTGCAGGTTATGCTCCTTGCGCCAGGTCATGCCCTTGGCAATGGCGTCCTGGTGGCTGCCGCTGAACGCAGCAAACACCAGGGAACCGGCATACGGGCTGCGCTCGTACACATGCATGCGGGTCACGCGTTCATACGTTTCGCAGATGGCCGGCATGTTGCTGAAGTCGAGGTGCGGGTCCACGCCGTGGCTGTACATATTCATAGCCAGGGTGATGGCATCCACGTTGCCGGTGCGCTCGCCGTTGCCGAACAGGCAGCATTCAATGCGCTGGGCACCGGCCAGAACAGCCAGCTCGGCATCTGCCACGCCGCAGCCGCGGTCGTTGTGGGGGTGGGTGGACAGGATCACGCTGTCGCGGTACTTGAGGTGCTTGGAGCACCATTCGATCTGGTTGGCGTAAATGTGCGGCATGCTCATTTCCACCGTGACCGGCAGATTGATGATCATCGGGCGGTCCGGGGTGGGCTGCATCACATCCAATACGGCGTTGCAAACCTCAACGGCGTATTCCGGCTCGGTGCCGGTAAAGCTTTCGGGGCTGTATTCAAACAGGAAGTTGCCCTCGTATTCTTCGCTCAGCTTTTTAACCAGCTTTGCGCCGTCAACAGCGATTTGCTTGATCTCTTCCTTGCTCTTTTTGAACACCTGCTCGCGCTGGGCAACGCTGGTGGAGTTATAAAAGTGGATGATGGCGCGCGGCGCACCCTTAACGGCCTCAAATGTTTTACGGATGATATGGTCACGGCACTGGGTCAGCACCTGAACGGTGACGTCGTTCGGGATGCGGTTGCCATCGATCAAGGCGCGCAGGAAGTCGTACTCGGTCTCGGACGCTGCCGGGAAGCCGACCTCAATCTCCTTAAAGCCGATCCTGATGAGCATATCATAAAATTCAAGCTTTTCTTCCAGATTCATGGGAACGATCAAGCTCTGGTTGCCATCGCGCAGGTCTACGCTGCACCAGGCGGGAGCCTTTTCGATATGGTCTTTCTGGGGCCATTCATAGACATGGCCGGGCTCAACCGGCGGGGGATAATAACCTACATGATACTTTGTTGCGTCCATCATTTTTTATTGCCTCCATCAAAGTTTGTCTGCCCCTGAAAACCGGACAAAATAAAAATCCCGTCTCTCAAAGGCGTTTTTACCTTTGAGAGACGGGATGTAAATTTTACAAATACCCGCGGTACCACTCTCATTGCCGCCAGGGGGCGGCCGCTCTGCACGATCGGCTGTTTTATAGAAAGCAAACAGTGAATCGCTCCTGCAAGATAACGGTCAGGTTCCGGCTGCACCTAACGCAAAGCGCTCAGCGCAGCTGCTCAGGGGCCAGTGACGCAAAACCTTCCGCACCGCCTTGCACCAACCGGCGGCTCTCTGAAGCTGAAAGGAGATTGCTTTTTCCCCATCATTGCATTTGTGAATTGATAACAATATGGATTCTAGCAGGTTTCACATTCTGTGTCAAGATGAATTTTTGGGGTTTGAACAAAATGACGAAAATGGGGAAACCTTTTTGGGAAAAAAGAAAAAAAGTTAGGAGTTAGGAGTTGAAGAAGGCTGTTTGAATGAATAAAGAATAAATAATAAAGAATAATGGTGGGGGACTGCGGCGCGGTGCGCCGCTCAGAAAATATGGGGTTTGAGGCTATTGGAAATGTGAGATGGAGGATGAAACAACCGGTAGGGCATGGTCACCTGACCACGCCGAAACTTTGGGATATTTGAAAATCTGGAATCTATAATATGCCCTGCCCCACAGTAGGGAACGGCGTCCTCGACGTCCCGCGGGTACCTTGAACCAAACTGTACCTTACCCATCATAAAGGCAACACCGCACAATTCCCGCCTTACGGCTTAAGCACCGCTTCGGCGGCTGC
>OGZF01001132.1_pt1 | contig 18402 bp, 18 predicted proteins | sample 1576771 | NCBI WGS metagenome assembly OGZF01 (sample SAMEA3541536, study PRJEB24748) | human gut metagenome | biome: human gut; feature: human-associated habitat; material: faeces | place: China | collected 2012
CCGTGCTCAGGTAGGAGTAGCTGATGTTGTAGTAGTCGATATACTTCTGGGTGGGGCGCAGGTGGTACTCCCGCCGGTCGGTGGTGGACTGGATCTTTTCCACATAGCCCTTTTTCACCAGACTGCCGATCTTGTACGCCGCATTGGGGGTGGAGATCTGCATCATGCGGGAAAACTCCGCAATGGTGGGCTCGCCCATGGCCATGATGCCCTCCATGCAGAAGGACTCCACCGTGGTCAGGGTAGCCTCACGGGTGGCAAAACGCTGGAACACGTTCTGATAAAAATGCAGCTTGAATTTGGTGTAGACGTCCTGAAAAGCTTTTTCCAGCATGGGTCATGCGCCTCCAATGGTTCAACTTTTTTACTATACGTTCAGTATACCACGAAAATGCCCCGCTGCATAGCGGAATTTTTACACAGCATCCCCGGAAGTTTTTGCCCGGGTGCGGGCGCGGATGACGCTGAGCACCGCCAGTTCCAGCACGATGGCAACCACCAGCAGCACCAGCGAGGTGACAAGGCTTGCGCGGCTGCCCAGCACTGCCTGTGCAAGGCCGGTGATGATGTAGCACACCGCCGAGCAGGCCGCCGCCGTAATGGCATAGGGCAGCTGGGTGGAAACGTGGTTCACATGGCTGCAATGCGCGCCCGCCGAGGCCATGATGGTGGTATCCGAGATGGGAGAGCAGTGGTCGCCGCACACCGCGCCGGACAGGCAGGCGGCAATAGACACCACCAGCATCTCGCCGTCCGGGAAGGCCTGACAGACGATGGGGATCAGGATGGAGAAGGTGCCCCAGGAAGTGCCGGTGGCAAAGGCAAGGAACACTGCCACAAGGAAGATGATGAACGGCAGCAGATACTGCAAAGCCGCCGCAGAGCTGCCCAGCAGGTTTGCCACATAATACTTTGCACCCAGCAGGCCGGTCATGCCGGACAGCGTCCATGCAAGGGACAAAATCAGCATGGGGCTGACCATGGCCTTGAAGCCCTCGGGGATGCAGGCAGCAAAGTCCTGAAAGGTCATCACGCTGCGCACCCGGTAAAATACAAAGGTGAACAGCAGGGCAATGCTGCTGCCCAGCACCAGACCCGCCGAGGCGTTGCAGTCCGCAAAGGCGGTGATGAAGTCCACGCCCTCAAAGAAGCCGCCGGTGTACACCATGCCGAAGATACAGGCCGCGATCAGCACCAGCACCGGCGCGATCAGGTCGATGACATGGCCGTTGGTGTCGCTGCCGTCGTCCACATCGTCACCGTAGGGGCGGTCGGCGGTGGTGAACAGATCACCGTTTTTGGCGTTGTCCTCGTTCAGCTTCATGGGGCCGAACTCTGCCCCGGTAAAGATGAGGAACAGGCTCATCACCACGGTCATGACGGCGTAATAGTTATAAGGAATGGTGCGCAGGAACATGGTAAAGCCGTTGATGCCGGAACCCGCCGGGACGCTGGAGGTGACCGCAGCCGCCCAGCTGGACACCGGCGCAATGATGCAGATGGGCGCGGCGGTGGAATCGATCAGGTAGGCCAGCTTTGCGCGGGACACCTTCTGCCGGTCGGTCACCGGGCGCATCACCGAGCCCACGGTCAGGCAGTTGAAGTAGTCGTCCACAAAGATCATCACGCCCAGCATCAGGGTGGCAAACTGTGCGCCCGCCCGGCTGTGGATGTGGGTGGACGCCCAGCGGCCAAAGGCTGCTGAGCCGCCCGCCTTGTTCATCAGCGCCACCAGAATGCCCAGCATGACCAGAAAGGCCAGAATGCCCACGTTGCCGGAGTCCGACAGCTTGGTGATCATGCCGCCGTCCTCGTTGAAGAACAGGGTGTTCAGCGCCAGCTCAAGGTTGCCGTTGGCATACAGCAACGCGCCGGAGGCAATGCCCACCAGCAGCGAGGTGTACACCTCCTTGGTGTTCAGCGCCAGCACGATGGCAATGACCGGCGGTAGCAGGGAAAAGAAGGTGCTGTACACCGCACAGGTGTAGGTGGCGGGGTCGGCTACCTTGCCGGGGGTCACCGCCGTGCACCACAGCAGCAGGGCAAAGACGAACAACGCCCCCACCCAAGAAAGATTTTTGTTTTTCATAAGCTCCTCATATCAGGTGTCAATCATTGTCTGCGGGGTTCGTCCGGCGTATCGGGGTGCAGGCTGCGGGGCAGACTACCCACAGAAATGCAAAGGGGGTGTGCACCGTGCCGGATTACAAGGCCATGTACTTTGAACTGTTCCGCGCCAGTGTGCAGGCTGTGCAGCTTTTACAGGACGCGCAGACCCGCGCCGAGCAGCAGCTGCTGGCCGCAGACTTGCCGCCGCTGCGGCTGGACGAAACAGAACCGGACGATCCTTAGCCCTTTTTGGCCTCGGCCTTAGCGGCAAACTTTTCCTCAAAGATGATAAAGCGCTCGTGGGTGCCGCCGCCCACAGGGCCTTTCTCGTCCGCAAGCGTCACCTTAAAGGTCAGCTTGCGGCCCTCTACGGCCACCAGCTCACTGTGGCAGGTCACGGTCATGCCCACCGGGGTGGGTGCGGTGTGCTCCAGCTCCAGCTTGGTGCCCACGGTGCCGCTGCCTGCTTCCAGCGCAGGGGCAACGCTCTGCCAGCAGGTCTTTTCGGCCAGTGCCACCAGTGCGGGGGTGGCAAACACGTCCAGCGTGCCGCTGCCCATGGTCTTTGCAGTGTTCTCTGCGCTCACGCGCACGCTCTGCTCGCCGCAGATCCCGGTTTCCAACTTCATATACAGTTCCTCCTTATGCGTCCTTTGAACGCAGTTGTGTTATTTGTGGTTACACACTTTTATAAGATATCACAAAACGCACCGGAATGCACTATTTTTTGCATAATTTTTCAGGAGAGCGCCCAGAAAGGGGGGTGAAGCGTGCTGCGCTCTGCGGGGAAAGTTACTGCTTGCCTTCAGCGTGCGTGGACGCTCCGCTGGGCCAGAGGCAGGGAGGGGTGTTCCGACTCCCCCCTCCCTACCTCTGGACTCCACCCACCCCGCAACGGGTCAAGGGCTGCTCGCCCTTGACGATCCTAAAGAAGAAGTCGAAGCACAAAAAAGCTAGCGCTGCGCCAGTCGGCGCTATCGCTTTAACGCTTTTTTCGCTTCTCCATTTATAGCCCCTCAGTCGCTGCGCGACAGCTCCCCCAAGGGGGAGCGAGCGCTCGCCCGCAGCGCCGCGTTTTCGCAGAAAGCGGCGCTGCAAATGCCGTTTCCCTCTACGACCCCTCCCGTGAAAATAGCGTTTGGAGCGCTCCGCAGAGCTTGTCGGGGCAACGCCCCTCCATCTGCTAACGCAGACCGCTCTGCCGCTTAAAAGCCCCACTGGGGCTTTCATTGCTACGCTACGCTCCGCAAACGCGGTCGCTCCAAACGCGAAAATATAAATATTATTTCCGCTGAATATGGCTAGCAACGACGACGACCGCCGCCAGCGGCGGAAACAGGGAGGAGTTGTTGGGGCAGCGGCCAGCAAGACGCGAGTGCCGCCCAAGGCACGATGCGGATGCTGGGTGCCGCAACCCGGAAGAAGTGGAAGCCATTCCAAATCGTTTTTGCCTGTTCAACCCGCACCCTGTTTGCAAATTAAAATTGCATCTTTTTTGCGTTTTACGGCGATTTTCAGCAATTTTGCGGGGATGTAAAAAACTTTGCGGATTTTGCTTGACAGGGAGCTGTCTGCGTGTTATCATGAACACATGAACAGATGCTCATATATCGAAACGAAGGGGGAGGACAGCATGACCGGGCTTGAACAGACCGCGCCGGAAAAGGAAACTCAGCCGGTAGAGATGCCGGACGATGAGGTGCTGTACGAACTGGCAGACCTGTTCCGCGTGTTCGGCGATTCCACCCGCATCAAAATCTTGTACGCCTTACATGACAGCGAACTTTGCGTGCAGGATATCGCGGACGCCGTGCAGCTGAGCCAGTCTGCCGTCAGCCACCAGCTGCGGGTGCTCAAGGACTCCAAGCTTGTGCGCTTCCGGCGGGAGGGCAAAACTGTTTTCTACGCACTGGACGATGACCATGTGCGCAGCATCCTCTCCATGGGGATGGACCATATCGAAGAATGACCGGGCACGCGCCCGCAGAAAAGAAAGGCTGGTACTTATTATGAAAAAGACCTACAAGATCGAAGTGGACTGCGCCAACTGCGCCCAGAAGATGGAGGATGCCGCCAACACCGTTTCCGGTGTGGAAAAGGCGACCGTCAGCTTTATGACCCAGAAGATGAAGGTGGAGTTCGCCGAGGGCGCCGACCCCCACGCCACCATGGAGAACGTGCTGTCTGCCTGCAAGAAGGTAGAGGACGACTGCGAGATCTTTGATATCTGATGTACGGCAAAGCTCTCCCGGTCGGTACGGACTGGGGGAGTTTTTCTGTGGAAAAATCCGCCACTTTTCAACAATTTCCACCGGGTTTTCAACACGCTTTGCGGAAAAGCCGAAAAAGAAGCGTGGAAAAGCGCTTTTTTACAGGAAAACTGTGTGGAAAACGCGGGTAAAACTGTGGAATACCCATTTTTTGCCGAAAAACCTGTGGAAAACCACCCATTTTTCACCCACTGCACCGCAAAACAAGGAGCGTTGCTTATGAACAAGAAACAAAAAAAGACCCTTGAGCGGATTCTGATCGCCGTGGCACTGGTGATCGTGCTCAAGCTTTTGCCCGCCTTGCCCATGCCGGTGGAGCTGGCGCTCTACTGCATCCCCTACCTTGTGGTGGGCTGGGATGTGCTGTGCAAGGCGCTGAAGGGCATCAAGAACCGCCAGCCCTTTGACGAGTGCTTCCTGATGGCAGTGGCCACCGTGGGCGCGTTTGCACTGGGCGATTATGTGGAGGGCTGCGCCGTTATCATCTTCTACCAGATCGGCGAACTGTTCCAGAGCGTGGCTGTGGGCAAAAGCCGCCAGAGCATTGCCAGCCTGATGGACATTCGTCCGGACTACGCCAACATTGAGGGCGAGGACGGCAAGCTGGAACAGGTGGACCCGGACGAGGTCGAGGTGGGCACCGTCATCGTGGTGCAGCCCGGCGAGCGGGTGCCCATTGACGGCATCATCGTGGAGGGCGCTTCTGCCCTGAACACTGCCGCCCTGACCGGCGAGAGCCTGCCCCGGGACGTGAACGCCGGGGACGAGGTCATCAGCGGCTGCGTGAACATGACCGGCCTGCTGAAGGTGCGCACCACCAAGGAATTTGGCGAGTCCACCGTCTCTAAAATTCTCGACCTTGTGGAAAATTCCAGCATGAAAAAAGCTCGGGCAGAAAACTTTATCACCCGCTTTGCCCGGGTGTATACCCCCGCTGTCTGCTACGGCGCACTGGCGCTGGCGCTTCTGCCGCCGGTGGTGCTGCTGCTCATGGGACAGCCCGCCCGCTTTGGCGACTGGGTCTACCGCGCCCTGACCTTCCTTGTCATCAGCTGCCCCTGTGCGCTGGTCATCTCCATCCCGCTGAGTTTCTTCGGCGGTATCGGCGGCGCTTCCGCCTGCGGCATCCTCATCAAGGGCTCTACCTATCTGGAAGAACTGGCCAACACCGGCGTTGTGGTGTTCGATAAGACCGGCACCCTGACGCAGGGCACCTTTAAGGTCACCGGCATCCACCCCGCCGAGGGCGTGACCGACGCCGCACTGGTGGAAGCCGCTGCGCTGGCAGAAAGCTGGTCCAAGCATCCCATCTCCCTGAGCATCAAAGCTGCCTACGGCAAGCCCATCGATGCCGCCCGGGTCACGGACGTGCAGGAGCTGGGCGGTCATGGCGTGACCGCGAAGGTGGACGGCAAGGCCGTTGCTGCCGGCAACGCCCGCCTGATGGAAAAGCTGGGGCTGACCGTCCCCGCCGTGGACGGCGTGGGCACCATCGTGCACGTTGCCGTGGAGGGCAGCTACGCGGGCTATCTGCTGATTTCGGACGTGGTAAAGCCCCACAGCGCCGATGCCATCCGCGCTTTGAAGGCTTCCGGTGTGCGCAAGACGGTCATGCTGACCGGCGATGCACAGCCGGTGGCACAGGCTGTAGCGCAGCAGCTGGGTCTGGACGAGTACCACGCCGGTCTTTTGCCCGGTGACAAGGTGGACCAGATCGAAAAGCTGCTGGCTGAAAAGCAGCCCAAGGAGAACCTTGCCTTTGTGGGTGACGGCATCAACGACGCGCCGGTGCTTTCCCGCGCAGACGTGGGCATCGCCATGGGTGCGCTGGGTTCGGACGCTGCCATCGAGGCCGCAGACGTGGTGCTGATGGATGACGACCCCGCCAAAATCGCGCTGGCTATGCGCATTGCCCGCCGCACCCTGCGCATTGTGCACCAGAACATCGTGTTCGCGCTGGGCATCAAGGCGCTGTGCCTGCTGCTGGGTGCACTGGGCATTGCCGGAATGTGGGCAGCCATCTTTGCGGACGTGGGCGTGATGGTCATTGCCGTGCTCAACGCCACCCGCGCCCTGTATACCAAGGATCTGACCAAAAACTGACATAAACGCAAAACAGCCAGACCGGCACTGCCGGTCTGGCTGTTGTTGTTTTGGGGAAGTTTACAGCTTTTCCACCATCGCTGCCACGATCTTAGTGGCGGTGGCGACATACTCGCTGATGGAGAACTTCTTCACCACCAGCACCTCGTGGCCGTCCTCGTCGGCGTTGTCGCTCATGGCGCGCAGGATGACGCAGGGCACGCCGTTCTTGGCGGCGATCTGGCTTACCGCAGCGCCCTCCATCTCCACGCAGTCCGGGGCGCACTTGGCTTCAATGGCGGCTTTGGTCTCGCTGTCGCCCACGAACAGATCGCCGGTGGCGATCTTGCCCACCAGTGCCTTTACCCCGGCTTCGGCGCAGGCAGCTTCGGCAGCGGCGATCAGTGCCGGGTCGCCAGAGTATTCCTTCAGGAACGGCGGGTTCTGGCAGATCATATCCAGCTGGGCGTCGTGGTACAGCACCGTTTTGCCGATGACCACATCCCCGATGCCGATCTTGCTGGTCATGTTGCCCGCAATGCCGGAGAAGATGATCTTCTCCGCGCCGAACTTGGTGATGAGCACCTGCGTGGTAGCGGCGGCGTTGGCCTTGCCCATACCGGCGCAGCACACCACCACCTGCTTGCCGGCCAGCGTACCTTTGTGGTACTCCACGCCGCCGTAGGGCTCAACGGTGACATTTTCCAGCTTTGCACACAGCTGGTCTACTTCATCGGGCATAGCGCCCATAATACCCAAGATCATGGTAAGCTCCTTTTACGATCCAAAATGGCCGCCGCGTGCGCTTTGGCCATATTCAGAGGAATGATTCTTTTTAATTCAGGAACCCGAACCGCCTGCGGGCGGTTCGGGTTCCACTTTTCACGGGAAGAACTTTAAACATTAAACAGGAACTCGATGACGTCGCCATCCTGCACAACATACTCCTTGCCCTCGGTGCGCTGCAGGCCCTTGGCCTTGACGGCGGCGTAGTCGAAGTTGTTGGCTTCCAGATCGTTGTAGCCGATGACGCTGGCGCGGATGAAGCCACGCTCGAAGTCGCTGTGGATCTTACCGGCAGCCTGCGGAGCCTTGGTGCCCTTGCGGATGGTCCATGCGCGGCACTCCTTCTTGCCGTCGGTCAGGAAGGAGATCAGACCCAGCAGGTCGTAGCTGGCGGTGATCAGGTTGTCCAGACCGCTGGCCTCGATGCCCATCTCGGCCAGAAATGCCTTCTTTTCCTCGGGGCTGTAATCCGCAATGTCCTCCTCGGTCTTGGCGCAGATGGGAATGTAGCGGGCACCCTCCTCCTTGGCGCGGGCAGCCACCAGCGGGACGTATTTGTTGTTCTCGATGCCCTCCATCAGGTCGTCCTCGCCCACGTTGCAGGCATACAGCACCGGCTTTGCGCTCAGCAGACCCATCTCGTGCAGCACGGTCTGCTGCTCGGTGTCGGCGGGGTCAAAATCGAAGCTGCGGGCGGGCTTGCCGGTGCTCAGATGGTCGGCCAGCTGCTGCAGCCAAGCGGCCTCGGCGGCAGCACCCTTGTTGTTGCCGCTCTTGGCAGCTTTTGCCATGCGGCCAGCGCGGTTCTGCACCACCTCAAGGTCGGAGAGGATCAGCTCGTAGTCGATGGCTTCAATATCGGCAATGGGATTCACGGCCTCGGCCTTGGTCACGTCCTCCACCACATGGATGATGTTGTCATCGTCAAAGCAGCGCACCACGTGCACGATGGCGTCGCACTCGCGGATATGGCCAAGGAACTTGTTGCCAAGGCCGGCGCCCTGACTTGCGCCCTTCACCAGACCCGCAATGTCCACGAACTCCACGATGGCGGGGGTCTTTTTGTTGGTCTGCCAGATCTCGGCCAGCTTGTCCAGCCGCTTGTCCGGCACTGCCACGATGCCGGAGTTCGGCTCGATGGTGCAGAAGGGATAGTTTGCAGCCTCCGCATTCTTGGTGGAGGTGATGGCGTTGAACAGAGTGGACTTGCCCACGTTGGGCAGGCCGACAATACCTAACTTCATATAAAATACGCTCCTTACACGTTTTTTGACATAACGATACATCTATCATTATACGCGATGAACCCCGCCAGCGCAAGGGGGCAGGGCTATCTTGAATAAGGAATCCTGAAATAATCCAGAACTGCCTTGAATTGATCCTGCGCGGTCAGGCAGGTGTCCAGCAGATACCCGCGTTCGGATTTCCACTCGTGCAGACCCCGGTAGTAGAACAGTTTGAGGTCATCCGTGATAATAAACGGTACGATGTTGTTCCGCAGACACTCCTTGAAGAGCAGAAGTCGCCCAACACGGCCATTTCCGTCCTGAAACGGATGGATGGATTCAAAGGCATAGTGGAATTCCAGCAGGTCTTCCAGCGACTTGGCAGAATTTTGATTGTATGCGGATAAAAGCTCTTTCATCTGCGGGGCAACCAGTTCCGGTGCGGTGGTACTTTTGCCGCCGACCTCGTTCGGGAGCTTTTTATATTCACCGACCGCGAACCAGTCTTTGCGGGAATCGCTGGTGCCGCTTTTCAGGGTAAGGTGCAGCTTTTTAATAAAAACTTCGGTGATGGGCTTCTTGGCATCCCGGATGACAAGGTCAATGCACTTAAAGTGATTGGCTGTTTCGACCACATCATCCACATTGACAACACCGTTCTCCATGCCGATGGTATTGGTTTCGTAAATATACCGCGTCTGGTCATGGGTCAGGCGGCTGCCCTCGATGTGGTTGGAGTTATAGGTGAGGTCGATCTGGATTTTGTGGTAGATGCCGCCCTTGACCTGCCCGTTCATCTCGTTCTGCAAAACATCCAGCAGGGTACGGGGTGCTTCCGGCTTTTTGTTGGTGCGCGCCGGGCGCTTTGCATCCTGCGGAATATTCCATGTCTTGCCGGTAAGCACTGCGCCCGGGATCTTGCCGGTAGCACAGTAGTTGCGGACAGTTCGTTCTGAAACATTCCATAATTTTGCCGTATCAGCGACAGAATGGTACTTCATGATAACACCTCCCGGTAAAACGATTATACCATTTTATCGGCAAGAAATCAAATCCTGGAAGTTCCGCGGCAAACGTTTCTTGCCGATAGCGCGGCTGCGTAAGGCGTACCCTAGGCAGAAATGTGAAAAAAACTACACTTCCTTCTTTATTTTGTCATAACTGTCCCGTATAATAGAAAGGAAAGAGCCTGTCAAAACGCCCGGAAGGGCTGAAGATACAGCAAAAACCTGCATAAAAGGGGAGGAAAACACTTATGGCAAACGAAAAGATCCTTGTGGTGGACGACGACGCCAACATCTGCGAGCTGCTGCGGCTGTACCTGACCAAGGAGGGCTATCAGGTCACGGTGGCAAACGATGGCGAAGAAGGACTGGAAAAGTTCAACGCGGTCAAGCCGGACATGGTGCTGCTGGACGTGATGATGCCCCGCATGGACGGTCTTGAGGTCTGCCGCCGCATCCGCAAGGCGGGCAACACCCCGGTGATGATGCTTACCGCCAAGGGCGAGACCTTTGACAAGGTGCTGGGCCTGGAGCTTGGCGCAGACGATTACATGGTAAAGCCCTTTGACGCAAAAGAGGTGGTGGCACGCATCAAGGCGGTGCTGCGCCGTTGCCAGACGACCTCCGCTGCCGCCGAGAGTACCGAGGGCGTCATCGAGTTCGACAACCTGCGGCTGGATATGAACAGCTATGAACTGCGGGTCAAGGGCAAGGTAGTGGAAGCTCCCCCCAAGGAGCTGGAACTGCTGAATTGTCTGGCCTCCCACCCCAACCGCGTGTACACCCGCGACCAGCTGCTGGACGAGGTGTGGGGCTTTGAGTACTACGGCGACAGCCGCACCATTGATGTCCATGTCAAGCGCCTGCGCGAAAAGCTGGCCGGTGCTTCCGATAAGTGGGAGCTGAAAACCGTCTGGGGCGTGGGCTATAAGTTCGAGGTGCGTCAGTAATGCGTAAAAGTATCTCCACGGCCTTTTTCTCCATGGTGTCCACCCTGATGGTGCTGGGCATCGTGCTGATGGGCTGCTCGGAGTGGGTGCTGTTCAAGAATTATTTTGCGAAGGATCGCTACGAAACACTGGATCAGGTGGTAAATGTCGCCAAGCGTACCGCGGAGTATCTGGTAAACAGCGAGACCATGCCGCAGGGCGCAGAGCTGGACGCTTTGAACACCAAGTTGGAGATCATCGGCGAGAGCGCCGAGGCGTATCTGTTTTTCACCGACCGACAGGGCAATGTGCTTATTGCCTCCGACCCGGACAAGCTTACCACCACCACCGTGCCGCTGGATATCTGCCAGCGCGCCAACGCAGTGGCTGACCCGGACGCCCGGCACTACCACGCTTTCGGCGATTTGGGCGGCGCCCTGACCGAAAAAAGCTATATCGCGGCGGTGGAGACCATCGACGACCAGAGCCTGTTCAGCGGCTGGCTGTTTTTGTGCTCCTCCGGCGCGCAGCTCACCGACTTCAAGCAGCAGTTCTGGTCTAACTTCCTCATGTCCGCCTGCGTGATGCTGCTGTGCGCTAGCGTGCTGACCCGCCTGTTGATGCGTCAGCTTACCGACCCGCTGCAGAAGGTGACCGATGCCGCCCAGCGCTTTGGCGGCGGCGACCTCTCCGTCCGCGTGGAGGGCGTGGAGGGCGATGGCGAGGTGGCAGACCTTGCCCGCACCTTCAACCAGATGGCGGAGAACATCCAGTCCAACGATAACTCCCGGGGACAGTTCATGGGCAACATCGCCCACGAACTGCGCACCCCCATGACCACCATCAAGGGCTTTGTGGACGGCATTCTGGACGGCACCATCTCGCCCGAGATGCAGAACCACTACCTGCAGCTGGTCAGCGAGGAGACCGGCCGTCTGGCACGGCTCATCCAGAATATGCTGGATCTCTCCAAGCTGGAAAGCGGCGAGTATCAGGTGAACGCCCGGATGTTCAATATCTGGGAGACCCTGACCGGCGTGGCACTGGCGGCAGAGCAGCGCATCAATGACGGCATGATCGAGCTGGAAGGCCTGACCATGGATGAAAAGGTGCTGGTCTACGCCGACCCCGACCTGATCCATCAGGTGGCGTATAACCTGCTGGACAACGCCATCAAGTTCACCCCGGCGGGCGGCACCATCCGCTTCAGCGTGGAAAAGCTGGGCCCCGAGGCTGAGATCTCCATCTGGAACTCCGGGCAGGGCATCAGCCCGGAGGCGCTGCCCTATGTGTTCGAGCGGTTCTATAAAGAGGATCGTTCCCGCGGTCTGCACGCCCGCGGCTCCGGTTTGGGACTGAACATCTGCAAGGTGCTGGTCAATCTGGCCGGCGGGCAGATCCGCGTGGAGAGCCAGCAGGGCGAGTGGTGCCGCTTTGTGTTCACCCTGCCCACCTGTTCCCCCAATCCCGGCGGCATGAAGCGCCTGCCGGATGCCGCCGGGCAGCCCGGCGCGGTGGAGGACCCCGCCAGCATGAAGCCGGTAGAATAAGACCCGCAGCCAGACTGCCCCGCCCGGGCGGTCTGGCTGCTTTGGCGTTGTTGGAATAAAAATCCTGCTTACCGCTGTGACCCCCTCTTGTGAAAATGCGTTTGGAGCACTCCGCAGAGTGCGACAAACGCGGAATTAAAAATCTATTTTCCGCTGAATATGGCTAGCAACGACGACGACCGCCGCCAGCGGCGGAAACAGGGAGGAGTTGTTGGGGCAGCGGCCAGCAAGACGCGAGTGCCGCCCAAGGCACGAAGCGGATGCTGGGTGCCGCAACCCGGAAGCAGCGGAGGCCATTCCAAATCGTCCTGCTTCAAAGAAAGCTGCTGCAAAATGGCAAGCCTTCGGCGGCAGCTGCGCGGCACATGGAGATGCTGCCGCGCAATGGACTTTTTGCGCTATTTACGACTTTTCGGTGAAAAAAACTGCTGCGGGTTTGATTTTTTGGCCGTTTTCATGTAAACTAAAAGATAACCATGCCCGCGTATTTTTTGCCCGGCAGAACCCTGCAAAACGCGCAACGCATGGGATAAAAAATGCTAAAAATAACGGAGCGTAATGAAATATTATGGCCATCGTAAGTCCTTCTATTCTTTCTGCTGATTTTGGCAAGCTGGGAGCAGACTGCCGCATGGTGCTGGATGCCGGCGCACAGATGCTGCACTACGACGTGATGGACGGGCATTTTGTGCCCAACATCAGCTTTGGCGTGCCGGTGCTCAAAAGCCTGCACAAGGCGCTGCCGGATGCCTTTTATGACGTGCATCTGATGATCAGCCACCCGCTGCAATACGCCGAGCCCTTTATCAAGGCCGGTGCGACCCTGTATAATTTCCATCTGGAGTGTGAAGATGATATTCAGGCCACCATTGACGCCGTGCGTGCGCTGGGCTGCAAGGTGGGCCTGACCATTAAGCCCGGCACCCCGGCCGAGGCGCTGGCACCGTGGCTGGAGCAGCTGGATCTGGTGCTGGTGATGAGCGTGGAGCCCGGCTTCGGCGGGCAGAAGTTCATGCCCTCGGCGCTGGACAAGCTCCGCTGGCTCAAGGCAGAGCGGGAAGCACGCGGCCTTTCCTACCTGCTGGAGGTGGACGGCGGCGTGGATGCCGCCACCGCACCCTTGTGCGTGGAAGCCGGTGCCGACGTGCTGGTGGCGGGCAGTGCCGTGTTCGGCGCCGCCGACCCTGCTGCGGCTGTGGGCGCACTGGCCAGCCTGTAAGGAGGCCCGTATATGGATGAAGCTTTGATCCAAGAGCAGGAGCGGCAGCTGCAAAAGACCGGCCGGTACTATAAGCACGTTTTCTGGCTGTGTGTGCCGCTGCTGTGCATGGCCTGCTATTTCTACGGGGCGCGTCCGCTGCTGCTGTGCGGCATCGCCCTGCTTACCGGCAACCTGTGCGACCGTCTGGTGGCGCTGCTGCGCCATCGGGTGTACACCAATAAAGATCTCTCCAACGAGAGCTTCAGCCTGATCATCGCCCTGCTCATGCCTGCCACCGTGGACATCTATGTGCTGGTGGTGGCAGTGCTGGCGGGCGTATTGATCGGCAAGGAGGTCTTTGGCGGCTACGGCAGCTATCCCTTCAACCCCGCTGCCGTGGGCTACGCCGTGGCGGCGGTATCGTGGCCGGAGCAGGTGGTGCGCTACCCGCAGCCCTATACGCCGCTGCCCCTGTGGAACGCCTCCGCCGTGCCGGTAAGCAGCACCATCGAGGATACCCTGCGCAGCGGCGGTATCCTGAACCTGAACGCCCTCGCCGTTGTGCTGGGCGAGTTTGCTGCCCCCATGGGCACCGGCGCGGCGCTGGTCATTCTGGCCTGCGGCCTTGTGCTGTGGACCCAGAAGGACGTGCACATCGGCGCATCGGCAAGTTTTCTCATCACCTGCGGGCTCATCGCCTTCTTCTTCCCGCGTCAGGTGGGTCTGGCGGACAGCACCCTCTTCAGCAGCCTGCTGCCCCGCCTGCAGGGCATCCGGGACGAGCTGCACACCGGTGCGGTGCTGTTCTGTGCGGTGTTCCTGCTCAACGAACCCTACACCTGCGCCCATCACCGGCTCGGACGCATCCTGTACGGCGCCCTGGTGGGTGCTGCCACCATGGGCTTCCGCTATTTCGGCGTGTACGAGACCGGCGTCTGCTTTGCACTGCTGGCAGTCAACAGCGTGTCCGCGCTCATTGACCGCACTGAGGAGCGGCTGTACCGTCTGCTGCACCGTCTGCCGTCCGAACGAAAGGAGGCTGCGGAATGAAAAAGCGTACTGCGGAACTGATTTTAAAGGACCCCGAAAAGTTTGCCCATCACGACCGCGTGTTCCTGAATAACCCGGTGGTCATGCAGGGCATGGGTCTGGCACCGCTGGTGGTCGTGGCTACCACCGGCCAGAACGGCCTGATGCTGGCGGCGGTGGTGACGCTGCTGCTGGTGCCCTCCCGCGTGCTGGCCTGCCTGCTTAGCCGCCTTGTACCCCTGCGGGACGAGGAGCCTACCCCGGAGCAGCTGCAAAAAAAGCTGCTGCCCCGTGCACTTTTGTACGCAGCCAGCGCCGCTGTGGTGTACCTGGCGGCATATCCCATTTTGAACTTCGTGTTTGGCACCGGGCTTTTGAACCTTGGCATCTACCTGCCCATGCTGGTGGTGGAGCCGCTTCTGACCTACCGCTTCGGCCGCGTGCAGGAGACAGTGCACAAGGCCGTTTCCAAGGGCGTGCGCATCACCGTGGGCTACGCGCTGCTGCTGCTCGTGGTGGGCGTGGTGCGCGAGTGGCTCAGCCTTGGCACCGTGTTCGGTGCCCCGGTGGGGCGCTGGGCGCTGCTGCCACTGGCTAAGATGCCGGCGGGCGGCTTTATCGTGCTGGGCATCCTGTGCGCCATCTGGCGCGCTGCGGCTGCAAAGCGCAAGGAATATCTGAAAAAGGAAGCACGGGATACCCTGACCGTGCACTACCAGAAGGAGGGGAACCGCGAACCGTGAAGGAAGTTGTAAGCAGCTCGGCAGTGTTTTTCAGCTATGCACTGCTGGCCATTTTTGCACAGAACGCTGTCTTTACCCGTGCACTGGGCGTGTCCCGCATGGTGCAGCTGGTGGGGGACGACCGCACCAGCAGCGCCTTGTTCGGCATGATGCTGTGCATCACGCAGGTGCTGGTGGCGCCGGTGGCTTTTCTTGCCGGGCGGTTCATTGCCCCGCTGGATAACCGCGCCCAGCTGCGCCCGCTGGTGTATATTGCCAGCATTGCCGTGGTGTGTCTGGCGGAGCATCTGGTGCTGTGGCTGCTGCGCAGCCTGCCCCGCCGCGCCCAGCTGCTGCGCATCGTGCCGCTGGCCGCGCTGAACAGCGGCGTGCTGGGCACGGTGCTGGTGGAGCGCACCCAGTCCTTTACCCTTGGCCAGAGCCTTGGCTTTGGCCTTGGCAGCGGCCTTGGCTATGTGCTGGCGGTGCTGCTGGTCACCGAGGCGCGCCACCGCCTGCGCAGCAAAGCCATCCCCAAGGCATTCCGCGGCCTGCCCATCACGCTGGTGTATATCGGCGTGCTGGCGCTGGCGATCTATGGCTTTACCGGACATTCCGTCATCCTGTAATGCAGACAGGGAGGAAAAGATACCATGGCTAAGAATAAACGTCAGAAGGTCAAGCATTATCACCGCAGCTTTTACAGCCGGGAAATGCGCGTTAAGCGCGGCATCGGCATCGTGGTGCTGGTAGTGGCAGTGCTGGCAGCAGCATGGTTTGCCGCACCCCATGTGCTGGATTGGGCCACCCACACATGGTATACCGTGGTCAAGGACCGGGACTTGGAGGCCGAAAGCGCTTCCCGCGCCGAGGCAGCAGCCTCCTCTGCGGCGGCAAGCAGCGCTGCCGCCTCACAGGCAGCGTCTGAACCGGAGCCGGAGGAGGAAAAGCCGCTGGACGGCAAGGCCATTACCGGCGGCAGCTGGGCAGAGCTGGACGTGACCACCCTGACCGATGAAGCCGCCATCCGCACCGCCGCCCGACAGCTGAAGCAGCAGGGCGCAGACTACGCCCTTGTCACTCTGAAGGACGCCGCTGGCACGGTGTATTATGCTTCCGGCGTGGCAGCTGCTGCCCAGAGCATCACCGAAAACCCGGTGGATGCGGCCAATATCGCCGCCATCCTGCGGGAAGAGGGCATCATCCCGGCGGCACAGCTTGCCGCCTTTACCGACCCGGTGTCGGTGTACACCGACCGCAGCATGGGCGTGCACTACGATGGCAACAGCCTCTGGCTGGACAACGTCAGCGCAGCCAAGGGCGGCAAGGCATGGATGAACCCCTTTGCCGCAAGCGCGGTGCAGTTTGTCGGCGACCTCATTGAAGAGGTGCGGAGCATGGGCTACGAGCAGGTGGTGCTTACCGGGGTGCAGTTCCCCAACATCATCACGCGCAAGCAGGACTTCGGCGCTTCCGGCGGCAAGAGCCGGGAAGGACGCGCCGCCCAGCTGACCGCTGATATCGCCGCATGGCAGACCCGCTTTGCAGGCAGCGTGACCCTGTGGGTCAGCTACCCTGACGCACTGTGCACCGCTGCCACCGATGCCCTTGGCACCACCGGTATGTCTCTTGGTATGGAAAATCTGCTGGTCACCAGCAGTGCCGCGCTGGATGCGGACAGCCGCGCTGCGCTGGAGCAGGCCGCTGCCGACGCCGGTGTGCAGCACATTGTGGTGCACGACACCACAGCATTCCGCTGAGAAGCGGCTTTTATAAAGAGGGGAGGAAACGACTATGAAACCGACTACCTGTTTTGCACCCGCACACATCCTGCTGCCTTCGGAGCAGGTGCCGCTGGAGCAGTGGGGCTGCATCGCCTGTGACCAGTTTACCAGTGACCGCAGCTATTGGCAGCGGGCAGAAAAGACCGCTGCAGGCGCACCCAGCACCCTGAACCTGATCCTGCCGGAGGTGTATCTGGAGGACGGAGACGCCGACGCGCGGGTGGAAAAGATCCACGCCACCATGCAGGATTACGCCAAAAATGTGCTCACCCGGGCGGTGGATGGCTTTATCTATGTAGAGCGCACCGAGCAGAGCGGCCGGGTGCGGCAGGGTCTTGTAGGGCGTGTGGACTTGGAAGCTTACAGCTACCGCCGGGGCGAAAAATGTACCGTGCGCCCCAGCGAGTGCACGGTGGAAAGCCGCATCCCGCCCCGCATGAAGGTGCGTACCGGCGCTGCGCTGGAAACGCCCCATATCATGATGCTGGCGGACGACCCGGACTGCACCCTCATCGAGCCCATTGCCGCCCACAAGGACAGCCTGCCCAAGGTGTACGAGGGCGAGCTGATGCTGGGCGGCGGCCATGTGGCAGGCTGGGCGGTGGAGGACCCCGCCCTCATCGCACAGATCGAAAACGCGCTGACCGTGCTGGGCAGTCAGGAGGAATTTGACAAGAAATACCCCGATGCCACCCGCCGCGACCCGCTGACGCTGGCCGTGGGCGACGGCAACCACTCGCTGGCTACCGCAAAAGCCTGCTGGGAGGAGCTGAAAAAGACTCTGACCCCGGAGCAGGCAGAGAACCACCCCGCCCGCTGGTGCTTGGCAGAGGTGTGCAATGTGCACTCCCCGGCTATTGAGATCGAGCCCATCCACCGGGTGCTGTTCAACGTGGACTGCGCCACCGTACTGCTGAGCCTTATTACATGGAGCGATTCCAACATGGCAGGCTGCTGCTTTGGCGGCAGCAAAAAGCAGCCTTTTACGCTGGCGGGCCCCCACATGGCCAATGTGCTCAGCTTTGAGGACCCCACCGAGCCGCTGACCGTGGGCACCATCGACGATTTTATTTCGGATTATATCGAGCGCCACCCGGAAGCAAAGGTGGACTATGTGCATGACGAACCGGCTGTGCGTGCGCTGTGCAAGCAGGGCGCAGTGGCGTTTTTGATGCCGCCTTTCGCCAAGAGCGACCTGTTCCGCGGCGTCGTGATGGGCGGCGTGCTGCCCCGCAAGACCTTCAGCATGGGACACGCGGAGGAAAAGCGCTACTACATCGAGTGCCGGAAGATCACAGAATAATAGGAGAACCATGACATTTAAAGAATTGAATCTGTCCGCCCCGCTGCTGCGCGCTGTGCAGGAAGCGGGCTACGAGACCCCCTCGCCCATTCAGGCAGCGGCCATCCCGCCGGTGCTGGCAGGCCGGGATCTGATGGGCTGCGCCCAGACCGGCACCGGCAAGACGGCGGCTTTTGCGCTGCCCATGCTGGACCGGCTCACCGCCAATGCGCCCCGCCGCAAGGGCGCTGTCCGTGCGCTGATCCTGACCCCCACCCGGGAGCTGGCCTTGCAGATCGGCGAAAGCTTTGAAGCCTACGGCAAGTACCTGAAATTGCGCAGCACCGTCATCTTTGGCGGCGTGGGGCAGGCTCCGCAGGTGGAAGCGCTGAAAAAGGGCGTGGACATCCTCATCGCCTGCCCGGGAC
>OGZF01001134.1_pt1 | contig 18309 bp, 17 predicted proteins | sample 1576771 | NCBI WGS metagenome assembly OGZF01 (sample SAMEA3541536, study PRJEB24748) | human gut metagenome | biome: human gut; feature: human-associated habitat; material: faeces | place: China | collected 2012
CCCTCCCCTACCCCGGCTTCCCCACGGATATGCAGCCCCAGATCACGGTGGCGCTGTGTCTGGCCCAAGGCACCAGTCTGGTGACGGAGGGCGTGTGGAACAACCGCTTCAAGTATGTGGAGGAACTGCGGCGTATGGGCGCTCAGATCCAGGTGGACGGCCGGGTGGCTGTGGTGGAGGGCGTCACACAACTCACCGGTGCGCCGGTGCAGGCCTGTGATCTACGGGCCGGTGCGGCTCTGGTCATCGCCGGTCTGGCCGCTCAGGGCGAAACGGAGCTGACGCAGGTACAGTATATCGAGCGTGGCTACGAGGATCTGGTGGGCAAGCTTCGCCAGTTGGGCGCCGATATCCGGGTGGAGGAGATTCCGGAGCCGGAGGAGACCGAGGCTCACATCTGCTGATAGGACATAATCTTTCCGCCGCAGGCTGTTGGCAGTCTGCGGCGGGAGTCGGTTTATTGCGAGGAAAGACACATTGATGACCATACATACACTGGCCAGCGGCTCCGAAGGGAACTGCCTGCTGCTGTCGGACGGGGGCGTGCATCTGCTGCTGGACGCCGGAATTTCCACACGCCGCATCAAGGCGGGGCTTTTGCAGCTGGGGCTGACCATGGCGGACGTGGACGGCGTACTCATCACCCACGAGCATTCGGATCACGTCAGCGGCCTGCAAACCATGGTGAAGCACCACCGCATCCCCATTTACACAAGTCCCGGCACCGCCCGGCAGCTGGACGCTGTGGGTGGCATCGAAGACGACGGGATAGCCGAAGCTACGCATAATCGGGAAGGAACGCATGTCGACGACGAGGTTGTGATAGCCCAGGCTGATGCCCCGTTCGGTGAGCATGATATTTTCATTGCCAGCGTGTTCGATCTTGGCGACGACATTCTTCATGTCTTCCGGGGCCAGGAACTGCCCCTTCTTGACGTTGACACACTTCCCCGTAGCCGCAGCGGCTTCCAGCAAATCGGTCTGACGGCAGAGGAAGGCCGGAATCTGAATGACGTCCAGGACTTCAGCAGCCGCTTCGGCCTGGCAGGTTTCGTGGATATCGCTGACGACGGGAACCTGGAGTTCCTTCTTGATGTCGGCCAGGATGCGCAGGCCCTCTTTCAGGCCCGGTCCGCGGTAGGACGTGTAAGACGAGCGGTTCGCCTTATCAAAAGAGGCTTTGAAGATATACGTCAGGCCCAGTTTTTCACAGATAGCCTTCATGGTCTTGCCAATAGCCAGAGTCCGTTCGGGATCCTCGATGACACACGGGCCGGCCATGACGAAAAGTTTGCCATCGCCGCCGACAGTCTGGCTGCCAACCTGAATTCGTTTCACTTTTTCCATAGTCTATTCCCCTTTATGAGCAGATTCGGCAAAATAACGGCGGATGTGTTCCAGGTCATCCGGCGTATCGATGCCGATGAATTGGTGATGAGTCTTTATCACTTTTATCTTATAACCATTTTCGAGAACCCGCAACTGTTCCAGGGACTCGACTTTTTCTGCCGGCGTCTGTTCCATGGCCGCGTACTGCAGGAGAAAATCGCGGCGATAGGCGTAGATACCGATATGCTTATACGGCTGGATGCCCCCTTCTTCAAAGGAATGGCGCGGATACGGGATGAGGGAACGCGAGAAATACATGGCTTCATCCTTTTGGTTGAGGACGACTTTGACGGCACTCGGGTCGTCGTATTCGTCTTCCTGCAAAGGCGCAGCGACCGTCGCCATGGTCAGGTCCGGTTCTGCTTCAAAGGCCCGGCACAAATCGTCGATGACGTCCGGTGCGATGAGCGGTTCGTCGCCCTGGACGTTGACGATGACGTCAGCATCGGGAAAATGGCCGACGGCTTCAGCCAAACGGTCCGTACCATTGGCGTGGTCTTCGCGGGTCATGACGGCATGGCCGCCGAAAGTGACGACCGTATCATAGACTTTCGGGTTATCTACGGCGACGACGACAGCCGTCAGTTTCGAGGCCTTGGCAGCCTGTTCATAGACACGCTGTACCATCGGTTTGCCGGCAATATCGCACAGCGGCTTGCCCGGCAGGCGCGTCGATGCATAGCGCGATGGGATGATGCATACAAAGTTCATAGTTTATCCTCCAATACTGCTTGCAAAATCGTATCTATCTGGTCCTGCCCTGCTGTGAATTCAATGGTAATGCTCAAGACGTACAGCGGCAGGTCGTATTCCTTGATCAGCGGCGCCGGCAGTTTGACGGCGTCCTTTTCCGTCGTCACCAAAAGGCAGCCCGTTTCGGCGGCCCTGGCAGCCATATGGCGGATATCGTCACGGCCGTAATGGTGATGGTCCTCATAACGGATGGAGCCGGCGACGGTGAAGCCCGCATCGGCCAGGGTCCGTTCAAAGGAAGCCGGGTTGCCCAGGGCCGATACGGCCAGGACGGACTGGCCGTCAGGCTGTAAGGCCCCGGCGCCATGGCCCTTTCCGTCATGCCAGGCGGCAAAGGCCAGGCACGAAGACGGTTTGTGGATGGCCATGGCCACCGGCGCAGCCGGGTTGTACTGGTGCAGCTTGGCGGCGATGGCTTCGGCCCGGTCCTGCGTAATCTGGTCGCCCTTAGTGATGATGAAGGCATCGGCCCGGCCGAGCTGCTCCATGGGCTCCCTCAGGATGCCCCGCGGCAGGACATGGCCGTTGCCGAAGGGATTGGTCCCATCGACGAGGACGATGTCCAGGTCACGGTACAGCTGCCAGTGCTGGAAGCCGTCGTCGAGGATGAGGACCTGTGTACCGAAGCGTTCGACGGCCAGGCGGCCGCCGAGGGCCCGCTTGCGGCCGACCAGGACGGGGATGCCAGGCAGGCTGCGGGCCATGAGGCAGGCTTCATCGCCGCCTTCTTCCGCCGATAGCAGGACGCGCTGTCCATCGGACATGACGGCAGCGCCGCCATCTTCGCGCTGAGAGCGGTAGCCCCGGTTGAGCAGGGCCACGCGCCAGCCCTGGGATTGCAGGCGCCGGGCCAGCATACACGCCGTCGGCGTCTTGCCCGTCCCGCCGACAGTGATGTTGCCCAGGCTGATGACGACGGCCGGCACGTGTTCCTGCCGTTCCGGATGGTCGGCGATGGCGTGATATTTGGCCAGGACGCCCTTGCGGTAGAGCCAGGCGGCACCGCGCAGCAGGGCCAGGGCCGGCCAGTCCCAGCAGTGATGGGCTCCGCTTCCGGTCAAATAATGGAAATAGGCGGCAGCCCAATTTCGCAAAGCCATGGGCTCACCTCCCGCCGTGGACGTCGTCCAGCATCTTCTGCAGCTGTTCCAGGTTCTTGCGCGTAGCCCCCTGGTTTTCCTGGACGACTTCGATGCAGCTGCGCTTCATGGCTTCGGCCCGATCGGGATGGATGAGGATATCCAGGCAGGTGTCGATGAATTCCTTTTCATTCTTGACCATGACGCAGGCGCCGCGGCTGCTGAGGAGATCGAAGATTTCGACGAAGTTGAACATATTGGGACCGACGACGATGGGCTTGCCATGAGCTGCCGGTTCCAGGATATTATGGCCGCCGATATGGGCCAGGCTGCCGCCGACGAAGATGAGGTCGCCCAGGCTGTAGACGCGGCCCAGTTCGCCGATGGTATCGAGGATGACGCCGTCGTATTCGGGCCGGATCGGTTTCCCCGCCTTCATATCGCTGCGCTTGACCATAGTGACGCCGTGCTTGATGCCTTCGTCGATGATGAGGTCGGCCTGATAGATATAGCGCGGGGCGATAATCAATTTGGCTTCCGGGAAATGGTCCCGTATCTTGACGAAAGCCTTGTAGACCGAGCCGTTCTCCCCTTTGTGGGTACTGCCGGCGATCATGATGGGATACGTCCCTTCGGCAAAGCCCAGTTCGTGGAGGAAGCGCTTCTTTTCGGCTTCCGTGACGATGCCATAGGTCTGGTCGTACTTGGTGTTGCCCGTGACGATGACCTTGTTGGGATCGGCGCCGATGTCGATGATATACTGGGCGTCGATGCGGCTCTGCATGCAGAACATGCGTATCGTCGACAAGACGCGGCGCGTAAAGAAGGTAATCATGCGGTAGCGGACAGCACTGCGCTGGCTGATGCGGCCGTTCATCATCATGACCGGAATATGCTTATCTGCGGCGATGCGCAGGAAATTCGGCCAGATTTCCGTTTCTACCAGGACGATGGCCTGGGGATTGACGATGGTCAGGATGCGGTTGGTCAGATACGGCAGGTCCAGCGGGAAATAGAGGATCCCGTCGGCGCCCTTGATGATCTGATGGGCCATGCGGAAGCCCGTCGCCGTGACGACGGAGACGATAATGACTTCGTCGGGATGGGTCTTGCGCATTTCCCGGACAATCGGGCTGGCCGCGACGATTTCCCCGACCGACGCGGCATGGACCCAGATGGCATGGCGATTGGATATTTTATCTTTTAATTCTTCCGGCAAGAAGCCGATACTCTGTTTGATGCGCTGATAAAATCCTTCTTCCCGGATGAGCCGGTAAATAAGCATGGGAATGAGCGTAGCCCAATAGACGAGGAGCAGGATATTATACAGCCAGTACATGGGGTGCGATTTTAGATTCTTCATCACAATCAACCTTCTGACGCTGTTTCTTCCGTAGTATCGTTGAACTGTACGGCATAGAGATGGGCATAGAGGCCGTCTTTTGCCAGCAGTTCATCATGGGTCCCCTCTTCGACGATACGGCCGTGGTCGATGACGACGATGTCGTCGGCATTGCGGACCGTGCTCAGGCGGTGGGCGATGACGACGGCCGTGCGGCCTTCCATGAGGCGGTCCAGGGCAGCCTGGACGATCTTTTCGCTTTCCGTATCGAGAGCCGACGTCGCTTCATCGAGGATGAGGATGCGCGGGTTCTTGAGGATGGCCCGGGCAATGGCGATGCGCTGGCGCTGGCCGCCAGACAGGGAGCTGCCGCGGTCGCCGACGAGGGCTTCGTAGCCGCCGGGCAGTTCCCGGATGAAGTCATGGGCATTGGCGGCTTTGGCAGCGGCGACGACTTCTTCGTCCGACGCATCGAGGCGGCCGTAGAGGATGTTCTCCCGGACCGTAGCGTTGAAGAGCATCGTTTCCTGCGGGACCAGGCCGATCTGCTGGCGCAGGGACGAGAAGGTGACGTCGCGGACGTCGATGCCATCGATGGTCAGGCTGCCGCCCGTGACATCGTAGAAACGGGGCAGCAAGTTGGCGACCGTCGATTTGCCGGCACCGCTGGGGCCGACGAGGGCGACGACTTCGCCAGGGGCGACTTTCAAATTGAAATCGGTCAGGGCCGGGTGGTCTTTGTCATAGGCAAAGGAGACGTGGTTGAATTCGACTTCCCCTTTGACCGGCGGCAGGACGATGGCATCCGGCTTTTCCTTGACATCCGGTTCGGTGTCGATCGTTTCAAAGACGCGGTCGGCAGCGGCCAGGGATTTCTGGATATCGCCGTAGATTTCGCTGATGCGGCGGACCGGGTTGGCCAGGTTGATGGCGTAGATGAGGAAGGCGATGAGGGCACCGGCCGTCATTTCACCGTTGATGACGCTCATGCCGCCGTACCAGATGATGCCCGTGACAGCGATGGCTGCGAAGAACTGGATGAACGGCGTCAGCAGGGCCGTCAGTTTGGTCGTCGTCATGAGAGCCCAGAAGTTGCGGTCGTTCTGGACCATGAAGCGGCGGATTTCAAAGTCCTCCCGATTGAAGGAGCGGATGATGCGGATCCCCGAAATAGCCTCTTCCAAAAGCGACGTAATGTCAGCCATCTTGCCCTGGACGTCGTGGCCGGCCCGGCGCAGGCGGGAGCCGAAGAAGTTGATTGTAAAGACGACGAGGGGGACGATGACCAAGGTCAACAGGGTCAGCTTCCAGTAGAGGAAGAGCATGGACCCCAGGGAGCCGACGAGGATGACTGCTTCCTGGACGAAGGAAATGAGGTTGCCTGCAATGGCCGTCTGCAAAGCCGTGACGTCATTGGTCAGGTTGCTCATGATATTGCCCGTCTTGTGCTTGTCGAAGTACGACAGGGACAGGGTCTGCAAGTGACGATACAGGGTTTCGCGGATATCGTTGACGATTTTCTGGCCGACGAAACTCATGAGGTATTTCTGGCCGAAATAGAAGAACCCGCGGAGCAGGAAGAGGATCAGGATACCGATGACGATGAGGTTCAGCGTGTAGATATCCTTATTGGCCAGGACCTTATCGATGACGTCCTTGATGAGCCACGGGACGACGACGTTGCTCGCCCCGGACAGGGCCATACAGATGACGGCGACGACGAGGCGCATCTTGTACGGCTTGATGAACATTAATAATCTCTTATAACTTTGCCAACTATTGTATTGCTTCATGGGCACCTCTTTCTCTTGCAAAATCTAAGATAGCCTGGGCCGTCCGCTGGACAGCGCCGGGTTCCCCCATCGTGCGGCGGACGGCCGCCAGGGATTCGTGCAATGCTTCACGGTGCACCTTATCGGTGATCATAGGCACCATGGCGGCAGCGATATTTTCCGGCGTCACCTCATCCTGCCACAATTCAGGGATGACCCGATGGCCCATGATGATGTTCGGCAGGCCGATGCTGTCGATATGGACCAGGACTTTCGATAACCAGTAAGTCAGGCGGTTGACGCGGTACACCAGGAGCGTCGGCAGGCCCATGAGGGCCGTTTCCAGCGTCGCCGTCCCCGAAGCCGCGATGGCTGCCGTACTGAGATTCATCATATCGTATACTTTTTCTTCGCCGACTGTGACGGCGATGCCTGAGGCCTGGATGATCTCATCGAGGAGGCCTTCGTCGATAGTCGACGCCTTTGGCAGGATGAACTGGACGTCCCCTGCCTCTTTGCGGATGAGCTTGGCCGCTTCCAGCATACACGGCAGGAGGCCGCGTACTTCCTGGACCCGGCTGCCCGGCATGAGGAGGACCGTCTTCTTCCGTTCGTCCAGGCCGAAATGAGCGCAGGCCTCGCGGCGGCTCATGGTCGCATGGACCGTATCGACCAGGGGATGGCCGGCGTAGATGACATTCGTCCCCATGTCTTCATACATCTTGGCTTCAAAGGGAAAGAGGGAAATGGCCAGGTCCGTATATTTGGCGATGGTCTTGCCGCGGCTCTTATGCCAGGCCCAGATGGTCGGCAGGATATAATAGACGACGGGGATACCCGCCGCTTTGGCCGCCTTGATGAGGCGCATGTTGAAGCCCGGATAGTCGATGCAGACCAGGACGTCGGGCTTTTCTTTGCGCATCGTATCGACGAGGAAGTCGCGGAGGCGGAAGAAAAAGGGAATCTTGCGGATGATTTCCCCGACGCCGATGACGCCTAAGTTCTTGATGTCGTAGACGATGTCGACGCCGGCCGCTACCATTTCCTTGCCGCCCATACCGAGCAGTTCAATCTGCGGATCCAGTTCGCGCAGGGACCGGGCCAAATTGGCCCCGTGCAGGTCGCCCGACGCCTCACCGGCAGAAAACATGATTTTCATAGGCGCTCCTAAAAATTCTTATCGACAGCACAGATACAGATATCGTGGCGGTTGGCCAGGTCCAGGACTTCGTCCTGTTCGACGAAGAGCGTCCGGCCGGCTTCCATGGCCAGGACATTGCAATGGCTTTCAATCATGGACAAGATGGTCTGCTTGCCCACGGCAGGCACGTCGAAACGCGGGTCCTGGTTGGGCTTGGCCACTTTGACGACGACGGATTTTTCCCGTCCCAGGGCGCCGCCGCGGCGGATGCAGGCGTCGGTCCCTTCGATGGCTTCGACAGCCATGACGGCCTTGTGCTTGACGACGACAGTCTGGCCGATGTCCATGCCGCCCATGGCCTTAGCCGTGACGAAGCCGAAGCGGATGTCGTCTTCTTCCGACGCCGTCGGTTTACGGCGCGACAAGACGCCGCAAGACGGCATGAGGGGCTTCAGATACAGTGTCTGGTCGACGACTTCCAGGCCATCTTTGGCCAGTTCTTCGACGATGGCCAGCATGATCGTATCGTCCTTGCGGTTGCGCAGTTTCGCCAGCAGCTTGATAGCCCGCCAGTCAGGGAACTTCAAGCCTTTGAAGAGGATTTCCTTGGTGACCTTGCCAATCATGGTCACTTTGGCGACGCCATTCTTCTTGAGGGTCTTGATGACCTTGTCCAGTTTGGCGACGTTGATTTCATAATAAGCATCTGCTTCGGCAGCCAGTTCCGGTTCGACATCACTGACGACGGCGATGACGACGACTTCGTGCCCCAGCTGTTTGGCAGCGCGCATAAATTCTACAGGCAGTTTGCCGACACCGGCAAGCAATCCTACTTTTTCCATAGCAATCATCCTTATTCATAAAGAGAAATATTCATCTTTATATTATAACAAAAAAACAGGCCCCCTGTCAGCAAAAAAAGGGGCCATCGCAGACGCGACACCCCTTTTTAGCCAATAGCGGCTGCCTAATCTTTCGTCCCTCTGCAGATACCGCGGTCGGCATTGCGGAGGAAGCGGAGGAAATGTTCTACTTCTTCATAGCTGTCCAGTTCCTGTTCCATTTCGGCAATGGCCTGGCGCAGGTTCAGGCCGGAACGGTACAGGATGCGGAAAGCCTTCTTCAGTTCCCGGCGTACTTCTTCCGGAATCCCGGCCCGTGAAAGGCCGACACTGTTCAGCCCGATGCAGCGGGCCGGCTGACCGTCGGCGATGACGAAGGGCGGAATATCCTGGACGACTTTTGCCAGGCCGCCGATCATGCTGTTGCGGCCGATCTTGACGAACTGATGGACGCCGGCGATGCCGCCGATGACGACGCGGTCTTCGACGGTGACGTGGCCGGCCAGGCCGGCGCAGTTGCTCATGATGACGTGATTGCCGACGACGCAATTATGGGCCACATGAGTGCAGGCCTGGAAGAGGCAGTCGTTGCCGATGCGCGTTTCTTCGCCTTCACCGGTGGCCGTACTGACGGTGACGAATTCCCGGAACACCGAGCGGTCGCCGATGATCAGGTAGCTCTTTTCACCGTGATATTTCAAATCCTGTGGTTCCGAACCGATGGAACAGCTCGGGAAAAACCGGCAGTCCTTACCGATCGTGGTCCAGCCGTCGATGGTAACGTGGGCCATGATTTCCGTACCATCGCCAATGGTAACGTGGGGCCCGATAACGGCATACGGCCCGATTTTGACACCGGCACCGATTTTTGCCTGCGGGTCTATAATAGCCGTCGGATGTATCATGCTCTGAGGCATGTTATTCGTTTCCTCGGTCATTAAAGTCACTCCTCGCTTCCCTGCCTGAGCGGCAGGCGCTTATTTTCAACCTAAATCACATATTATATACACTCGCAGAATACCAGTCCGGTTTTGCCGGGCAAAATCAGGCCTTTTCCCGCTATATTCCTCTGTATACTCGCAAATACGCCCATTTAGGCCGTTATTTAACATGCAGTAAAGATTTTTTAAATTTTTCTTAACTTATTTTTTCGTGTTCTGACCCGGCATGAGGGCAAAGAGGTATTCCCCTTCGGCACAGAGCGTGTCGCCGACGTGACACTGGGCCTTGACCTTGCCCATGCGGCCTTTGATCTTTTCGATGTCAGCCCGCATGACCAGCTGGTCGCCAGGGATGACGGGATGGCGGAAGCGCAGTTTGTCGATGCCCGTAAAGAACGGGATGAGGCCGCGGTTTTCTTCCGGATAGAGCAGGGCTACGCCGCCGACCTGGGCCATGGCTTCGGCGATGAGGACGCCGGGCATGACCGGTTTTCCCGGGAAATGGCCCTGGAAAAATTGTTCATCGAAGGTCGCATTCTTGATGCCGATGGCATATTTCATCGGTTCCAGTTCGATGATGCGGTCTACGAGCAGCATGGGATAGCGATGCGGCAAAATTTCCATAATATCAGTTACTTCCAAAGTCATGAGAATTCCTCCTTAAATCACTGCATTTCTTCAAATATTTTATGGGTCAGCAGGTTGTTCAGTTTATGGCTCGATTTGACGGCGATGATGTGTCCCCGGACAGGATGGCCGAGCAGGGACAGGTCGCCGATGATATCGAGGACCTTATGACGGACCAGTTCGTCGTCACAGCGGGGAACGGACAGGCACGACGTCTTATCGTAGACGACGACGTTTTCGATGGTGCCCCCTTTGCCGAGGCCTAATTTCTTGAGCATTTCCAATTCTTCCGTAAAGGCGATGGTGCGGGCAAAGGAAATGTCGCGGACATACGATTCCTTGGTAATCGTCGTGTCCAGGAACTGCACGCCCAGCATGGGGTGCGGGTTGATCGAAGTGAAGGTGATGCGGAAGCCATCATAGGGCACGATGGCGATGAATTTATCGTCCTCCTGGACGAGATGCTGTTTCTGGACGGCCAGCAGGCGGCGCGGTGCGTCCAGGTCACGGATTCCCGCTTCTTCGATGAGCTTGACAAAAGTCAGGCTGCTTCCGTCGGCGACGGGCGGTTCGACCGAATCCATTTCGACGAAGCAGTTATCCACTTCCATGCCGCTCAAGGCGGACAGCAGATGTTCTACTGTGAAGACCTTGGCTTCCCCGTTTTCCAACGTCGTCGCCCGCATTGTATTGGTTACATTCGTGAGATGGGCTTGTACAGACGGTCTGCCGGGCAAATCCGTCCGGATAAAGACGATGCCTGTATCAGCCGGAGCCGGGCGCAATACCATATGAACTTCATTCGCAGCATGCAGGCCGATGCCGTTATATGAAACGTCATGAGCCAGCGTCGTTTGTGCTACTATTGACATAGGCAGGCCCCTCCTTTCCTGTTACGAGTAAGATAATTTTTTTCATACTTTTTTATTATACCTTATTTATAGGGTGTATGACAAGGGTGTTGTGCGTGGTTTCGGCCTGCGGCCTAGTGGTTCGTGGTTCGTGGCTCGTGGTTCGCGGCCCACCTAATTCCTTGCAAACGAAAAGGAGCCGCCCCAGGGGACAGCTCCTTTTCGTTCAATCGCTTTTTACTTCAATAGTTCATAGACAGAGGCGACGACGTCGTTCCAGGTTTCAATCTGGGCCTGTTCCCCATCCATGGCGGCTTTGCCGGCTTTACACTGGCGGACCACGGACTGAGGCGACGTGCCGTTATACGTGTTACGCTGCTTGACGCAGGTTTCGATATCCAAGTAGTGATGGATGTCTTCTGCGAAGAGCGGGCTCATGGCCTGCAGTTCCTGCAGCGATAACTGCTGTAATACCTTGCCCTGTTCGATGCAGTAGTGGACGGCCTTGCCGACGACGGCATGGGCTTCCCGGAAAGGAAGGCCTTTCTTGGCCAGGTAGTCGGCCATATCCGTCGCATTGGAAAAGTCGCTTTCCAGCACTTCCCGCATATGTTTGCCATTGACGGTCATCTTATCGATCATGGCCGCATAGATGGTCAGGGCGAATTTCAAATTATCGATGGCATCGAAGACGCCTTCTTTATCTTCCTGCATGTCCTTGTCGTAGGCCATGGGGATGCCCTTCATCATGGTCAGGACGCCCATGAGGTGGCCGTAGAACCGGCCTGTCTTGCCGCGGACGAGTTCGCAGATGTCGGGATTCTTCTTCTGGGGCATGATGGACGAGCCCGTGCAGTGGGAATCGTCGAGTTCGATGAACTTGAATTCCGAACTGGACCAGAGGATGAATTCTTCCGACAAGCGGCTGAGGTGCATCATCAGGACGGCTGCGAATTCCAGGAAGGCGATGATGTAGTCCCGGTCGCTGACAGCATCGAGACTGTTGTCGTAAATCTTGCCGAAATGCAGGGTCTTGGCGACGAAAGGCTGGTCGAGGGGATACGTCGTGCCAGCCAGAGCACCGGCGCCGAGGGGCATGATATCGGCCATGTCCCAGGCGTATTTCAAGTGGATGAAGTCACGGGACAGCATGGAGAAATAGGCCATGAGGTGGTGGCTGAAGAGGATCGGCTGAGCCCGCTGGAGGTGGGTATAGCCCGGCATGATGACGTCGCTGTACTTTTCTGCAGCCTTGACCAGCGATTCCTGGAGCTTGACCAGGAGCTTGGCGACGGCGGCGATTTCGCGGCGGACATACATGTGTGTATCCAAGGCGACCTGATCGTTGCGGCTGCGGCCGGTATGCAGGCGCTTGCCGGCTTCGCCGATGGCATCAGTCAGTCGTTTTTCGATGTTCATGTGGATGTCTTCCAGCTCGACGGAGAAATCGAAGTTCCCGTCTTCGATCTGCTGGAAAATAGCCTTCAAGCCCTTGACGATGGCGTCTTTGTCTTCCTGGGAGATGATGCCCTGTTTGGCCAGCATCGTCGCATGGGCAATGCTGCCGCAGATATCTTCAGCATACATGCGGCAATCGAACTGGATGGACGCATTGAATTCTTCTACACTTTTATCCGTGGCCTTGGTAAAACGGCCGCCCCATAACTTCATACGAATCGCTCCTTATTTACCCTGTTTTTCTACGTGCTGTTTCATGAGGGCCCGCATCTTGAGCGGCAGGCCGAAGAGGTTGATGAAGCCTTCGGCATCGGTCTGGTCATATACGTCGTCTTCGCCGAAGGTGACGAATTCTTCGTTGTACAAGGAGTACGGCGACGTAGAACCAGCGCTGATGATGTTGCCCTTATAGAGTTTCAATGTAACCTGGCCGGTAACGGTCTTCTGCGTTTCATCGACGAAAGCCGACAGGGCTTCGCGGAGCGGCGAGAACCATTTGCCGTCATAGACGAGTTCGGCAAATTTGTTGGCCACATTTTCTTTATAGTGATACGTGTCGCGGTCGAGGCAGAGATATTCCAATTCTCTGTGAGCATACATGATGATGGCACCGCCCGGGTTTTCATAGATGCCACGGCTCTTCATGCCGACCAGCCGGTTTTCGACGATATCGACGATGCCGACGCCGTTGCGGGCACCGATTTCATTGAGGGCCGTAATGAGTTCGACAGCGCCCAGTTTCTGACCGTTGACGGCAACAGGGACGCCCTGTTCAAAGTCGATCTTGACGTATTCCGGAGCATCCGGAGCCTGTTCCGGCGTCTTGGTGACCATGTAGACCATGTCTTTCGGGGCATTGGCCGGGTTTTCCAGGTCGTCCCCTTCATGGCTCAGGTGCCAGATGTTCCAGTCCATGCTGTAGGGATAGGGATTTTCTTCGGACTGATAGTCGATGGGGACGTTGTGGGCTTCAGCGTATTTCAGTTCGTCTTCACGGGATTTGAGGTCCCACATCCGCCAGGGAGCGATGAGGGTCATTTCCGGAGCCAGGGCTTTGACGGTCAATTCAAAGCGGACCTGGTCGTTGCCCTTGCCCGTAGCGCCGTGAGCGATGGCATCGGCGCCTTCTTTCTTGGCGACTTCGACGAGTTTCTTGGAAATAAGGGGCCGAGCGAAGGACGTGCCCAAGAGGTATTTGCCTTCATAGACAGCACCGGCTTTGACCGTCGGCCAAACGTACTGTTCCATGAATTCTTTTTTGATGTCCATGACATAGACTTTGGAAGCGCCTGAAGCATAGGCTTTCTTTTCAATGGCTTCAAAGTCGTCCGGCTGGCCGACGTCGGCGCAGGCAGCGATGACTTCGGCGCCAGGATAGTTTTCCTTCAGCCAGGGAATGATGACCGACGTATCGAGGCCGCCGGAATAAGCCAGGACAATTTTTTTAATATCTTTTTTCGTGTTACTCATGATGATTTCCTCTTTCGTGTTACTCATGATGATTTCCTCCTCTATCTGATGAACCAAAGCGATTGATGTGTGTTTGTTTCTGTCTACGTTTGATAGTATACACCCAGTTGAAATATTATGCAAGTATATTGCATAAAAAATTTGCAAACTTTTTTTTACAGGCCTGTCAATTCCCTCGCCCTGCAAAGTATAGTATAATAAAAGTGTTTAGTAGGAGGAATTCAATGAAACTAAAATACATCGCCATCTTTGCCCTGGCCTTTGCCATCTGTGCTGGCTGGAACCTGCTCTTCGACGCGCCGAAGACGGCCAAGCCTGCCGTCGAGACGGCGGCCAAGCTCCAAGAAGAAAAGGAACCGCAGGGAAGCTGGCCGGCACCGCTGCGGCCGCTGGAAATCCGGGTCTATCCGTACCTGCACTTCCACGAAGCTATGGACAACAAGATCAAGAAAATCCCCGTCTACGTAGCCATCAACGCCATTTCCAAGCCCATGCAGCATGCCGTCGTCGCCACGGAAGACCGCCGCTTCTACGACCACGGTGCCATCGACCCGATCGGCATCATCCGGGCCGTCCTGGTCAACATCGAATCCGGTGAGACCGTCGAAGGCGGCAGCACCATCAGCCAGCAGGTCGTCAAGAATGTCTTCCTTTCCCAGGACCGGACTATGGCCCGCAAGGCCCAGGAATTCGTCATGGCCTTCTTGCTGGAACATTACTACAGCAAAGATGAAATCCTGGAAATCTATTTGAATACAGCCTATTTCGGCGCCAACGCCACGGGCATCGACGACGCGGCCCGGACGTATTTCACGACGACGCCGGAAAAACTGGACCTGGCCCAGGCATCCATGCTGGCCGGCCTGGTACAGGCGCCGACCTACTATAATCCCCTGAAAAATTACGACGCTGCCAAAGCCCGGCAGAAAACAGTCCTGACCTTGATGGCAGAACAAGGCTATATCAGCCCGGAACAAGGCGCAGAAGCTTATAAAAAAGAGATTATCGAACGAAAGTAGCTGCTATCAGGCGGGACGCCCTCGTAACGAGCATCCGCCGTCTGTAGTAGGGGCCGTCCCAAAGGGCGGCCCGCTGTGAACAGTTGGGAATATTTCCAAACTGTTAATATGGCATGCAGTACGTTATACATCGCTATTCTGAACGGGCGCCCCGCGTGGCGCCCCTACAAAATCGCATAGAGGCGATGGTGTTACTTTGAATTTTTTGCCGCGCAGCGGTATCTGAATCCGAAGCGGTCTGCGAACTGCGAACTGCGGTCTGCGTTTATTTGATAATGACGATGGAATAAGATAGTATGAAGGGAGAAAACCACTCTATGAAAATATTTGTAACAGGTGTGAATGGCCAGTTGGGTCATGATGTGATGAATGAGCTGGCTTTGCGGGGGCATGTCGGTATCGGCAGTGATTTGGCTCCGGCTTACAGTGGTATGGCTGATGGGACGGCGGTGACGACGGCACCGTATGTGTCTTTGGATATTACCGATGCGGATGCGGTACGGCGTGTCATTTCGGACGTCCAGCCCGATGCGGTTATTCATTGTGCAGCTTGGACGGCTGTCGATATGGCCGAAGATGACGACAAAGTGGCTCAGGTCCGGGCGGTCAATGCCGGTGGGACGCAGCATATTGCCGATGTCTGCAAGGAATTGGACTGCAAGATGCTCTATCTCAGTACGGATTATGTGTTCAACGGGCAGGGAACGGAGCCGTGGCAGCCGGACTGCAAGGATTACCAGCCCCTCAACGTTTATGGCCAGACCAAGCTTGAAGGGGAATTGGCCGTTTCGCAGACGCTGGAAAAATATTTCATCGTCCGCATTGCCTGGGTATTCGGTCAGAACGGCAAGAATTTCGTCAAGACTATGCTCAATGTCGGCAAGACCCACGATACGGTCCGCGTCGTCAATGACCAGATCGGGACACCGACGTATACTTTTGATTTGGCCCGGCTGTTAGTCGATATGATTGAAAGCGATAAATACGGCTATTACCATGCGACTAACGAAGGCGGCTATATTTCCTGGTATGATTTTACTTGCGAAATCTACCGCCAGGCCGGCTATACGACGAAAGTCATCCCCGTTACGACGGAAGAATACGGCCTGTCGAAAGCCAAACGACCCTTTAATTCCCGCTTGGATAAAAGTAAACTCGCCGCCAACGGATTCCGGCCGCTGCCCGACTGGAAAGACGCATTGCGGAGGTATTTAAAAGGCCGGGACTAAAGTCCCGGCCGCAGGTCGCGGGTCGCAGGCCGCAGGCCGCCTCAGGCTCAGATGCAGTTTTGCTGCGACAGACTCAGTGGTGATACATTGCCTCGGGATACCCTCGGCTCGTATGGGGGCCGGGACTAGGGTCCCGGTCGCAGGTCGCAGTTCGCAGTTCTCTAAGGAGGGTTACGATGACGTTACGCAATTATAAAGATTATGAAGTTTGGCAACGCGCGATGGATTTGGCAGAAGACGTGTATGGACTTATCCGGATGTTGCCAGTGGAAGAAAAGTTTTCATTGGCCGATCAAATGAGACGTGCTGTTCTGTACCGTCTAATATTGCAGAAGGACAAGGTCGGCAAAGTGATAAGGAATTTGTACATTTTTTATATATTGCGCGCGGTTCCATTGCTGAATTAGAGACTCAATTACTTCTTTGTATACGGTTAAAATATTTGAGTGACCAATTGGTGAGAGATGTTTTGTATCTGTGTCGGAAGATAAGCATGATGCTAAATGCATTAATTGGAAAAATCATGCAATCATAGAATGGGAATGAACGCAGGTCGCCGCGGTCCTGCGGACCGCAAAAAAATACAAGGCCCCGATTGGGGCATTTTTACGAGCTGAGGGTTGTTCGAGGCGATGTTGTTACTTTGAATTTGTTGCCGCGAAGCAGCATCTGAATCCGGGGCGGCCTGCGAACGGCGAACTGCGGCCTGCGTTTAATTAATATGTTATAATAAAGGAAATATGCATGAAGGGAGATATAACAATGGGTCAGATAAAGGTTGAAAAGAATGTGGGCGGCATTGACGGGCTTTGTGTCATTATGCCGACGGTTCATGGTGATGGGCGTGGATATTTTATGGAAACGTATAATCAAAAGGATATGGAGAAAGCGGGGTTCCATATTAATTTTGTTCAGGATAATCAGTCTATGTCGACGAAAGGGGTCTTGCGGGGGCTTCATTTCCAGAAACATTTTCCCCAGTGCAAGCTCGTCCGTGCTGTCCGCGGCAGTGTTTTCGATGTGGCTGTCGATTTGCGCCGTGATTCCAAGACGTATGGCAAATGGTACGGTGTCGAATTGACGGAAGAAAATAAGAAGCAGTTCCTCATTCCCGAAGGCTTTGCCCATGGGTTCCTGGTTCTCAGCGATGTGGCGGAATTCTGCTATAAGGTCAATGATTTCTGGCATCCCAATGATGAAGGCGGCATGGCCTGGAACGACCCGGAAATCGGTATCCAGTGGCCCCAGCTCGTCGGCGAATATCAGGGTTCGCCCAGCGCTGCCGGTTATCATCTCGAAGACGGGACCCCGTTGAATCTGAGCGATAAAGACCAGCAGTGGCTGGGGTTGAAAGATACCTTTTCCTTCTGATTGCCTGAAAGCGGGGTGAGCTTCATGCAGAACATCATTGCTGTGATTTGGGATTTTGACAAGACTTTGATCGACGGGAACATGCAGGATCCGATTTTTGAGGAATATCATATTGATAAGGCGAAATTCTGGCAGCATGTCAATGCCTTGCCGGCGCATTATGCCAAGGAAGGCGTCAAGGTCAATGCCGACACGATTTATCTGAATCAGTTCATCAAGGACGCACAGAATGGGATTTTCAAGGGCCTTAATAATGAAAAGCTGAAGACCTTTGGTCAGAAGCAGAAGTATTATCACGGCGTCCCGGAAATCTTCAAGAATCTTCAGCGCGTCGTCGAAGAGAACCCCAAGTACCGCGAGTACAACATCAAGGTGGAGCATTACATCGTCAGTACGGGCATGTCGGCTATCATCAAAGGATCGGCCGTCATGCCCTATGTCGAAGCCATCTGGGGCTGTGACCTCATTGAAGGGCTCGATGCAGAGAAACATAAAATCATCAGCGAAGTGGGCTATACTATCGATAATACGACTAAGACGCGGGCCTTGTTTGAAATCAATAAGGGCGTGCCGCAGCATCCGGAAATCGACGTCAATGCCAAGATGTCCGATGCCCTGCGCCGCGTCGCTTTCCCCAATATGATTTATATTGCCGACGGGCCCAGCGATGTGCCGGCCTTTTCGGTAGTCAAAAAATTCGGCGGATCGACCTTTGCCATTTATCCCAAAGGAAACAACAAGGCTTTCCGCCAGGTCGAACAACTGCGGGAAGATGGCCGCATCGATATGTATGCCGAAGCCGATTACCGTGAGGGCACGACGGCCTACATGTGGCTGACCCACAAAGTCGACGAAATCGCCGAACGCATCTACAAAACAGAAAAAGAAAGCCTGGAAGGCGCCGTCTCGGCTGCTCCCAGACATTTGGTGTGAGGTGTTTGAGGCTTGATGAAAGGCTCTCCTAATAGGACAATGTCAGTAAGTTTAGAAAAACAAATAAAAGACCGTCACGGATATGTGGCGGT
>OGZF01001139.1_pt1 | contig 18224 bp, 15 predicted proteins | sample 1576771 | NCBI WGS metagenome assembly OGZF01 (sample SAMEA3541536, study PRJEB24748) | human gut metagenome | biome: human gut; feature: human-associated habitat; material: faeces | place: China | collected 2012
CCCCGCCAGCTTGTGGTAGGTGGTGGTGCCGTCGTGGTGGGGATGCTTCCAGGCCCAGATGCCGGTGCGCTCGGTGGTCTCCACCAGCTCGTCATCCTTGCCATACTTGACGTTGACCAGGGTGACATAGCCTTCGTCGGTCTCGCTGGTCTCGTCCATCATCTTGAAGATACGCTCCGCACCGGCCAGTGCCATGATCACGCTGTTGGCCTGCATGGACACCTGGCTGATGGGCATATTGAAGCTCTTGTTCAGGCTCAGGAAGGCCATCACGGTGCCCAGGGTCATGCCGCCGACATTGCCAACGGCCATGGCCGCGCCCGCCAGAGCACAGACTGCATAGCTGGTATTGCCCAGCTGTGCGGTAACGGGCATGATGATGTTGGCGTAGCTGTTGGCCTGCTTGGCGCTTTCCTTCAGCTTATCGTTCAGCTGCCGGAAGCCGTCCAGAGCCTTCTGCTCGTGGGTGAACACCTTGACGACCTTCTGGCCCTCCATCATCTCTTCGATGTAGCCGTTCACCTTGCCCAGATCCTTCTGCTGGGCCACAAAGTACTTGCCGCTCATGGCAGTGATCTTCTTGGAGCAGAACAGCATCAGGGCCACCATCAGCATGGTGACAACGGTGAGCTGCCAGCTCATCAGGCACATGCTGGTGAACACGGACACGATGGTGATGGCGCTGGACACCAGCTGAGGAATGCTCTGGCTGATCATCTGGCGCAGGGTGTCCACATCGTTGGTGTACACCGACATGATGTCGCCGTGGGGGTGGGAGTCAAAATACCGGATGGGCAGGCTTTCCATGTGGGTGAAAAGCTGGACGCGCAGGTTGCGCAGGGTGCCCTGGGTCACGTTGACCATGATACGGGCGTTGAGCCATGCGGCCAGCACGCCGATGGCGTAGATGCAGCCGATGCGCACCAGTGCGCCTGCCAGCGGGCCGAAGTCCGGCGTGGCCTGCTTGGTCATGGGGACGATGTAATCATCGATCAAGGTCTTGAGGAAGAGGCTTGCCTGCACGTTTGCCAGTGCGCTGACGATGATGCAGATCAGCACAAGGATGCAGTGGGGCAGATAGTGCTTGAACACCTCATCCATGATTCGCTTGAGCAGCTTGCCCGGGTTCTCGACCTTCGGCTTGGGGCCGCCCACCCCACGGGGGCCGGGGCCCTTTACTTCTTTCACCTGTGCCATTACTGCTCACCTCCCTGCTTGTCAAAATCGCCGCCGCCCTGGGTCTGGCTGTTGTAAACTTCCTGATAGATCTTGTTTGTCTTGAGCAGCTCCTCGTGGGTGCCCAGGCCGTTGATCTGGCCGTTGTCCAGCACCAGGATGCGGTCTGCATCCTGCACGGAGGAGATGCGCTGTGCAATGATGATCTTGGTGGTGCCGGGGATCTCCTCCCGGAAGGCCTTGCGGATCTTGGCATCGGTGGCGGTATCCACGGCGCTGGTGCTGTCGTCCAGGATCAGCACCTTGGGCTTGCGCAGCAGCGCGCGGGCAATGGTCAGGCGCTGCTTCTGGCCGCCGGACACGTTGGAGCCGCCCTGCTCGATCCAGGTATTGTACTTGTCGGGGAAGCGCTCGATGAACTCATCGGCGCAGGCCAGCTTGGCCACCCGGATGCACTCTTCCTCGCTGGCGTTCTCATCGCCCCAGCGCAGGTTGTCGAGGATGGTGCCGCTGAACAGAACGTTCTTCTGCAGCACCATGGAGACCTCCCGGCGGAGGACATCCAGGCTGTAATCCTTAACGTCCACGCCGCCCACTTTGACAGAGCCGGTCTCGGCATCATACAGGCGGGGGATCAGCTGCACCAGGCTGGATTTTGCACTGCCGGTGCCGCCGATGATGCCCAGCGTCTCGCCCGGCCGGATGCTGAAAGTAACATCGTTCAGGACAGGCTGGCCGGAGCCGTGCTTATACTTAAAGGTAACGTGCTCGAACTCGATGCCGCCATCCCTGACCTGCTGCACCGGTGCCTTGGGGGCGGGCAGGTCGGTGGTCTCGTCCAGCACTTCCACGATACGGCGGGCAGAAGCGGCGGACATGGCGATCATCACAAAGGACATGCTCAGCATCATCAGGGCCATCAGGATGTTCATAATGTAACCGAACAGGGCGTTCAGCTGGCCGGTGGTGATCACACCGTTCAGGACGTAATGTGCGCCGAACCAGCTCAGGGCGATGTTGCAGCCGTACACAGAGACCAGCATGGCGGGATTGTTGAAGCTCAGGCGGCTCTCGGCGTGGACGAACTGCTTGTACAGGCTCTCGCAGGCCTTGGTGTACTTCTCGTTCTCAAAGTGCTCCCGGACAAAGCTCTTGACCACGCGGATGGCCGAGACATTCTCCTGCACGGAGGCGTTCAGGTTATCGTAGTTCTTGAACACCTTATCAAAGATGCCGAAGGTGGGAACCATAATGCCTGCCAGCACTGCCACCAGGAACACGATCGCCACCAGGAACACCATGGTCAGCGAGCGGCTGATCATGGAGGCCATGATGAGCGCGAAAACCAGATGGACGGGGGCACGCACGCACATGCGCTCGATCATCTGGAACGCGTTCTGCAGGTTGGTCACGTCGGTGGTCATACGGGTGACCAGACCGGCCGTGGAGTACTTGTCGATGTTGGAGAACGAGAAATGCTGGATATTCTCATACATCGCATCGCGCAGGTTGCCCGCAAAGCCGGTGGATGCCGTGGCGGCAAACCTGCCGGCCAGCACGCCCAGCAGCAGGGCAATGGCCGCCACCAGGAAGGTGAGCAGGCCGTACTTGATAACGGCGTTCATATCGCCCTTTTCAATGCCCTGGTCAATGATAAAGGCCATGATGGTAGGCAGCAGCACATCCATGATGGCTTCCAGAGCAGATAGGATCGGTGTCAGGATCGCGGCGCGCTTGTACTCGCCCAGATGTGACACAAGTTTTTTGATCATCTGTTGTAATCCTCCTGAAGTTTATTTGCAGGGGTCATTCCAGCCCCTTGCGCAGCTTGTTCAATAACCGCAGAAGCTCTGCGTTTTCCTCTTCCGTCAGCAATCCGGCCACAAACTCATCGGTCTGGTGCAGGGAGAGTATCGTCTTTTCATGGACGCGGCCCCCCTCTTCCGTCAGGATCAGCCGCTTGAGTCGGGCATCCTGCGGCACGCTCTGGCGCTCGATGTAGCCCTTGCGCTCCATCAGCTGCAGGATGTTCGTCACAGTCGAGCGTGTGATGGAGAACTCCCGCTCGATATCGCGCTGGTATACGGCCTCATTTTTGTGCCAGTAGAGGTAGCTCATGATCCAGTCGTGCATGGGGGTCACGTTGTCCACGTTGTTCTCCCGGTGGAACTGGTTGATCTTGCGGAAGATCAGGTTGTTCACCCGGCGCACCTGTGCCGGGATGACCTGCGGCGGCTCCCATGGGGGGTTGCAGCAGGGTTGTTTGTTGCTTTCATCGTGCATAATGGTTTCCCTTTTGAATTGTTTGTGACAGGATTGTTTTCTTTAGAACTGTTTGATGCCGTACAATATCATAACGCACGATTCGATCTTTGTCAATAGGAGACGCAAAATAAAATACAGAAGCGCCCCACCGAACGGCGAGGCGCTTCCACTGGGCGCTGATTTTGCTTTTGCTGGCTCAACAGCCCTTGCTTTCTGACCAGAATATGCTTTAATAAAAGCAACTATGGGCGCTGCGCCCCCGAATACTGCAAGGAGAACCCTATGGAACAACGGAACACCCGCCTGCGGAACGCGGGCTTCGTTACCTTCTTTTTCAGCGGCATCTGCACCATTTCCAGCGGTGTGGTGGTCAGCCTGCTGCAGGAGGAATACGGCTTTGCCTACGGCATGACCGGCACCCTGCTCAGCCTGCTGAGCATCGGCAACCTGCTGGCGGGCCTGCTGGCCGGTGCGCTGGTGGGAAAAATGGGCATGAAGCCCAGCGTCCTGCTGTTGACCATCGGCTATGCGGTGGGCTACGGCCTGATGGGCCTGACCGGCCTGCCCATTCTGCTGGTGCTGGCCTTCTTCATTGTGGGCATTGCCAAGGGCAGTGTCCTGAACACCTGCACCATCCTTGTCAGCGGAAACTCTGCAGACCGCACCCGGGGCATGAACACCATGCACGCCTGCTACGCCTTCGGTGCCCTGCTCTGCCCCTTTCTGATCTCTGCCGCGGCCAGGGTCAGCACCACGCTGGCCGTGCTGGCACTGGCGGCGCTGGGTCTGGTGCTCTGGCTGATATACCTGTTCACCCCCATGGCAGGCCGCGCCAAGGCCAAAGAAGCTGTCACCGATTGGAGCTTTTTGCGCTCCTCCCGCTTCTGGCTGCTCACCGGCCTGCTGTTCTGCCAGAACGCCGCCGAGCAGAGCGTTGTGGGCTGGATGGTCACCTACTTCAAGGACAGCGGCATCATTGCAGGCACGCTGGCGGCCTATACCGTCACCGTGATGTGGGGTGCCACCCTGATTGGCCGCCTGCTCATCGCCTTTGTGTTCCCACTCAAACAGCCCCGTAAGGCCATGGTGTTTATGGCGGTTTTCTGCACTGCCTTCTACTTTGCCATGATGCAGACCCACAGCCAACTGCCTGCCATCCTGCTGCTGTTCGCCTTTGCCTTCTCCATGGCCGGTATGAACCCCACCGCCGTGGCCAGCGCCGGTAAAATGACCACCGTGACCAGCATGGGCATCATGCTGCCGGTGGCATCCAGCGGCGCGATCCTGATGCCCTGGGTCATCGGCAAGGTGGCTGAAAGTGCCGGTCTTGCTGTTGGTATGGCAACCAACATCGTGCCCTGTGTGGGGCTGATCGTCTTTGCAATTCTGGTGTCCAGAATGCGGGAGGAATAAATCTCACCGTCATTGCTTTGCAATGCCGCCGCTCCTGGCAGGAGAGGCAAGCAGCAGGCGACTGAGCGGTTCATCCCCTCGCCTTTGCGCTGAACTCACACCCACAGTAATCCTGACGGTAAAGCCCGTACTCCTCCGAGAGCTGGAGGGAGCGCAGGTAGCCGTTCTGCTTTTTGAAATCCGAGGGCAGGTGCCTGATGCCGAATTCGGCTTCAAGCTCCTGCCCGATTTGATTGATGCGGGCAGCATCTTTGTGGGGGCTGATGGAAAGCGTGGTGGTGAACCAATCAAAGCCGTGCTCCTTTGCGTACTGTGCCGCCCGGCGCATCCGCAAACGGTAGCAGACGGTGCACCGCCCGCCCCGCTCCGGCTCGTTTTCCAGCCCCTGCACAGCCGTGTAGAACTCCTGCGGGTCGTAGTGGTCCTCGATGACCGTGACCCCCAGCGGGTGCGCCTGCGCTACGAACTTTTTCAGCTCCTCGCCCCGGCGGTAGTATTCTTCGGCAGGCCAGGTGTTGGGGTTATAGTAAAGCACCGTGATCTCAAAATACCGGCACAGCTTTTCCAGCACGGCGCTGGAACAGGGCCCGCAGCAGGCATGGAGCAGCAGCTTTGGCCGCTGCGGCCCCAGCGTTTTCAACACTTCGTCCATCTGCTGTGCAAAATTCAACTGTTTTGACATCGGTTTCATCCTTTGTTATACTTGCTTTGATTCAAATAGCTCCCTCCTGCTGCCTCGCCAAAAGAGCCTCAGCTGCCGGAAGGGGCATCCCGGTCATATTATATCACATTTTATCTAATAGGAGAACTGCGATGACAAACGAGAAGATTGCCCGTATCAACGAGCTGGCAAAAAAGAGCAAGACCACCGGCCTGACCGATGCCGAAAAGGCAGAGCAGCAGGCCCTGCGGCAGGAGTATGTTGCGGACGTAAAGGCCAGCCTGCGCGCCCAGCTGAACAACACCTCGATCAAAGAGCCGGATGGCACTGTGCACAAGCTGGGGAAGAAGAACTAAAGCAGCATCACGAAGAGGAGCGCCCTGTGGATAATTGAGAGAAAAGTATTTCTTCCCTCTTTTTTTGTTCCGCGTTTCGTGCTATACTATAATTGTATTGTTGCGGACATTTCCGCGGGCGGTACAGATTCCCAAGGTGGCGTATCCCGGGCAAGGTGCACGGAAAAGGCTGTCTTTTGAAAAAAGGATAAAGAGGTCATTTATTATGCTTACTGCAATTACGGGTATCAACTGGGGCGATGAGGGCAAGGGCCGCATGGTCGACCTGATCAGCCAGGAGTATGACATCGTTGCACGGTATCAGGGCGGCAACAACGCAGGCCACACCGTGAAGAACGAGCGCGGCAAGTTCGTGCTGAACCTGCTGCCCTCCGGCATCCTGCGCCCCAACGTTGTCTGCGTGATGGGCAACGGTATGGTCATCGACCCGCACCATCTGGACGGCGAGATCAACAAGCTGCGGGAGCAGGGCATCACCATCACCCCCGATAACCTGAAGATCTCCGACCGGGCCACCATCACCATGCCCTACCATGTGGATCAGGACGGCCTGGAAGAGGCCCGCCTGGCCAAGACCGGTGCACAGTTCGGCTCCACCAAGCGCGGCATCGCCTACACTTACGGTGACAAGTACATGAAGAAGACCCTGCGCATGGGCGACCTGCTCCACCTGGACGACAGCGTGAAGAAGCGCCTGGTGACCATGGTTGATTCCAAGAACCTGGTGATGGAGGGCAGCTACCACTCCGCCCCCATCAGCGTGGACGAGATGTGGGCATGGCTGGAGAAGTATGCCGCCATCTTCAAGGATTACATCTGCGACGTGGGCCAGTATCTGGCTGACGCAGATGCCGCCGGCAAGAAGGTGCTGTTCGAGGCCCAGCTGGGCGCTCTGCGCGACATCGACTTCGGCATCTACCCCTACACCACCTCCTCCAACGTCATCGGCGCTTACGCCCCCATCGGCGCAGGCATCCCGGGCCATAAGCTGACCAACAGCATCGGCGTGATGAAGGCTTACTCCTCCTGCGTGGGCGACGGCCCCTTTGTCACTGAGCTGGCCATGACCGAGGAAGAGAAGCACGCCCTGCGTGAGGCTGGCCACGAGTACGGTGCAGCCACCGGCCGTCCCCGCCGCGTTGGCCCCATCGACCTGGTGGCAAGCCACTACGGCGTGTTCTGCCAGGGCTGCGATGAGGTTGCCCTGACCCTGCTGGACGTGCTGGACTACATGGAGAAGATCCCCATGGTCACCGGCTACAAGCTGACCGACGGCACCATCACCAAGCGCTTCCCCATGGGCATGGCTCTGGACACCGCACAGCCCGTGGTGGAGTATCTGCCCGGCTGGCACTGCGATATCACTGCCGCCCGCAAGTGGGAGGATCTGCCCCAGGAAGCCCGCGATTACGTTGAGTATCTGGAAAAGGCTATTGGCTGCAAGATCACCTACATCTCCGTTGGTGCCGAGCGTGAGGCCTACATCCATCACAACGTCTGATCCGCGCCACAGAACCCGCCGCATTGAAAAGGAAGCGTGACTATGTTTGATATCATCACGGACAGCGCCTGTGACCTGACCCCTGAGACGGCCGCAACACTGAATATTGAGATCATCCCCTTCTATGTCTCGCTGGACGGTGAGCACTACCGCAAGGAAGGCAAGGAGATCGCCGTGCGCGATTTCTACCAGTTCATGGTAGATAACCCCGCGGCCTACCCCAAGACCAGCCTGCCTTCTCTGGAGGATTTTGAGACCGCCTTCCGGGCCCATGCCGAGGCGGGCCGCCCGGTGCTCTGCATCTGCTTTACCAGCAAGATGAGCGGCTGCGTGGGCAGTGCCCGCAACGCCCGGGAGCTGGTGCTGGAGGATTTCCCCGATGCTAAGATCGAGGTCATTGACAGCACCGCCGCCACCGTGACCGAATCCATCGTGGTGGAAAACGCGGTGGCCATGCGGGATGCAGGCTGTACGCTGGACGAAGCCGTGACCTGGCTGGAAGCGGAAAAGATCACCAACCAGATCTTTTTCACGGTGGGCAACCTGGACTACCTCATCAAGGGCGGGCGCATCGGCAAAGTCACAGGCCGTGCCGCCAACATTCTGGGCATCAAACCCATGATCCTGTTCAAGGAGGGCGAGATCTTCTCCGCTGGTGTGGCCCGCGGCCGCCAGAAGAGCTTTGAGAAGGCCCTCGACCTGCTGATGACCTATCTGACCGAGCACAACGGCACGCCCGATGACTACTGCATCACGGTGGGCTATGGCTACGATGCCGACGAGGGCAAGCGGCTCTGGATGCAGACCCGCGCCGCCCTGCGCGCCAAGTACCCCACCTGCGAGTGCAATGTGGTCCTGCTGCAGATCGGCTGCACCATTGCCGTGCACACCGGCCCCTATGCGTTGGGCATGGGCGTGATGCGGCGGTGGAAAAAACAGTAACTCCCTCAGTCGCCTCCGGCGACAGCTCCCTCTAGGAGGGAGCCTTACGGCAGCGAAAAGCCTCTCTCTGAGAGGGAGGTGGCATTGCGTCAGCAATGACGGAGGGAGTTCCCACATAGTAAAAAAGAAGCCCCGACGAATGTCGGGGCTTCTTTTTGTTTTTCAGCCTTGATTTTTACGATGCACGATCACAGAAGACGGTGACACGGGTCTTGCCGCCATAGGTGCAGGTGTACAGCACCAGAGCGTAGCCGCTGTGTTCCACTTCCTCCACACTGTGGGGGTCAAGCACTTCGACCTTATTTACGACGTACTCATTCACGATGCCGTCCATATCGGTGAAGGTGACGCTGTCCCCCGCTGTGAGGGAGGTCAGCTTGCCGAAATGGCTCTCGTAGTTGTGCGCTGCGATGACCAGATCATCGGTGCGGGAAGAGCCGAACTGGCGGCAGGGGGCGATCTTCAGGCGGGGGTAGCTCCACTCGCTCATCACCGGCAGGTCAATGCCAATGGCGGGAATGGAGATCTCGCCCACATATTCGTTGCCGTCGATCTCCACCACCGGGAGCTCGGGGTCCAGGGGGCCGCTCTCTGCCTCCGGTTCCGGGGTCTCCACCTTCTGCTGAAGGTCGGCCACCACGGTCTGGGCCTCGGCACCGGCGTGGGCATCCTCGTAGCGGTTGTAGGCGTACAGGCCGCCCGCCGCCAGCAGGAGCACCACACCCAGCACGATGCAGACGAGCCCGGGGGATACTTTACGCATTCTTTTCACGTTTCTTACTGCGCTCCATCAGATAGGCACCCACAGCCACCAGCACCAGACCGCTTACCGTCAGAACAGGTACAGGCCAGTTCAGCTGGCCGGTCTGGATCAGTTTGGGGCCTTCGGCCGGGCGGGCATCCGCCACCACGCTGGCCGGGGCGGTGGGCTCCGGTGCACTAGGGGTGGTGGTTTCAGTCACGGTCGGGCGGGCATCTGCCGGGGCCGGGTTCTCCGGCGTGGAAGGGGTGGGCGGGGTGACAGGATCAGGGTCATACGGGTCCGGGTAGTACGGGGTCTCGATGGCCTTGTAGCTGTTGTTGAAGGTGATGCTGCTCACCTTTTCGTCCATCAGGTCGGCCTGTGTGTGCACGGCCATCCGGGCCACCAGCTTGTCGTTGTCCCACACCACGGAAACGCGCAGATAGTACACGGTTTCATCGTAGATGCCGCGGGTGTTTACACCGGCGCGCTGGCGCACGGTGTAAACGTAGTAGCCGGGCTTGGTGTAGCTGATGGGGCCAAAGCTGCCGGTCTCGCCGTCGGTGATCTCCAGAGTGGTCACCTCGGGCAGGGGCGCATTGTCCACAGCCTCAAGTTCCACAGTCAGTGTTTCCTTTGGGAGAGGTGTTTCCCCCGTGGACTGAATGGAAACCGGAAGCTCCTGCAGCTGTGTATGCTGGTCAGCCGCAGTGGCCGCAAATGCCGCCGGCTGACACAGGCAGAACCCCAACGCAAGCGTCAGGAGTGCTGCCGCGATTTTACGGAACCTCATTTCATCCTCTCCTTTATGAATCCGACGCGGACGGGATCATCCACGCCAGAAGAATGGTGCGTGCATCGGTAAACTCCGTTGAACAGGTGGACAGCGCCAGCACCTGAGCGTCATCGCCTGCCGCTTTCATGGCGGCCAGCGTTTCGGTGTTCAGGTTCAGGGCGTTCTCCTGCGCAAAGGTGTACAACCCCTGCAGGTCGCTGTCCCAGCGCTGGGGCTGGAAGATCGCGCTCTCAGACGAAGGAACCAGCAGACATGCAAAGGTTTGAAGATCATAGGTGCGGTCGGGCAGGATCAGCTCACCGGTGGTGTTCTCTGCAAAGAACTCTGCGTCCTTGTACAGGTCCAGATCACCGAACATCTTGCTCTCTTCCATGTGGTGACCATACAGCAGAGAGTAAGGGTCGGTGAAGTTCTTGTCGCAGTTCACATCCAAAAAGATGCTGCCTGCCAGCGAGAAATCACCGTAAACATCGGTGTTCACATAGGTAAAGTTGTCCTCGCCCTGTACCACAGGGTAGTCGATGGCGGTGTTGTCCAGTGTGACCCACGCGCAGACATCCGGGTTGATGCCCAGCAGCTCCTCAAAGCTTGCGCCGTTATCCGCGCCCGCCTTGGGTTTGAACTGCAAAAGCTCTGCCTGAACATTGTCTGCGGCGGCGTACACCTGCGAGTTGTCCCACAGGGCATAGGCTGAATACGCCCCGGCGACCACCAGGAACAGCACGACCACCGCGCTCACCAGAAAGTCGGCTGCCCTCAACGCTTTTCTCTGCCAGTTGATACAGCCCACCTCCGGTTAAGCAAATTCAAATAAGTGGTTATTCGTTAGGTTTGTGCTGGGATAACCCCCCAGTCACGCTTCGCGTGCCAGCCCCCGCTAATAGGGGGGCCCTTGGCATGGCGCAAAGCTTCACGGTTTTGCCAAGGCCGCCCCTACTAGGGGCGGTGGCATCCCGCAAGGGATGACGGTGGGGTTTAATCTACCGCGAGCAATTACTCCTCGTCGCGGCGGCGCTTGTTCAGCATCAGGGCCACACCACCAATGGCAACGATGGCCAGCATTGCAATGTAAGGTGCATTGTCCAGCACAACACCCATGTCAGGCTGGCCCTCATTGGTATTCTCAATGGTCACATTTGCAGCATCTTCAACCTTGGTCTTAGAGCTCTTTTCACCGAAAACAGTGTACACACCATCAACTTTGTCATCAACCTTACCATTCTCAGTCATAGTATAAGTTACGCCAGCAGGCAGGTTGCTAAAGCTAATAGTTTCATTGTGCTTCAGAGTAACAATGTAAGACTGCTCATATGCCAATTCAGTAACTGCAGTGCCAGTAGCCTTGCCATCAGCATCTGCTGCAAAAACGCCATAAGCCGTATCAGTAGTAAATGCAATCGGAGCATACTTGGTAGTGTCCGTAGCCTTATGGAAGGTCACAGTAAAGGTAAAGGTTTTACCCAAGTCACCAAAGTTACCATGGACAACTTTCTTCAGCTCAACACTCTTAGGAGCATTATCACCTGCGCCGTAAGTATTGTGGAAAGCATCCGTGTTAAGAACCTTAGTACCATTAGTTGCAGCAGCGGCGGTGATATTATCATTACCACGACGCAGAGCTACAGCATAATTATATTGACCGTCCTGAATAACATTATTCTCACCTGTTACATGAGAAACCGTAACAATCAGATACAGGCAGCCACCATCAGTATTGTAGCTCACAGCCGGGGTTCCATTGTTCTTCTCGGTAATCTTGTAGACATAGATACCAGTACCACCTGTAGGAATCTGCAGCTCATTCATGTTAATCTTGAAGGTGTTGGTATACGTATTTGCAACCAAACCAGTAACACCCTCGCCCAAATTAAGGCCACTCTTCGTAAACTCTGCTTTCTTTTCAAGGTGCAGAGATGTAGGCTCCGACGCAACATTCGTATCCTTCTTAACTGCGCCGACATAAGTAACATCAAATTCGAACTCTTCAAACGGAGCCTTACCGTTCTCCACCTTATAGGTCTTAGTCAGCACCAGATCACTAGTTGCACCAATGGTAGCACCCGGAAAAGAGTTCGTGACATTGTCAGACTGGTTATTACCCTCGGTCGCAAACGCTGCGGTTGCGCCGACGGTGAGCATCATGGCGGCAGCCAGAACGCCCGCGAAGAATTTCTTCAGTTTCATTGTTATTCCTCCCTAGTAAGAAATAGTTCGTACTCCTGTGCCGCGGCCCAAACTCCGCGGTTCACAGGCAGGATGCCGGCAGCTTCTTCCGGCTTCCGTGGTATTACAAACTGCGTCGCCGCAGTAGTGTAATTACTTTTGCTTGCACATCCTCCAGCGGAACCGGGCCAAAGTCCCGGCTGTCCTCGGATTGTGTGCGGTAATCGCCCAGCACAAAAACGCAGCCCTCCGGCACCGTGCAGGGGTACTCCAGCGCGTCTTTTGCGTAGGTGGGGTAGAGGATCTCGCCGCTCTGCACCGCGCCGTTCACCACAAGGGTGCCGCTGTCGTCCAGAGCCACAAGGTCGCCCTCGCGCCCAAGGATGCGGCCCACCCGGAGCTTGCCGCCCTGGGTGTAGACCACAATGTCGTTTTTTGCATAGGTTTTCTGCAGGCGGTAGCAGATGAGCAGGTCGCCATCCTTTACCGCGGGGAACATGCTGCTGCCCTTGGCCTGTGTGAGCAGGAACACCTGCGTGAACAGCACCCAGGCGCACAGCAGGATCACCACAATGCGGCCCAGCAGGCTGATAAAATCCTGCCGGTTCTCAGCGTCCAGCCTGCGGCGGCGCACCGCCTTTGCCCCCTGCTTCAGGGCTTCATTGTCCAGCGGGTGCATCGGAATGCGCCTCCTTTTGGGGGTCAGAGCTGTCAACTTTGGCGGTATCCAAGGGCAGGCTTCCGGTCTGCTGCTCCAAGAGCACATTATAGCGGGTGCGTTCGGCGCGGATGGCGGCTTCGTACAGGGCGTAAAGCTCTTCCAGCTTCTTCCACATTGCCGCTTCGTCCACGCCGCCCAGCAGGTTCCTGCGGAATTTCACCGTCCGGAACCACTGGATGATCGCTTCCTGCTCCGGGCTGATACAGCTTTCCTCTGCACCGGCCAGCCGCTGGGGCGCTTTTTTCTTCGCCATGCGGTCAGCCCCCTTTAGTCATCTTCCTTACGGTGCTTGCGCAGCATCAGCAGGGCAACGCCGCCAGCCACCACAGCAAGGATGACGATGTAAGGCAGGGTGTCGAGGAGGACACCGGTGTCGGGCTTAAGATTGCAGTGGTTGGTCACGGTAATTGCCAGCCCTTCCTGTGCTTTTACAGTGTTGCCCTCTGCATCGCAGGTCACCAGCTTCTGCTGGCCATCTTCCAGCACCAACTTGTAGTAGAAGGTACGGGTTGCTCCATCGGTAACAGCGGTATCATAGCCGGTTGCCTTGGTCTCATACCCACTGTCAGTGCCCAGCGTCTCCACCACAGCAAATACGTTATCCATGGGCACATTTTTCAGAGTAACGCTACCGTTGTGCGTCAGGGTGAAGTTGGACAAATCGCCATTCTCAAGCGTCACGCCCTTGCCATCCAACCCGGTAATGCTGAATGCAAATTCCTTGTGGGTATCACCCATCAGGCCAGTAACATGCTTGGTAAGGGTAACATCAGCGGTATTCTTCTCGTAGAAGTTGGAGAAGGTTATAGACGGGTTGCTGTGTTCCTTATTCATGGTCACACTACCAGACGTACCTATCTCATCGTCCACAAGCGTTGGTTTTAGATGATATCCATCAACCTGCGCCTTAGAAGTATTTTCTACAAAATGGTATGTGTAATCTGTGTTTGCAGCGACATTAGGCACTTTAATCACATAGCTCACCGAAATATACGATGCGCCGTTATCATCCGTACCTCTTACCAAATTTTCGCCACTAAAATCAACCGCTGTCAGCGCCGCACTAGCTGTACCCTGTCCATAGGTAATGAATCCAGTATTCCTAACAACCGTTCTAGCCTCATCTTCTGTCAAACCATAGAACTTCTTGGTAACAGTAACACGGCCTGTGCCGGGAGTTGGCGGTGCAACGTTCTGGCTAAACCAGACATCATCCAGCAAGTTACCCATAGTCTTGGCCTTTTCCGAATTTCCAGAAGCAGTAGAAATTGCCGCAAAGAAGAATCGGGTCAAATATTGGCCATCCGGAATCTTATAGGTTCCGCTACTCTCCGTCCAGCTAGAAGTGGAATATTTAGCATACTTACCTATCAAATCGAACCGACCCTGTTTTCTGGTACCAGATAGGTCATTGATCGCAGCCGTTGCCTGGTATACATAAACTGTGTATTTTTTATTATTCTCTATAATGGAATTTTCGCCTATATCTGGACACTTAGCAAGCAGGGCTTCCAACTGATCCTGTGTAGTAACATCTTTCACAAGTTCAAGTGGTGCAATCACCATGGCCATTGTGTCAGTTCCACTCTGAATAACATTATCTGACTGGCTGTCGTGACCTTTACGTGTGCGCGCTCTATGGAAGAAACGCCAATTCATTGGTTGGCCCGGCTTTGTCAATACATCCTGATATAGAGCACCTGCGCCTTCAGCATTTAGCTCTGCAAACTGGTCACCATTATTTGCACTTGCACAACCATACGCTTTTGCCGTGTTAGACAACTGTACTTTTTCCCATTTATCGCCATTTGCTTGTAGCTCATAGTGCTCTTTCGTGTCATACGTACTGGTATTGCCAATTTCGATTTTGTATTGACCACCAGTCATTGCAGTTGTCTTCCACACCAGATTAGGATCCGCATCAGCGTTGATCTGATCCGTACCATTACTATGCACATCTTCAAAGCCACCGTTTTTCAGCTCATCGTTATAATTAACCGTCAAACTAACATTTTTGCTTTGAGTGTCTTTAGCAATGGTCACAGTATAAGTCAAATTAGCGCCATCCGTGTAGACAACATCAACCCAGCCGCCATTTTCTTCACGACTATAAACACCATTTGTCTTCTCAAGGCGGTCAACAACAGTACCAGCTCTCTGCCAAGTCACAGTAAAGCCATTGTCTTTTAGCAGCTTTCCTGCTTTCTCGCCTTCATAATCCTTGCCGTCCGCAGTGATTTTCAGGACGTAGTGGCCACTGTTTGCAATATCGTCCTTGATAGAAACATCTGTGATGTTATTGATATCCAGCGTATTAACTGCATACCCATCCGTCCGCACAACCACAAAGGGGCTGAAGCTGGTGGTCTCAAAGGTCAGGGTGCCGTTGGTATAAGTAAGGACATCCAGAATCTCCACATTGCCATCAGAGGTCTCGTGGAACACCTTCAGCGTGTCGGCAGTTGCACCTTCCATTGCCGGCAGTTTGTCCAGACCGGAGACGGTGACGACAGCCTTCTGGCCCTTGGCAGGCTGCACCTTTTCGCCCTTGGCGTTCTTGGGGGAGATCTTCAGGCCCAGAATGGGGGCCATACCCTCAAAATCATTCGAGTGGCTCTCATAGAAGCTCTCCATAACATCATCACCCATGTGGCTGACGCTGAGGCTATGGGCGGCAGAGGGCAAATTTTTCACCTCCACCGGCAGGATTGTGGTCTTCAGTTCGCCGTCCTCGTCCTCGTAGGAGGCAGAGGCCTTGGTTTCCAGATCCACAGGCACGGGGTTCTTGTCCACCAGATCCTCGTGATCCACGTCCTCTTCCTCATCGGAGCCAACGGTACCGTCCTTCCATGCGGCGTAGACGTTCACGGTGGTGGTCTTGTCGTCCAGAATGTTGCTGGTGGGGTCTGTGAGGTTCAGGCGCACCCGGTTGCCAAACTCGTCCAGCGTGTACCAGTAGTCAAACAGCCGCAGTTCGCCCTTGGGGTCCCGGTTGGAGGAGGGGTTCTCGATGTAGCTGCTGTAATCCGCAATGGTCTCTGCCCGGGGCACAGCCTGAATGAAGTACAGATTCCACAGAACCTCACCGTTCCGGGCCAGATACTCGCTCTCCGTCATATTGTTGATCTGTGCCTGAGCGGTAATGTCCTTCAGGTCGTTGGCGTTCAGCTCCCTCAGCCAGAAGCGGTAGACCACCATGTCCTGCAGCTTTTTGATCTCGTCGCCGGAAACGACCACTTTGTCATCAGGCTTTTCCACCACGTCGTCCTCGCCGGACCACTGGGTCACGGGGTCGGGGTTGGTACCGGTGCTGGAGCTGGGGCCGTATTCAATGACGGTGCCCCACTCCGTTTCCTTAACGTTGGGGCCGCCGTCGAGGTTGTCCTCCCCGCCTTCTACAGGCCGGGCAGCTTCGTCCCCGCCAAAACCGGCAGCCTCGCCTTCATCGTATACTTCGCGCGGCTCGCCTTCGTCCACGGCAGGGAAATCCCCGCCGAAACCGGCAGCTTCGTCCCCGCCGAAACCGGCAATTTCCTCCTCGCCGGAATCGACAACATCCTTGTACTCGGTTGCAAACACCGGCACAAGGCAGGTGCAGATGACCGCAAGCGCCAGACAAAGCGCAAAAACGCGCTTCACCAGCCTATCTTTTTTCCGTGATGATTTTTCCGCACAGTGGAGCCCTCCCTGCATCATAGTATTTTTGGCAAAGCCGAGGAAAAAGATATCCAACCTTTGTCGGCCTTTTTTCTCTCGGCAAGTTATTTTTTCCAGATATACCCATTATTAATTATAGCATGTACACCCGGCATTTTCAATAGTGAAATTTTATTTTCCTTCCCCTTTTCGGACAAAATATTCTGCGATATACAGCACGTTATGAACCACCGTAATATATTGCGGGGAGTAGCGCAGTCTAACTTATCCGCACCGCCCGCCGCATTGATATATCACGCGGTTTTGTGTTATACATTCGCAGTTTCACTCTCTATAATACATGAAACGCAGATTCCTTTCACTTTTTTTCGAGATTTTTTAAAAAAAGTTTTCGGAACCCTCTCAGTCTCGCAAAGCTCGACAGCTGGGGTTAAACCTCTCAGTCACGGGCTTCGCCGTGACAGCTCCCCTAGTAGGGGAGCCCTTGGCAGGCCATCGCGTTTTCGGGGTCTGGCGCTTCGCTCCTGTTTGCCCTGCTGACGCAACGTTATTTCTGCCTTGCGGCAGATGATGCCCTTGGAGCGCCAGCGATCAGATCGAAAAATGAATCTCATGCCAAGGCCTCCCCTACTAGGGGAGGTGGCATCGAGCGTCAGCGAAGATGACGGAGAGGTTCAGCCCCCAGCATCTTCTCCCGGGGCTTCGCCCCACCAAAAAGCGCCCCCATCACTCAAAGGAGCAATGGGGGCGCTTTGTCCTATTACAATGGGTTCCGCTTACTCAGCCTTGGGGGCCTCGGGAGCCTTTGCCTCCTCAGCCTTTGCGGCGGGCTCTGCCGGAGCGGCAGGAGCAGCAGCGGGCTTCGGAGCCTGCTTCACCACGGGCTTGGGAGGATTCGGATCGTCCTTCAGCGGGAAGAGGATGATGTGCTTGGGGCACTTCTGGGCGCACATGCCGCAGCCCTTGCACTTGTCGTAGTCGATGCGGGCCACGCCGTCCACAACGTGGATGGCATCAAACTTACAGGTGCGCTCGCACATGCCGCAGGCAATGCAGGAAGTGGTGCAGGCCTTCATGGCAACGGGGCCCTTATCCTGATTGGAGCACATGACCACGGGCTTGCGGGGGCCGCCTGCGTCGATCATAATGACGTGCTTGGGGCAGATGTTGGCGCAGGCACCACAGCCGGTGCACTTGTCCTTGTCCACCTTGGCCACGCCGTCCACAATGTGGATGGCATCGAACTTACACACCTTGGTGCAGTCGCCCAGGCCGATGCAGGCAAAGGTACAGGTCTTGGGGCCGCCGTACAGGGTGGCAGCAGCGGCACAGGTCTGGATGCCCTTGTACTCGTAGCTGGGCTTGCAGTGCTCGGAGTTGCCCTGGCACTGGACCACAGCCTTCTTCTCCACAGCGCTTGCCTCGCCGCCCATGATCTTAGCAATGGCGGCAGCAGCCTTGGGGCCGCCGGGGGCGCACTTGTCGCAGGGAACGCCGTCCATAACAACGGCCTTTGCGTAGTCGGCACAGCCGGCGTAGCCGCAGCCGCCGCAGTTTGCACCGGCCAGGCAGGCAGAAACTTCTTCAATACGGGGGTCTTCCTCAACCGCCATGAACTTTGCGGCCAGCACCAGAACAACGGCACCGATCGCGCCCACGATGGTACAGAGGATCACAGCAGATACAATATTCATAATCCTGTTCCTCCCTTACAGCGTCACGTTGAACAGGTTTTCGACGAGGCCGCCGAAGCCCATAAAGGACAGGCTGGTGATGGCTGCTGCGATCAGGGTGATGGGCAGGCCCTTGAAGGGTGCCGGGGGATCGCAGG
>OGZF01001149.1_pt1 | contig 18099 bp, 12 predicted proteins | sample 1576771 | NCBI WGS metagenome assembly OGZF01 (sample SAMEA3541536, study PRJEB24748) | human gut metagenome | biome: human gut; feature: human-associated habitat; material: faeces | place: China | collected 2012
AAACATTATTATCACTTTAAAATATAGAGGAAAAGATAAAGTAATCACTGATTTAAAAAGAATTTCTAAACCAGGGTTACGTGTATATGCAAAAGTAAACGAAATTCCTAGAGTATTAAATGGTTTAGGTATTGTTATTCTATCAACTTCACAAGGTTTAATGACTGATAAAGAAGCTAGAGCTAAACAAGTTGGTGGAGAAGTATTAGCATATATCTGGTAATAAAAAAATTATACAGGAGGTATAACTGATGTCTCGTATCGGTAATAAAATTATCACTGTACCTGAAGGAGTAACTGTTGAAATCGCTGATGATAACACAGTAACAGTTACTGGATCAAAAGGGACTTTAGTGAAACAATTTTCTCCAGTAATTTCATTCAAACAAGAAGGTAATGAAATTACTGTAGTAAGAAGTAGTGAAGAAAAACATGTAAAACAATTACATGGTACAACAAGAGCTTTACTTGCTAACATGATCGAAGGTGTTCATAATGGATATTCTAAAACATTAGAAATCGTTGGTATTGGATACCGTGGTCAAATGAAAGGAAATACATTAGTATTAAATATCGGTTTCTCACATCAAGTTGAAATCGAAGCTGAAGAAGGAGTTAAAGTTGAAACTCCAAACCCAAATACTATCGTAGTTTCTGGAATTGATAAAGAACGTGTTGGTCAAATGGCTGCATTAATTAGATCTAAGAAAAAACCTGAACCTTATAAAGGAAAAGGTATCAAATATAGTGATGAAAGAATCATCAGAAAAGAAGGAAAAACTGCTGGTAAGAAGTAGTCTAAGAGTAAGAAAGGAGCTATCTTTATGGCTAAATTACAATCTCGTAATGATGTACGTTTAAAACGTCATGCTAGAGTTCGTAGAAAAATTAGTGGAACTCCAGAATGTCCACGTTTAAATGTTTTCCGTTCAAATGCTCATATTCACGCTCAAATTATTGATGATGTCAATGGTGTTACATTAGTTAGCGCATCAAGCGTTGAAATGAAATTAGAAAACGGTGGAAACATTGCTGCTGCAACTGCAGTAGGTAAAGAAATTGCAGAAAGAGCAATTGCAAAAGAAATTAAAAATGTAGTATTTGATCGTGGTGGATATATTTATCATGGTCGTGTAAAAGCATTAGCAGAAGCTGCTAGAGAAGCTGGATTAGAATTCTAGAAGGAGGTCAATATGGAACAACGTAAACCAAGAAACAATGGACCAAGAAACAACGGGCCTAAAAAAGGTCAAAGAAACAATTCTGGAACTAATTTATCCCTCGAAATGTCCGTTTTGTGGAGAAATTGTAAGTGCAGGAAAGAAACATTCTACGGAACACAATGGAATCTGCAAGGCGTGCCGTGAAAAACTTCCTTATATTGGTGAAGTAAGATGCATGTGCTGTGGAAAGCCCTTGACAGATCCGGAAGAAGAATATTGTTATGACTGCACCAGGCAGAAGCATTTTTTTGTCGATGGAAGAAGCCTCTGGGTACATAAAGATGCAGTGGAAAATGCAGTTTATGCAATGAAATATCAGAACCGGAGGATTTACGGACAGACGTTCGGAAAAGAAATGGCAGAGCATTTTCTTTCTTATCTATGGGAAAGAAAGATCACATTGATTGTGCCGGTTCCGTTGCATTCACGGCGAAAAAGAAAGCGGGGATTTAATCAGGCAGAAATTGTAGCAAAAGTATTATCAGAAAGCACCGGAATTGCCATGGATGCAGGCGCTGTTAAGAGGATTAAGGCGACCAGTCCTCAGAAAGAGCTGGGCGATAAAGGGAGAAAACGAAATATCAGGGGAGCATTTGCAGTGCAGAAAAATGTAAAAGGAGAAAATATTGTTCTGATCGATGACATTTATACGACAGGAAGTACCTTAGACGAGGCGGCGAGAGTGCTGAAAAAGGCAGGAGCCGAAAATGTATACTTTTTGACGGTAAGTATTGGACAAGGAATCTGATATTTGTTATACTGAAAGTAATGCATATACGAATAAAACGTATGAGGTGACAAAATGTTAAATGAAAGCAAAGTTAAGCTGATGACAAGGATGGCGATGTACGAAAGCAAACAGGGAGAGGAAGATTTTAAGATCAGTTCCTATTATAAGAAAGATTACCGGAGCTTTCACACCATTGCTACGATCATATGGGTCACGGTCGGCTACGCTGTTGCAGTGGGAATCGGAGTTATTGCTTTTCTGGATGAACTGATGGGAAATCTGAATATGCAGTTTCTTGTGATGCTTGCGGCAGCTGTAATAATTGGATATCTGGTACTTGTTATTTTTTATGGAATCGTTGCTTCCCATTTTTACGGAACCAAACATGAAAAAGCAAGAAAGCGTGTGAAACAATTCAATCACGATCTTACAAGACTGAACAGAATGTATGAAAGGGAGAAACGATAATGAATGATCTGATAGTATGGAGAGACAAATTACAGGAATTATACGCGACGAAATCAATCTATATTGATAAAGCTGTGCAGTTTGTTCTGGCACTGGTCACATTTCTTATGATCAACCAGAATATCGGACTGATGAAAGCGGTGGCGACACCGGTTGTAGCTGTGGCGCTGGCAGTGATCTGCACCTTTCTTCCACCGGTTGTAACGGCATATGTGGCGGCAGGACTTGTAATCGTGCATCTGTTCAAACTGTCTGTGGGAGTGGCAGCAGCAGCGGCACTGATCTTTGTGGTAATGTTTATCTTTTACTGCAGATTCACTCCGAAAAAGGCACTTCTTCTGCTGGTCACACCAGTAGCATTTATGCTTCATATTCCGTATGTAGTGCCGGTTGCCTGTGCGCTTGTACTTGGGCCGATTTCAGCAGTACCGGTTGTATTTGGAACGATCATTTACTATATGATCGAATGTGTGAGAACTTCGGCAACAGCGATCACCAGTGCGGATGGAATTACCAGGCAGATTTCGCTTTTTGTGAAAGTGGTATTCCAGGATAAGACTCTGTGGATCACTGCGATCGCATTTATTATCTCTATTTTTGTGGTATATACAGTGCGCCGGCTTTCGGTAGATCATGCGTGGAAGATCGCAGCAGCATCCGGTGCGGTTGTGAATATTGTTGTAATTGTGATCGGAGATATTGCATTCGATATACATACCTCTTACAACATGCTGATCATTGGAAATATTGCAGCAGTCGTGATTGGTTTTATCATGGAATTTTTCCTGTTTTCAGTGGATTATTCCAGAACAGAACGCCTTCAGTTTGAGGATGATGAATATTACTATTATGTAAAAGCCATCCCTAAGATTTCGGTGACAGCTCCGGAGAAGACTGTCAAACATATCAATGAACGGAAAGAAACTGGCGAGATTGCAGGAGCAGAGCCGGAGAGAAGACCGAGACCGAAGAGTGGGCAGACGGAAAAACCGGCAGTACGCAAAAAAAAGACGGCTTCTAAGGTAAAACGTCCAAAGAGTCCGGCAGTTCAGCGGCCGACAAGAGTTGGGGGCAATACGGATGAAATCCTTCTGGCACAGAGCCTGAAGGAAGAACTGGACATTCAGAGCATTGTGGAAAATGAACTGAATAGTGATAACAAATAGGGAAATATTATAAAAACAGGGGTATAAATAACGGACAGAAAAGGGGGTACACTGTTGAATACAGTATTAACACAGGTTTTAAAAAGATTTGTATCAGAATCGTGGTACTTCCCGCAGATCCGGGTAGTAGATGCTGTTGAGATACTGATTATTACATTTTTATTCTATCAGATTATTCTCTGGATAAAGAATACAAAAGCCTGGATGTTGCTGAGGGGGATTCTGGTTGTTGCATTGTTTATCCTGGTGGCTGCAATTTTTAAAATGTATACGATTTTATGGATTGCACAGAATTCACTTCCGGTCATGGCAACCGCAGTTGTGATCATTTTTCAGCCTGAGCTCAGAAGAGCATTGGAAAAACTGGGGGAAAAACAGTTTGTTCCCAATATGGTAGCACTGGATAAAAGAGGAAAAGATAATGTACGTTTCAGTCAGAAAACGATCGATGGAATCGTAGAAGCATCCTTTGCGATGGGAGCAGTGAAGACAGGAGCGCTTATCGTCGTAGAGCAGGCAATCATGCTGACAGAATACGAGAGTACCGGAATCGCGCTGGACTGTATTGTATCACCGCAGGTATTGATCAATATTTTTGAACACAACACACCACTTCATGATGGCGCGATCATCGTCCGTGGAGACAGGATCGTATCAGCGACCTGCTATCTTCCACTGTCAGACAATATGGGAATCAGTAAGGAACTGGGGACAAGACATCGTGCGGCGGTCGGAATGAGTGAGGTAAGTGATGCTCTGATCATCACCGTATCAGAAGAGACCGGGTATGTATCTGTAGCGATGGGCGGACAGCTTGTGCGCAATGTTACACCAGAATATCTGAAAAAACGTCTAGAATCTATCAGTAAGAAGAGTGTGGAGATCGGACGTTTGAAAAAAATATGGAAAGGATGGAGATCGCATGAAAAAGGCGTTGACTAAAAACTGGGGTCTTAAGTTGCTGGCATTTGTATTCTCTGTCCTTTTATGGATAATTGTTATGAATATTGAAGATCCGGTGGACGAACGGACATTTTCCGGAATCCAGGTGACAGTGACACATCCGGAAATCGTAACAAATCCGGGCAATACATATCAGATTCTGGATGACAGCAGGACGGTATCCGTAACAGTAAAGGCAAAACGTTCTATTTTAAATAAAATTAAAACCGATGATATCAGGGCAACAGCGGATATGAAGAACCTGGATGTCAGAACCAGATCCCTGATCCCGATTGATATATCGATTCCTTCTTATGCAGGAAGGTTTGAGGCGACTGCCAACCCGATCAATCTGCGAGTAAGCATTGAACTTGGAAAATCAGAGACTTTCCCGATCACTGCAACCAGCTCGGGAACACCGAGAGACGGATATCAGGTGGGTGAGCTGAAAGCAAATCCGGAGAAGATCAAGATCAGCGGACCAGAATCAGTAATCGATTCGATCGATAAGGTGGTAGCACTTGTAGATGTTTCCGGACAGTCTAAAGATGAGGAAAAAGAAGCAGAGCTGATCCTTTATGATAACAATGGAAAGATCGTAGATTCGACACAGATTGAGAATAACCTGGGAGACGAAGGACTGAAGGTAAAAATCACCATGCTTCAGACAAAGAGTATTCCGGTAGAATTTGATACTTCACTGATCGGTACTGCGAGCGGATATCATTTCAGCGGAATCAGTATCCAGCCGGAAAGCATTCAGATCGTAGGCACAGAGGAGCAACTGGAAACGGTGGATTCTATTGAAATTCCGGCAGAAGAGCTGGCAGAAGATGGTCTGGACCAGACAATAGAGAAGACAGTAGATATCGCCAATTATCTTCCGTACTGGGCAAAGACAGACCAGGACAGCGCAGGAGGCGTACCGATCGTTATAAAGATCCAGGTAGAGAAATTCGGAACTAAGACAGTTGAATTCCCATACAATTCCATTGCGCTGCTGAATGCACCAAAGGATTACAAGGTGTCATATGCAGAACAGGGCGATCTGGAAATTGTTGTGCGTGGTTCTAAAGAGGATCTGGATGATTTTACTCTTGAAAAAGGAAGCGTGTCAATCAATCTGAACGATTGCAAGACAGCGGGAACCTATAATGTTCCGATCCAGGTTACACTTCCTGACGGAATTGAACTTGAAGATACGATCAATGTACAGATCACATTGACAAAGAGCAGTGGAGGAGAAAATGATCAGTAAAAAGGTAACGATCAAAAATCCGACGGGATTGCATTTGAGACCGGCAGGACTTTTCTGCAAGATGGCACTGGAATATGAAAGTAAGATCACTTTCCGATATCGCGAATCGGAAGGTAATGCGAAAAGTGTGCTAAGCGTGTTGGGGGCATGCATCAAGTCCGGTGATACTATTGAGATTGTGTGCGAGGGGAAAGATGAGAGCAAGGCACTTGACGCTATGGTAGAATTAGTGGAAAGTGGGATTGGAGAGTAAGAGATAAATGAAAAAAGAGGGATTTTATTCATCGGGAGAATTTGCCCGTATGGCACATGTCACCGTGCGTACCATCAGATATTATGACAGCCATGATATATTAAAACCGTCTTTTGTAAATGAATCAGGAGCTCGTTTTTATACAGATGAGGATTTCACAAGACTTCAGCAGATACTTCTGCTGAAGTTTTTGGGTTTTTCGCTGAATGATATCAAAAATATGACTATCGGGGATATGGATTATCATTTTTTGTCAGATTCGCTGGAAGTACAATTAAAACTGGTTCGTGATAAGATCGAACAATTGCAGCTGGTTGAAAAGGCAATTGAAGATACTTCCGGTGAGATCAGAGAGTATCATACGGTAAACTGGAACAAAATGCTGGAACTGATTCATCTTACAGGAATGGAAAATGCGGTAAAGAAGCAGTATCAAAATGCCACCAATATTGCTTCCCGAATCCGCCTGCACCGATTATATTCGGTAAATAAAGAGGGATGGTTCCCCTGGATCTATCGAAATCTTGAATTGAAAAATGGACTGAAGGTTTTAGAAATCGGTTGTGGAAACGGAATGCTCTGGAAAGAAAATATACAGAAAATACCAGACAGCATCAGCATAACACTTTCTGACCTGTCCGAGGGTATGTTAAGAGATGCCAGAAGAAACATCGGTCAAAAGGATAAGAGATTTGAATTTAAAATCCTAGATGCAGAAAAGATTCCCTTTATGGCAGAAACCTTTGATCTGGTGATCGCCAATCATATGCTGTTTTATTGTGAAGATCTGAGTCAGACCTGCAGGGAAGTGGCAAGAGTATTAAAGAAATCCGGAAGATTCATATGCAGTACCTATGGAAAAAAACATATGAAAGAAGTAAGTGAGCTGGCAAAAGGATTTGACAATCGGATTGTACTGTCAGCTGACAATCTGTATGAGAAATTTGGGAAAGAAAACGGAAAAGAAATCTTGAAACCATATTTTCATGAAATTTCGTGGCAGGAATATAAAGATAAGCTGGAAATTCAGGATGCAGAACCGTTGATCGCATATATCCTTTCCTGCCATGGCAATCAGAATCAATACATCTTGAGCAGATACCAGGAGTTCAGAGATTATGTAAAACAAAAAGCTGGCAAAGGATACGATGTGACAAAAGAAGCAGGCATTTTTGTCTGCAGGAAATAAACAGTGCAAAAATGTCTGCTTCTATCTTGAGAACAGGATAAATAATATTAGGATAAATCCGGTCAAGAGGCTAGACTTCTGAAATCAGGATCTCCAAAGAAAGTATGGAATGTGAAATCAGAGAATCTGCCTTGATCAGAGAATCTGAATTCCAGGTTTCATAGTAAAAGTCTGAGAAAATTTCATTCAAAAAGAACTTATTTGTGACACAAATACAATAGTCCGGTGTATTTCGCTTGAGACGCAGGGAACAAAATGTGTCTGCAAAAATAACACTAGGTCTTGGTATGTGCTGATAATCTGACAGAACACCGTCCGGAAGTACTCGGATATCAAAATTGTGATTATTGTGGTATAACCGATCAATATAATTCATAAGGACAAGCCTCTGTTTTGGAGTAAGCTGAACACGGCATCCGTAAAAATCCATTTCGCCGGAAATCGCAAAGTCATTAAAGACCGAAGCATAGAATAATATTTTAATCGGCGCAGAGGATAATAATTGTTTTGTCAGAGAATGTAAGTGTCTTAAGGTGTTTGGGTCTGCTTGATCCAAAACCGGTTCGAAGGTTTCTAAGAGCTCTTCATGTAAATCGTCCGGAAGAAAATGCTCCGTAAAATGAGCGAGAAGACAGGCTGGATTTTGAGCAAAGAGAGCATGCTCATACTCGTGACTGCGAATCATGGCTTCAATACTTGTTTTGCGGATCAAGAGAGATTCTTTGTTACAAAGAGACTTTAATTTATGATAAAGCTCCGAGGAAAGAGTTTCATCTTCTATGGTAGTGACTGATAAACAATGGTTTTGGTCCATCAGCATTCCGGAAATAGAGTAAATATCTTTTACGGAAAAGATAAGCTTCTTTTCTGCCTGGGTGCCATAATAAAGATTGAAATCAATATTGGCAAGATTTGAAAGAAGATCGATTAAAAACACTGCAATTTTCGAATTGCTTAAATCTGTGTGTTCCAGATCCAGCATAAGGGAAAAATGAACACCCGGAAGAATCAATTTTCGATCATTGTGAAGACCATTCATTTCTGTGATCAACATCTGATAATTGGTGTCAATATTTAAAATATCTACCATGGCATGGCAGTTGACGGAATCTACCTTACGAAGAGACGGATGTTTCATTTTGAAAATAAACTGATCCAAAGTCAGTTCCGGATAATAGAAAATCTTGGAAGCTACTTCAGAACCTGTCGAGGTCTGCAGTTCTTTGACATAGTTATATTCGGATTCCAGATGTTCATAGACAGCGGCCTGGAGATCGGTAATATCTCTCACCTGATATTCTTTCAGAAACACGGGAATTGTTTCAGGTGTCAGAGACTGGACGATGCATTCGCTGATTGCCTGAAGGATTAGCTCATGGTTTTTGTCAGAAGGAAGTAGTTTTCCGCTGATCCACTTACTGATATAAGACTCGTCGTACTGCAGAGATTTGGCGAGCGCATAGTTTTTTAAATTAGCCATAGATGTCAGATGCTTTAAAAGTACACTGAACCGGTTTTTATCTTTCATATTTTTTCTTGCGTGATGAACAGACATCACGCGTTCCCTCCTCATTTTATTCTGCTATTTATGTAACACCAAATCCCCATATCTTTTGTGACAAAAGATATGGGGATTCTTTTTTTAATTTATACATAGTATAACTTATATTAGTTGTTTTCTGCAAGAATAGCTTCTGTTAATTCTTTACGGTTTGTTTTGAAGTGGAAATATGGTCTTTCTTCGATGACACGGATGTCTACCGGATATTCGTAATCTTCTAATGCTTCTTTAAGACCGGCTTTTACTTCGTCAAGAGTCTTGCTTCCGTCAAGAATGATGAAGAGGTATGGAACGAAGAATCCTTCGTGTTCCTTATCCGGTACGATACAGAAGAAACCATCCTGTACGCCAGGAACGCGAACGGCTTTTGTTTCCATTCTCATCATATATAATTCTCCGCCGCCGAAACGTTCAGAATGTCCACGTCCAAGAATGTAAACCATACCAGTTTCCTTGATGTAAGCAATATCGCCTGTGTGGAGCCAGCACTTTCCGTCGTCATGAGTGATCAGAGTACGTTCTGTCATTTCTTCACCCATCCATCCTGCGTAGTGGAGCATGATAGATGGACCTGTCATACATAATTCACCGATTTCACCGTAGTTAAGTTCGTTGTTATCTTTATCAAAGATACCAAGAACAGTTGCCGGCATCGGCATACCAACACAACCATCTACCAGAGGGAACATCGGGTTTGGAAGTGTGAAGTTAGAACATCCTTCACTCTGTCCGTATCCTGCACTTAAAGTAGCTTTTACGCCATGTTTGTGGAAGAATGCTTCTACTTCCTGGGTTTTTCTTTCATTCATGGCTTCTGCGCCGGTTCCGAGTGTTCTCAGATGAGACATGTCATAATCTTCCGGAATTCTGTCACTCTTCATCAGGATTTCGCAGAGGAATGGAACTAATGCCCAGAAATTCGGTTTCTGTTCCATAAATGCAATGTCCACATCAGAGATCGGGCAGAATGGATCTAATACAACGATCAGCCCTGCTGACAGCGGGAACAGTGTCATAGATACAGTAACTGCGATGAGTGCAGGTGGTAAAATCGGTAACCACCATTTTTCCTGTACCGGTGACGGCGGGATAAAGATGGACATCTGGAATGCAACGGCTACCATATTTGAAGAAGAATGGATAACCAGTTTGGAAATTCCTGTAGATCCACTTGTGTAAGCTCCGAATACAGCTCTGTTAGGATTTCTTTCAGCTCTGTAGTCTTCTGTATAGTTTTCGCCTAATGCCATGAATTCGTCCCATGTAAGAACGCCTTCTGTAGAATCCGTAGGATTTACATATCTGGAAGCGATTTCTTTTTCTACATAATCCGGAACAGAAGCTTTGTCAGCGTAGCAATAAGGAGACACTTTGATCATACGTGTCATCGGAGTTGTCTCACGGAAAAGCTGTTCGTCTTCTTTTGAAGTATAATCCATTACAAAAGCAGTGTTGGATTTAGACTTTCTGATCGCGAAACATAATTCTTCCGGAATATCATCTCTACAGATAATAGCTGTTCCGATTCTCTCGGCAGCAAGTAAGATGATATAGTGTGCCGGTGTGCTTGGTAAGAACATTGGAAGACGATTCCCATCTCCAAAGCCTAAAACCTTTAATGATTTGGCAGCTTTGTCTACTTCTTCCCAAAGTGTTTTCCATGTGATTTTATTTCCATAATATTCAAATGCAATTTTTGAATCATCCGGATTTTTCATTTTCAGAAATTCTTCAAGAGTGATCTTTGGAGTCTCCATGTTGTGCAGTTCTTCCGGATAATATTTTAACCACGGTTTGTCGATACTGGCTTTACCAGTAAGATTCATGTTTGTTGTTTCCATTTTTTTCTCGCTTTCATAGAAAATTATTAATTTTTTAAAAACCTCGTTGATTATAGCATGGGAAAATATAATGTACAAAAAGAGGGGGGGGGTATGAAAAATGTAATGTTTTACATGCTTTTTTACAGCAACCTCGGATGATTTGTCAAAATCATTAACACATATAAATAGGGGTAGAGTATAAACAGAGAAAGAGGTGATATAGAGGAGAATAGAATTTATTTTTTCATTAAATGAAGAAACAAAGATGCTAAAGAAAGGAAGAACAGTATGAAAAAGAGAAATCAAAAGCTTCTTAGTCTTTTCCTCTCTGCAATGATGGTGGTTGGTGTTGTTCCATCGACAGTATATGCCGCACCGGAACAGGCGACTGAAATCGCAGTAGAGCAGGAAGCAGGCACGGAAGCGACTAACGAGGATACTGTAATCAACGAAAATGAAGCAGATGCGTCTGCTGATCAGGCCCAGGAAAATACAGATGAGGCCCAGGCAGATGATACAGCACAGGAAAACGAAGCTGCAGCGGAAGGGCAAACAGACGCCCAGGCTGAAGAGTCAGGAAAACAGGTTTATTCAATTGGTAAAGTCAATGTAAAATTTGAAGGCGCTAATGCGGCTGTAGCAGAAGCTCTTACAAAAGATGTAGAGATTGACGAAAATGATCCGGCAATCCAGGGACTTCGTAAAGAACTTGAGAATTTAGAAATTGTAGGCGGAGAAGCAGGTGCTTCTAATAATGAAGCAAATATCAGTACCGCTGCTGTTGACGATGAAGACGCACAGACAGAAAAGAAGAATCTGACAGAGAAACAGATTAACACGGTTGTTGGACAGTATCAGAATTATCTGGACCAGTGGAAAGCAAATGCAAATGTACTTGGTGTTCAGAATCCATTCTTTCTTGACTTCAATGATGGTAAAGATGGTCTGGGTATCCTTGGTGAGATGCTCGCACTTGATGGAAAGTCCGTTGATGATGTCAGAAATGGTAAAGTGTCATACGATGATCTGACAGGTATGATTTTCACTTTCACTTATGGTGACAAGTTAGGTATCCAGTATTATGGTGAAGACGTAACAAATGCAAGAACAGAAGCTCTTGCTGCAGTAGATGCATCCGGTGCACAGACAAAAGCACAGAAGTTGCTTGTTCTTAATGACTGGCTGGCACATAATAACACTTTTGATATGTCTTATATCATGAACTCTGGCAAAAAGACAGAGGCTGACAAGCCGATGATCGCTAAGGATCCTAAGAAACAGAAACATGAGGAAGACGTTTATAATGAGATCTATAAGGTTTATGAACCGCAGATTAGAGAGAACTTCCATGATCAGATTTATGCTGGTGTGAAACAGGATCTTCTGGTAAAATTCTATAAAAAAGCTATTGCTAACGTTTTGATGCAGACCGGACAGTCTGAAGAGGACGCTAATGCATACGTAGAAGCGAATAAGGAGGCAATCGAAGAAAATCCGGAGGCTTTTGTAAAAAAGAATTTTCCAGATGCAGCAGATTCTTTGAAACAGCAAGCAGATGAATTTATCCAAAACGCCGAAAAAAATGGGGTTGAGGTTTCTGAAGGCAAAACAATGACAGTTGAAGAGATCACTCAGATGCAGTTAGAAAGCGATGATCTGGCAGTGGATACGGACGGTGATAAAAAACTTGATAAGAGTTTCAAAGAAGCAATCCCAATTTATGCTCAGCAGGCTGCAACAGGTATGACTACAGGTGTTATCAACTACTGGGAAGGTTCACAGTTTGGAGCTTTCGGTATGGGAACATCAGTATGTCTTGGGTATTCTAAAGCTTTCACCTATCTGGTACAGTGTCTGGATAAAGAAGTATATCTGGTAGATAAGAACGGAAGTTATGACAGTGGAAACTGGAAAACTGCAAAAGAGCTTTACTATGGTTCGGATGGAAAGACATTAGACATCAATGCAGGTTATACAGTTGACCTTGTAAGAATTTCTTTCCAATCTGATGTAACAATGTATGGTGAAGAACAGGAAAACTTTGGATCTGACCATTATTGGAATGCTGTAAAAGTGGATGGTCAGTGGTATTATGTTGACCCGTGTTATACTGACGTATACACAGAAGTTATGAGTCGTGACCGTGTAGAAACTGATGGCGACATGAGCCATGCATATTTCCTGTTTAGTGATACAAGTGCCAGAAAGTTATACGACGGCAACTTCAAGACTTTGAGATCACTTTATGCAGATGAAAATAAAGATAATACTTCTAGCGCTTATGAAAAAGCATGGACATCTCGTGCAGCAAGTAATGTTTACTATGCTGATGGTTATGCTTACTATATGTATGATTCTACAGATTTGTTCGAGAGAGCAAACATGAATCAGAACCAGAAGTCAACAGAATATAAAATTGTTCGTCATAAATTGACAGACAATGATTCAGGAGATGGCGACAGCAATTATGAAACACTGATTAACTTCACAGATAAGGAAAACAGTGATGATAAAGATACATTTGTAAGTGTTCTTAAAGACGGCAAGATGGAGAAGAATGAGCTTCTTACAAAACTGTATGCTCAGTTTGTAGATGAGCAGAGCATCTATCCGTCAATCGGACTGACAGCAGCACTGTATACAGATGGTAAAATTTACTTCAATGTATCAAATGATATTGTAGCTTATAATCCTGCTGATGGATCTGTAGCAGTCGTAAAAGAATACAATGAAGTATCTGCAAAACGTGATACTTCAAAGTTATTTGGTGGTATGGCATTTACAACAACAAGTAAAGATAATGCAGACTTTACGGTTGAGAATCATCCGATTGCAGGTTTAACTGTTAAAGGTGATGAACTGGTTGTTTCAATTGCTACTAACTATGCATTTATCTCTGGCAAGAGTGAGCTCCTTGATCATTCAAGCTATGGTTACGAATTTGAAGAAACAGATTACAATCCGACTTATACGAACTATAAAAAGTATCAGCAGTTCATGGGAAGTCAAAGTAATGATAATGACGAGTTCATGTGGTCAGCAAACTTTGTAGATGCTGTTAATCTGAAGACATTGACAGGCTCTTCTCATGAATTTAAGGAAGTTTCTGTACCGGCAACTTGTGGACGTAATGCATTTACAGAAGAAAGATGTTCTGATTGTGGTCTGATTAAAGATGGTTCACGTGTAGAACAAAAAGATACAGCTCATGAACATCATTATATTAAGTTCCATGAAGTATACTATACAAAATCAAATGGAACCAATAATGAAGCAGACAACTATGTTTGCCCAGAGTGTAGAGCTTGTATTACAGAACCTGTTAAATCAAAATTTGAACAGGCAAATTCTACATACGAAAAGAGAAAAGCAATCTGGGATGCAGCACAGGAAAATGCTAAAGAAGGACATGCTTACACAGTAACAGATGGAGAATGGAGCGAAGATAAAACAAGCGTAACATTCCAGAATCTTGAATGTAAAGCATGCTCTGAACAGATTAATAAAATTGACTGTCTGTTGGAAAAAGATGACAACGCAACAAATAAGGCGAACCGTGATTCTATCAAAAAGACACTTGCTGAAAAAGTGACAGTTGAAGCTGAACTTGTTGATCATACAGGAACTTGTGAAACAGGAGTAAGTGCTATTTACAAAGCAACTGGAAAGACAGAAGATGGTACTCGTTATACAGCAGTTGAAACAAAAGCATCTGAAGCTGGAGAACATCAGTATACAGGCGAATTTGAATGGTCTAAGAAGAAAGATGCTGAAGGAAAAGAAACAGATGAGTATGAAGCTACTGTTAAAAATGTAAAATGTACTGTTTGTGAAGATGAACCAAAAGCTGAACAGATTACAGTAGAAGCTAAGAAAGATGCTGAAAATAGTAAAGCAGCAACTTGTGATGAAGACGGCGTAGAAGTATGGATTGCAACTGCAACTGTAAAGAGCGCAGACGGAAGCAAGGTTGTTGGTACACTCACTGATAAAAAAGAAATTAAGATTGATAAACTTGGCCATAAATATGGTAAAACAGAGTGGAAATGGGCAGAGGACAATAAGTCAGCAACAGCAACAAGAGTATGTGCAAATGATCCTACACATGTGGATACAGCTGAAGAAGTAACAGTTGAGGAAAAATCAGAGGGCGCAACCTGTACAAAAGCCGGAAAAATCACATACACAGCAACAGCTAAATATGCTGATGGCACAACGGAAAACACCAGCAAAACTGTAGATGCAGAAGCACTCGGACATGACTATGAAGAACCGACATGGAAATGGTCAAAGAACGATGATGGAGAAGGCTATACAGCAGTAGCAACATTCAAGTGTAAACGTGGTGATGATGAGAAGAAAGAAGTAGCAACAGTAACTTCTGATACAAAAGCAGCAACTTGTGAAGAAGCAGGTGCTACAACTTACACTGCAACCGTTCATTTCAATAATAAGGATTATACAACTGGCGAAAAAGATGTAAAAGTTGTTGAAATTAAAGCCACAGGACATGCTTATGGTGAACCTGAGATGAAATGGACAGAGGGCGAAAACAACACATACACAGCAAAAGCAACAAGAGTATGTGCAAACGATCCGTCACATGTAGATGAAAAGACAGCAGAAGTAACTGAGAAACCAGAAGGCGCAACTTGTACAGAAGGTGGAAAGATTACTTACACAGCAACAGCTAAATTTGATGATGGTACAGAATGCACAGATACAAAAGTTAAAGAGGATGTACCAGCTTTAGGTCACAATTACGAAGTAACATGGAAATGGGCTAAAGATAACGAGTCTGCAAAAGCAACATTTACATGTAGTCGTTGTAAAGATTCTCATGAAGTAGATGCAAAGGTTGATAAAAAAGAAGAAAACGGTCAAACTGTTTACACAGCAACAGCAGAATATGCGGGCATTACAAAAACAGATACAAAGACAATAACTCCAGCTATCTATTATCAGGTTCACTGCCAGGACTACGGTTGGGAAGTTAAATCGGAGGAAGAGGCTGATCTGACAAAATGGAAGAGCAATGGAGCTGATTCTGGAACAGTTGGAAAGTCTAAACGATTAGAGGGAATCAGAATTCAGTTACCAGAAGGTGTATCAGGTTCTGTTGAATACCGTACACACATTCAGAATACCGGATGGGAAACCAAATGGAAGAAAGATGGAGAAGTTTCCGGAACAAGCGGAAAATCTTTACGTCTGGAAGCAATTCAGGTTAAACTCACTGGTAAAGTAGCAGACAATTATGATGTATACTACTGTGTACATGCGCAGAACGTAGGATGGCTCAACTGGGCTAAGAACGGCGAAGAAGCAGGTACAGCAGGCTATGGATACAGACTGGAAGCTATCAAGATCATGTTAGTACCGAAGGGTGAAAAAGCTCCTGCCAAAGTAGGTGATTCTGATAAGGCTATGGAAGCAAGACTTGTTGGATACCAGACACATGTACAGGACTTCGGAACACAAGCTTATGTATACGATGGAGCTGTAGCTGGAACAAGCGGACAGGCTAAACGTATGGAATCTATCCGTATTAACCTTCCATCAACAATGGCATCTGAAGGCAAGATTGAATACAGATCTCATGTTCAGAATATTGGATGGGAAAAAGACTGGAAGCAGACAAATCAGTTATCCGGTACAACAGGAAAGAGCCTTAGATTAGAGGCAATTCAGATGAAACTTTCTGGCGATATTGCGAAAGAGTATGACGTATACTACAGAGTACATGCACAGAACTTCGGATGGCTCGGATGGGCTAAGAATGGCGAAGAAGCAGGTACAGCAGGATATTCTTACAGACTGGAAGCAATTCAGGTTGTTATGGTTCCGAAAGGGACAGAAAATCCGCAGCTCCCGGGAGTTGCATCAGCAACAAAAGAAGCTTTCATTCAAAAATAGTCGGTTTTATTTTCTGACTATTTTTGAAAAATCAAAGGGTCTGGAAAAAGCCAGACCCTTTCCTATAATATTTATCGAAAAACATGGAAAAAGGTTGAAAAACAACGAAGAAAGTGTTAACATGAAACTTATAAAAATTAGCAAAAAACAAATCATATGATGAGAAAAAGAGGGCAGAAATTATTTATTCTGCTCTATGTCTGTTATAAATATATGAAACTGTTTTTTGATGTAAAGATTCCAAATCACAAAATCCACTAATTGGGGGTAGAGAGATGAAAAAGAGATTTTCAAAGTTATTGATTTTATCAATGACAACAGTACTTACAATTTCTATGGCATCTGCGAATGCATTTGCAGAAGATGATGCAAGTGAAGTAAGTGCTACGTATGCTTGTGAAGCATCCATTCCGAATGCTTCAGATTACGGTATTCCAGAATTGAATAGTGACATTGTAGCAGGATTAAAGTCTATGGGTGATCAGTTCAATGCGAATTACCAGTATGTTGACGCAGCAAAGAGCACATACATCCAGTTTTATGGAAGTCCGGTACAGCAGTTTGAATATGATGGTAATCCACACGGATTAACAGCAGGTGTGTATGCTACAATCGGAAATGCTAAAGTAGCAGAAGCGAATATCTTCTATATCGGACAGCTTTCTGATGGTACATATTATGCTTCTTCCAGTGCACCAACTGAACCGGGAGTTTATTATGTGGCAGCAAGCTATCAGGGAACCGAAGAATATTATCCGATTATTGCTTATGGTATAATCTATATTAAAGAGGCTGAAGTGACACCGCCGACACCGCCGACACCAGATCCGACACCGACACCAACACCAGATCCAGGTAAGAAAGAAGACGACAACAAAAAAGATCCAGTTGTAAATAACAAGAATAACAACAATAACAATAAACCAACTACAACATCAACAAAAACAAACACAAACGATACAACGTTGGAATCCTTATTGGTGGCGTACATACTTATTTTCCCAAAGAACATATCCGCGGCATTACCGAAGCTGCCAGAGAATTAAATGTTAATGTGTGTTTTTTTCTCGGAACACAGACCAAAGATTTCTTTGAAGATCTGCTAGGTGGAACTCACAAAGATTCTTTTGATTATCAGTTCAATACCATCCACGATTACAGTCTTATGGGAGGTCTTGATGGACTGATCATCAATTATGGAACTCTGGGACTGCAGTTAAAAAATGAGACTGCTGAGAAATTTGCCCGCAAATTCAATTCCATTCCTACCGTGTTCCTTACGGAGATCGTCCATGCGCATAACTGCCATTCTCTGATCTGTGACAACAGACAGGGCATCCAGCTGGTCATGGAGCATCTGATCCAGGAACACAATTGTCAGAAAATACTTTTTGTAGCCGGTCCTGCACAAAATACAGATGCCAATGAACGTAAAAAAACTTATCTTGAAATGATGGCGAAATATCATCTTCCGGTCAAACCCAAGATGATCGCACAGGGTGATTATTCAGAATTTGTAGATAAACAGATTGAAAAACTCCTTGATGACAACCCAGACGCCCAGGCTATT
>OGZF01001164.1_pt1 | contig 17889 bp, 18 predicted proteins | sample 1576771 | NCBI WGS metagenome assembly OGZF01 (sample SAMEA3541536, study PRJEB24748) | human gut metagenome | biome: human gut; feature: human-associated habitat; material: faeces | place: China | collected 2012
GCTGACGCGGCTTTGCCGCATCTGAATCCGAGAAAGCGAAGACGTGGTGGAATTTTTATATACGAAAAAGAGACCATTGCATAATTTCGTGCAACAGCCTCTTCATATTTTTGATAAACGCTAACTTACTGACATTGGCCACGTGGGCGACCCGCTGGATATTTGACGACGTTCTCCCCAATCCGGAAAATCACTCATATTCCGGAGCGGGCTTGCCACGTGCAAGCCCCTACAGACGAAATCACTCGGAAATTTTTCTTCAACCTACAAGCGGGACGCTAGCTGCTGACGGCAGCAGCTGATGGCTGACTGCGAACTGCGGCCTGCGAACTGCGGCCTGCGAGCTGCGAACTGCGAGCTGCGACCTGCGGCCTGCGAACTATGGCTTTTACAAATGGATACTCCATTTGGCCTTCTTGTCGAAGCGGTGGAACGTGTCGATGAAGCGGATCGTGCCGCTCTTGTAGCGCATGACGACAGACATGGTGCGGGCGCCGCCGCCAAAGTACTGGACGCCCCGCATCATGGGCGTATCGGTAATGGCCGTCGCCGAAAAGATGCAGTCGTCGCCTTTGACCAGGTCGTCGAGGGTCATGACGCGGTTGATGTCATCAATGCCCATTTCCCAGCAGCGCTTCCGTTCTTCGTCGGTATAGGGAATGAGGCGGGCCTGCATATCACCGCCCAGGCATTTCAGGGCCGCTGCAGCCAGGACGCCTTCCGGAGCGCCGCCGATGCCCATGAGGACGTGGACGCCGGAACCTTCGATACCGGCATCGACAGCCGGCGAGACGTCACCGTCCGTGATGAGCTTGATACGGGCGCCGGCACTGCGGCATTCGTCGATGATTTCCTGATGGCGCGGCCGGTCGAGGATGACGACGGTCAGATCGTCGATGCCCCGTTCCAGGCCTTCGGCGATGCGGCGCAGGTTTTCCTGGACGGGCTGGGTCAGGTCGATGCGGCCTTTGGCCCGCGGGCCGACACAGAGCTTTTCCATGTACATGTCCGGAGCGTGGAGCAAGTTCCCCTTGCGGGCGATGGCCATGACGGCAATGGACCCATCCTGGCCTTTCGCCGTCAGGTTCGTCCCTTCCAGCGGGTCGACGGCGATATCGACTTCCGTGCCGCCGGCGCCGACTTTTTCACCAATATAGAGCATCGGCGCTTCGTCCATTTCGCCTTCGCCGATGACGACAGTCCCATCAATAGGAACCGTCGATAAAATCGAATGCATCCCATCGACAGCCAGCTGGTCGGCGCCCATCTTGTCGCCCTTCCCCATGAGGCGGCCAGCCTTGACGGCAGCCGCTTCGGTAACGCGGACAAATTCCAAGGTCAATACGCGATCCATAGTGAACCTCCTATCTAAAAATAATCGAAATACATATATAGTATTACTTCTAGACAGAGTAAAAAAACTCCTGCCTCGGGGCAGGAGTTTTTTAGCGGTTAGTGGCTAGCAGTTAGTTGTTAGCAGATGGATTTAAATTTAAAGTTTTCTCGTTCGTCACAGACCTTGCCTCTCCTCATAGGAGAGGTGGCCTGAAAGGCCGGAGAGGTTGAACCGCTCAAATTCAGAAGCAGGCGCCCCACACGGGCAACCCTACAGCGAACTACGGCCTTCGAAAGCGGGACGCCCTTTGGGCGTCCCCTACTACTGTTTCGTAATCACGTCGCAATGCATGTACGGGCGGAGGACTTCCGGTACGATGACGGAGCCGTCAGCCTGCTGGTAGTTTTCCAGGATAGCGGCGACGGTACGGCCGACAGCCAGGCCGGAGCCGTTCAGGGTATGGACGAATTCCGGTTTCGATTTCGGCGTGCGGCGGAAGCGGATATTGGCCCGGCGTGCCTGGAAATCTTCCGTATTGGAACACGACGAGATTTCACGGTATTTCCCCTGTGCCGGGAACCAGACTTCGACGTCGAAGGTCTTGGCAGCGGAGAAGCCGATATCGCCCGTGCAGAGGCAGACGACGTGGTACGGCAGGCCCAGGGCCTTGAGGATATCTTCGGCGTTGTTGGTCAGTTTATCGAGTTCGTCATAACTCGTTTCCGGAGCGACGTATTTGACCATTTCGACTTTGTGGAACTGGTGCTGGCGGATGAGGCCACGCGTATCGCGGCCAGCCGAACCGGCTTCGGCACGGAAGCACGGCGTCATGGCCGTGAAGTAGACCGGCAGCTTGGCACCGTCGATGATTTCACCGCGGTAGTAGTTGGTCAGCGGTACTTCTGCCGTCGGGATCATGTACATTTCTTCGCCTTCGACGTTGAGCTTGTACATATCTTCGTAGAACTTCGGCAGCTGGCCTGTACCGGTCATGGAATCGCGGTTGACGATATACGGCGGGATGACTTCGGTGTAGCCGTCCTTTTCTGTATGCTGGTCGAGCATGAAGTTGTAGACAGCGCGTTCCAGGCGGGCGCCGGCGCCGATGTAATAATAGAAGCGGGCACCCGTGACTTTAGCAGCACGTTCGGAATCGAGGATGCCCAGTTTTTCACCGACGTCCCAATGATTGAGGGGCTGGAAATCGAATTTCGTCGGTTCGCCCCATTTGCGGACTTCCGGGTTGTCGCTGTCGTCATTGCCAACGGGGACCGAGGGGTGGCACATATTGGGGATCATGAGCTGGATAGCGCGCATGTCAGCTTCAACTTTCTTGACTTCTTTATCGAGGACGTCGATGTCGTCGCCGAGCTTCTTCATGGCTGCGATCTGGGCGTCCGCATTTTCTTTGTTGCGTTTGAGCTGGCTGATTTCCTTGGTGACCGTATTGCGTTCGTTCTTCATGGCTTCGACTTTCTGAAGAATGTCGCGGCGCTGGTTGTCCAAGGCGACGAAAGCGTCGACATCGGCTTTGGCATGGCGGTTCTTAATATTTTCTTTGACTTCTTCCACGTGTTCGCGGATGAATTTCGTATCTAACATGATAGTTTCTTCCTTCCTCAGTAAATATGCTTTTATACCCCTCGTATTATAGCCTTATAAGCCTTTTTGTTCAATACCGCTGAACAAATACCCCATGTGATTCGTAGAATTGAGCAGGACCAGGCGCCATACGCCGTCCTGACATTCCAAGACGTTGATACACGTATTATCCTGTTTAATCTGCCAGAAATGGCTCATATCCAGGCCCAGGACATCGCAGATGATGGCCTTGTTGACGGCGTCATGAGCGGCGACGAGGACCGTCTTGCCGTCGTACTTCCGGACGTAATCGTCAAAGGCGGCGCGGGCGCGGACGCGGACATCTTCCAGGGATTCGCCGCCCTGGCCGGGCATGGTCACCGTATGAGGCTGTGTATGCCAGCGGTGGAATTCTTCAGGATACTTGGCTTCGATTTCATCGGCCAGCTTCCCTTCCCAATCGCCGTGGTTGATTTCCAGGAGCCTGTCGTCCTTGAGGACCGGCAGGCCGTGGAGGTCCGCACAGAAAGAGCAGGTCATGTACGACCGTTCGAGGGGGCTGGAAATGGCTACGTCGATGGGCGTATCCTTCAGGCCTTCGGCGACCATATGGCCCTGGCGGAGGCCCCGTTCACTCAGGTGCGTGTCTTCCTGGCCCTGGTAACGGCCTTCAATATTCCATTGTGTTTCGCCGTGGCGAATGAGTATGATGCGTACCATAGTTTCCCCCTGTTAGTGAATATCGCAGTGAATGAGCTTCATATCGAGGATGCCGTTGATTGAGCGGAGCTTGACCATGATGTCATTGGGGATGTCATCCTGGACGGCAATAGCCATGATGTTGTTGCCCGATTTGGTCATGCGGCCGACCTGCATGCCCATGATGTTGATATGGGCCTGGCCGAGGATGGTCGAAATCTGACCGATCATGTTCGGCTGGTCGACGTGCGGTACCAGGAGCAGGTAGCCTTCGGGCGTGAAGTCGACGCGGTATTCATCGATCTGGACGATCTTGGCTTCCGTCCCGTTGAACAAGACGCCGACAATGGCGTGTTCGCCCTTATTGGTGCGGACCCGGACAGTGACGGAGTTGACGAAATAGCCATTGGACTGGCTGTTGATTTCTTTGATGGCAATGTGGCGCGTCTTGGCGACTTCGGCGGCATTGACATAGTTGACCGATTCCTGGAGGATCGGATTGAGGGCCCCTTTGAGGACGGCCGTCGTCAGCAGGCGCGTTTCCGTATCGGCCAGTTCGCCCGTGTATTCGACTTCGATTTCCTTCATCGGCGCATCGGCCAGGTAAACGGCCAGGTTGCCCATGCGTTCCATGAGGTCGAAATAAGGATGGATGACATTGTAGACATTGGGCGGTACCGGAGCCATGTTGACGGCCGTAGCGACGGGTTCGCCTTTCAGGGCTTCCATGACGCCTTCGGCGACGTCGACGGAAACGCCGATCTGAGCTTCGACAGTCGAAGCGCCGAGGTGCGGCGTAATGACGACGTTATCCATGCCCAGGAAGGGGTTGATGTCCTTGGTCAGCGGTTCCGTCGGGAAGACGTCGATAGCGGCGCCGGCGACGTGGCCGCTCTTGAGGGCTTCAGCCAGTGCATAAATATCGAGGACCGCCCCGCGGGATACGTTGATGACTCGGACGCCGTCTTTCATCTTGGCGATTTCTTCCTTGCCGATGAGGCCCCGTGTTTCTTTGGTCAGCGGCGTATGCATGGTAATGTAGTCCGACCGCTTGAGGAGCGTATCCAGGTCGACTTGTTCGACGCCGAGCTGTTTGAACCGTTCTTCCGGGATGTACGGGTCATAGCCGATGGTCTTCATTTCCATAGCCTGCATGCGTTTGGCAATGCGCGAACCGATGCGGCCGACGCCGATGATGCCGATGGTCTTATTCTGGAGCTGGATACCTGTAAAGGTCTTGCGGTCCCAGTTGCCGGCCATGAGCGAATTGTGGGCCTGCGGGATGTGGCGGGTAATGGCCATGATCATGGCACAGGTATGTTCCGTAGCGGCCAGGGTGTTGGACGTCGGCGTATTGACGACGACGATGCCCCGTGCTGTCGCACTCTTCAAGTCGATGCTGTCGACGCCGACACCGGCACGGCCGATGACCTTCAATTTCGTAGCCGCTTCGATGACCTTTTCCGTGACGTGGGTCATGGAACGGGTAATGAGGCCGTCGTATTCGCCGATGCAGTCGATGAGGCCCTGTTCATCGAGGTTCTTCTTCACATCTACTTCATAACCATTTTCGCGTAAGAGATCTACGCCTTTCATCGATACGTCATCGCTGACTAAAATCTTCATTTTCTTCTCCCCCTATGTAATACATTAATGTTTTTTCTGGAACGCTTTCATGAAATCGGCCAGAGCCTGGCAGCCTTCTTCGGTAACGGCATTGTAAATCGATGCCCGGCAGCCGCCGATGGAACGGTGCCCCTTGACACCGATGAGGTCGTGATCAGCCGCTTCAGCGACGAACTGGGCTTCCAGTTCCTTCGTCGGTAGGTTGAAGGTGACATTCATGAGGCTGCGCGAATCTACGCGGGCATGGCCGCGGTAGAAGCCGTTGCTGTCGTCGATGACACCGTAGACGATAGCCGCTTTCTTCTTATTTCGTTCATGCATGGCAACCAGTCCGCCGTTATCGTCGAGCCAGTGGGCCACTTTATTGACGAAATAAATGTTGAAGACCGGCGGCGTATTGTACGTCGAATCGTGGTCGACATAGGTCTTGTACTGCAGCATAAGCGGCAAATCACGGCAGACCTTCTTCAGCAAGTCATCCTTGATGATGGCCACGACGACGCCGGCCGGGCCGACATTCTTCTGGACGCCGGCATAGATGAAATCGAAATTCTTCACATCGACCGGGCGGCTGAGGAAATCGCTGGACATATCACAGAACAAGGGAACGTCGAAAGACGGGAAATCATGCCATTCCGTCCCATGGATGGTATTGTTCGATGTCATGTAAATATAGTCCGTATCGGGCTTGACGACAAAACTGTCTGCCTTGGGGATGTACGTAAAGCCATCGGCCTTGCTCGAAGCGACTTCATACGTTTCCCCGTAGAAGGAAGCGGCTTCCATGGCCTTATTGGACCATACCCCAGTATTCAGATAACCGCCGCGTTTCTTGAGGAAATTTGCTGCATGCATGACGAACTGCACGCTGCCGCCGCCCTGGATGAAGACGATGTGGTAGTCGTCGGGAACGGCCATGAGCTTCTTCAGCGTCGCTACCGTGTCATCCTGCATTTCCTGATAGGCAGCACTGCGATGACTGATTTCGACGATGCTCATTCCTGTGTGATTGAAATCGAGGAATTCATCCTGAACTTCCTTGAGGACTTCCAAAGGCATTGCCGATGGACCTGCATTGAAATTGTACACTCTCTTCATATTTCCACCTCTTACTGCGCGAAGACCGCAGGGAAAGTCTTCTGCCATACCAATAAAAAAACTCCCGTCCCATCAAAGGGACGAGAGTCGATATTCCCGCGTTGCCACCCAACTTGCCTTTCGGCCAACTTGTACCGCTATATCGGGCGTACCCGTCAAATTCATCATTTGCAGCTCCAGAGCGGAACGCCTTACAGCCCTGCTGCCTCGCACCACCCGGCAGTTCTCTGAAAGGACCCATAATTTGCTTCTCCTTCATCGCCTTCTGTAAAATTACGTTTATTATAAACACAAACGCCCTGCCTGTCAAGACAAATTTTAACAGGAGCATCCCCCAACAGCCGTAGGGGGGGCTCGCAGCGGATAAATCAGCCCCATCATCCTGCCACGGGCTATCTACTATCAGTCTCCAGCGGGTCGCCCACGTGGCGACCCCTACAGTCCGGATTGCCAACTTCTCAAAAGCCGAAGTCAGCCAGTGGCACGACTCATTGGCTTTTCCCAATTTTCCAGAGATTGCATAGCTTCTGATGCCGTCTCTAGGAAACGTCAGTTTACCACATTGCCTAACAAAGGCCGTGACTCGATGCTGACACCCCATATGAGGTGGTTCGGATTGCCGCAAATTGGCGTATCTGCCAAGGAAGCAATCCGCAAAGCAACTGTCTCCAGAATCGACGTCAGCCAGTAGCACGACTCATTGGCTTTTCCCAATCCCCCACAGCCCAGAGTCTGATGCCGTCTCTGGGGGCAGTTGGATTGCCAGGCCAGCGTCAGCCAGTGGCACGACTCATTGGCTTTTCCCATAGTTCATTGCAGGATAGGCCGCCCTATGCAAGGCGGAGGAAGGAGGCATAGTGGAGCCTATGCCGACTGACGACAACGAAGCAGAGGGCGGCCTAGGCTGTGATGAACGGGAAAGGGCCAATGAGCCGTGCCACTCAATTACATTTACTCCAGCCGCAGTTTTTGCAGGTGTTGCAGCCGCCTTCAAAGACTAAGGGTTCGCCGCACTGGGGGCAGAGCATGCTTTCGGCTGTGACCTTCTTTTCAGCTTTCGGCCGGACCGGCGTCTTTTTGACTGGCGTATGGCCGCTGGCGACGGATGCCGTCTGATGCAGTTCTTCCTGGACTTCATCGAACATTTCCAGCAGGGCGTTGCCGACCGTCATGGGGCAGCACGAACCGCGGCTGGTATCGCCGCGCGTCGCCCGGCGAACCGAATAGGACGGGCAGTTGCCCGTCGAATTGAGCTGGTCGACGATGGTATAGATATCGATGCCAGCGCGGGCACTAATGGAAATCATGCGCGACAAGCCAATCATGAAGTTGTTGCAGCCGCCTGTCGAGCCCTTGCTGAGGTACGTTTCCAGGAGAGCCCCGGTCTGGGGATCGAAGAAAGCCATGCAGTGCAGGCTGCCGCAACCCGTGATGAGTTTACGTTTCTTACCGATGACGTTGTCGTCGATGCTGACGATTTCACCGCGTTCCAGGCCTTCACCAGCCGTAGGTACGCGTTTTTCTTCTTCATGGGTCGTCAGGATACCGGCCCGCTTGCAGCCGTCGCGGAACAGGGTCAGGCCCTTACAGCCCTTTTCATAGGCCAAGAGGTAGAGGTCTTCCGTATCTTCGACGGTAAAGCTGTTGGGCACGTTGACTGTCGAGCTGATGGACGCATCGATGTGCTGCTGCCAGGCTGCCTGCATTTCGACGCGTTCATGATAATCCAGGGTCAGGGCCGTGACGAAGTATTCCGGAAGCTGGCCGTCATCTTTGATATGATGCTTCTTCATATAGCGTTCGACAATAGGCGTATAGACCTTATAATAGACGTCCGTCCCGTGGAGGGATTCCGTCTTGCGTTCATAGAAGTTCGCATAAATCGGTTCGATGCCGCCGGAAATGCCGAGCATCGTCGACAGAGTCCCCGTCGGAGCGATGGTCAGGAGCTGGGAATTGCGCAGGCCGTATTCCTTGACCAGTTTGGCCGTCGCTTCCGTCGTGTTGGCCTTGAAATAAGGCGTACTCATGATTTCATCGATATGGCATTTTTCGAAGGCACCGCGCTGATGAGCCAGTTCTGCCGACGCAGCGATAGCCGTATCGGCCATGGCAAAGCCGATATCATGACAGAAGGCGACGGCGTCTGTACTGCCATAAGTCAGGCCCATCTGGATGAGCATGTCGCCGAGGCCCATGATGCCCAGGCCGATCTGGCGCCAGGCTTTGACGCTTTCCCGCTGTTCTTCCAAGGGATGCAGGGGCAGGCCTTCTTCGAGGACATCGTTCAGGGCCCGGACGGCAATGCGGACGCAGCGCTTGAATTCATCGAAATCGAAGGTAGCGTTCGGCGTAAAGGGATCGTTGACGAAGTTGGCCAGGTTCATGCTGCCCAAGAGACAGGAGCCACCGGCCGGCAACGGTTCTTCGGCGCAGGGATTGACGCCGGCAAAGGAAAATTCCGGCGTGTGGGCCAGGAGGTTCCACGATTTGATGCGGTCCCAGAACAGGGCGCCCGGTTCGGCATAGTCCCAGTTCGTTTCTGCGACCAGGCGGAAGACGTCGGCTGCATTGACCAGGCTTTCAATGACCTGCCCCGTTTCCTGTCGCTTGAAATGGAGGCGGAACTGTTTGTGTTCCTTGACGGCTTCCATGAATTCATTACTCAGGCGGATGGAAATATTGGCCTTAGTCACCTTATTGAGGTCCGTCTTGAGCTTGATGAAATCCAGGACATCAGGATGGGCACAGTCGATGGAAATCATCAAGGCCCCGCGGCGGCCGTTCTGGCCGATCAGTTCCGTGACCAGGGAATAGAGGGTCATAAAGGAAATGGAACCGCTCGTTTCTTTGGCCGCATTATTGATGCGCGCCCCTTTCGGGCTCAAGCGGGAAATATCGATGCCGCAGCCACCGCCATAGCTGTAGGTCCGTGCCAATTTCCCGGCCCGGTCGAAGATGCTTTCGATGCTGTCTTCCGGCGGCGTCATGACGTAACAGTTGGACAAGGTAATCTTCTTGCCTTCATATTCCAGTCCCCGGTTGGCCAGGATGCGGCCGCCAAAGAGAAATTTCTTGGTTTTGATCAAATCGGCAACTTCTTCATCGCCGCCACTGATGCGGCCGACCCAATGGTCAAAGGTTTCGCCGTTATCGCAATATTTATTCTTCCAGATATCCAGGCCGAGCTGATTCTCTGCACCGAGCCATTCTTGTTCGTTCATAATCTTCCTCCTCCACTGCGCATAGCAAACGCATGACCGCCGTCTACTACATGTAGTAGACGGCGGTCATTTACTATACTAATAATAGCAGGATGTCGGGAAATAGTCAAGTATCGGAAATGCATAGTCCGACGCCTTCCTAGTCATTGAGGACATCCTTTTCTATGAAACGGCTGACGACGCGCAGGTATTCGCTGCGGTCTGTTTCAATGCCGACAGCATGAGGAGAGTCGGCAAAAATATAGAGTTCTTTTTTCGGGCTCGTACAATTATCATAGAGGCTCTTTGCCGTCTTGACCGGCACCAGGGCATCGTCGCTGCCGTGAAGGAAGAGGACAGGCATCTTCATCCGCTTCACAGCCTGTGCCGGTTCCAGGGAAGACACGGTCTTGTGGGTATGGTAGAACATGGCGGCCTGGAAGAAGGGGTCCAGGAGGTCGTAACTCCAGATAGCCCGCTTATCCCCTGAAGCCTGCCACAATTTCTCCCGTCCCAGGGAGATGATATTGCCATAAGAGCTATCGGCGACGACAAAGGACAGGTCCTTGCCGTATTCACTGCCTGCATACAGCAGGGCCATGGCCGCTCCGAGGGAGACGCCGTGCAGGCCGATGCTCATCTGTTCATCGCGGTTGCGCAGCCACTGGCACCACATGGCCAGGTCGTCGATTTCCCGGATGCCCCATTCCGTATGGGCCCCTTCGCTTTCGCCGTGGCCCCGCAGGTCGATGAGCAGGATATTATAGCCCAGGCGGCGATAGACTTCCATATAAGGCAGGCACATGGACCGATTCTGGTAGAGTCCGTGGATGAGGATGACCGTCTTATGGGAATCATGGCGGTTCTCGATATACGTCCCACGCAGGATCGTCCCGTCCTGGCCATTGACCCGGACCGGTTCCCAGCCCCGTTCCTTTTCCCACTGGCGGACGGTGGACACGTCGCGGCTGTGGTTCTCGATGCCCAGGAGCTGGTCCCAGGGAGCATCATAAAATTCTTCATAAGCCATGTTGCCGATATAAGCCCCGATACCGCCCAAGATGACGGCCAGGCAGACCAGGAACAGGAGCAGGCGTTTCAAGAAGCGCTTCATCATGATACCTTACAGCTTCCTGTCCCGGCTGGCTTCTACTTTATCCTGCATGGCAGCCAGAGGCGTACCGCCAGCCGCTTCAATGGCGGCGATGACGGCACCTTCGACGAAGGGGCAGTCCAGGAGCTGTATCTGCCGGTCGTCCAGGCTTTCAGCGACCATTTCTGCCGTCATGACGGCACTGCCCATATCCATGATGCAGGCGACGCCATCGCCTTGATCTACGGCTTCGACAGCCGCCGTGATTTTCTCGAAACTCGTTCCCAGGCTGCCGTCTTCGAGTCCGCCGGCAGCGGCAATAGGCGCATCAGGCGCCATCATGCGAGCCAGTTCAACAGCCCCTTCAGCGGCCTTCTGGCTGTGGGAAATCAATACGATTCCTACCATCTTTTCCTTCACCCCTAAAGATCAGGCCATTTCAGCCAGGACCTGCAGCAAATAGAGCGACGACGTAGCGCCCGGATCCTGATGGCCCAGGCTGCGTTCGCCTAAATAGCTGGCACGCCCTTTGGTAGCGATAATGGTCTTCGTGTATTCTACGCCTTTTTCCGCAGCTTGAGCTGCATCCTGCAAGGCTTCTTTCAATGATTTGCCGGCCGCTACGTCATCCTGCATGACTTTCAGTGCCGGGCACAAGGCATCGAGCATGGTCTTTTCGCCTTCTGTCGCCTTGCCGCGCATCTTGATGCCGTCGACAGCGGCTTCCATGGCTTTGACGAAAGCAGGTCCGTCGATTTCCGTCAGGCCCTTGCAGGCCATGCCGGCTTTCATAAAGGCCGTCCCGTAGAGCGGGCCCGATGCGCCGCCAACTGTCGACACGAGCTGCATGCCGACGCCTTTGAGCAGGGCGCCGATGTCGCCGCCTGCCAGGGAAGGCAGCTTCTTTTCGACGGCTTCAAAGCCGCGGGCCAGGTTGATGCCGTGGTCGCCGTCACCGATTTCGTTGTCGAGTTCGGTCAAATATTCTTTTTCTGCTTCGATTTTCTTAGCCATCCCTTCGATGATGGCTGCCATCTGTTTCGTATCCAATGAACTCATCCCCTCTTATTTTTTCCAGGCCAGCGTATCGGCCGGTGCATCGTAGAGAGCCTTCATTTCGTCATCCAGGCGCAGGAGAGTGATGGAGAAACCAGCCATTTCGATGGATGTCATGTAATTGCCAACCATCGTGTCGTAGACGCTGATGCCCTGTTCCTTGAGATAATCCTGTACGAAGTTGTTGACGATGTACAGTTCCATGAGCGGCGTCCCGCCCATACCGTTGATGAGGACGACGACTTCATGACCTTTATAATCGAGATCCGCCAGGATCTGGTCGACGAGCATCTTGGCGATTTCATTGGCCGGACGCAGTTTTTCCCGATGCGTCCCCGGTTCGCCATGGATACCGATGCCGATTTCCATTTCATCATCGGCCAGTTCAAAGCCCGGTTTCCCTGCAGCCGGAACAGTGCACGGTTCGATGGCCATGCCCATGGAGCGGACGTTGGCGATGACCTTTTCGGCGACGGCCTTGACTTCCGGCAGTTCAGCGCCCTGTTCAGCTTTGGCACCGGCGATCTTATGAACGAAAATCGTACCGGCTACGCCGCGGCGGCCCGTCGTATACAGGCTGTCCCGAACGGCGACGTCATCATTGACGACGACATAGTCGGCCTTGATATCTTCATCGGCTGCCATTTCGATGGCCATTTCAAAGTTCATGACATCACCTGTATAGTTCTTGACGACGCAGAGGACGCCTTTATCCGTCGCTACGGCTTTGATGCCTTCCAGGACCTGGTCCGGTGTCGGCGACGTGAAGACCGTCCCGGCCACGGCGCAGTCGAGCATGCCCGTGCCGACGTAGCCGGCATGAGCCGGTTCATGGCCGCTGCCGCCGCCGCTGACCAGGGCGACTTTGCCTTCTTTTTTGTCGGCCCGGACGACGATGGTCCCATAATCGAGTTTGCGCAGCTTCTTCGGTGCCGATTTGACCAGGCCCTGAATCATTTCCTCTTCGACGTTGTTGACATCATTGACAATTTTTTTCATGATAACCCCTTCTTTCTCGATATAGTTAAAAGAGCTTATCGCACATGCGACAAGCTCTTTTAAGTGGTTAGTGGCTAGCAGTCAGTTATTAGCGGATGGTTAAAAATTTACATCAAACTTCAAACATTAACGCCAGGATAACCGGATAAGATGGTCGAAAACTTCGTGCGATGTTCACTTAAGTATAGCAAGAAATAAGGGGAAAATCAATTCTGTTCCCGCAAGACGACGCGGTCGCACGAATCGGTTTCCTTTAATTGAACCGACACGTCTTCCTTCCGCGACGTCGGCACATTTTTGCCGACATAATCGGCACGGATCGGCAGTTCCCGGTGACCCCGGTCGACGAGGACAGCCAGTTCGATGAACTGAGGCCGTCCCAGTTCCATGATGGCATTTAGGGCCGACCGGACCGTCCGTCCCGTGAACAGGACGTCGTCGACTAAGATGACCGTCTGGCCGTCGGCATCGAATTTGCCGGCATCGCTGACGGCGATGGGGCTCTTGCGGTCGTCGTCGCGATAAGCCGAAATATCGAGATCATACACGGGCACATCCCGGCCTTCGATAGCTGCCAGTTCCCGGCCCAGGCGCTGAGCCAGGGGGACGCCGCGCGTATGGATACCGACGAGTACCGTCTTGTCCAGGCCTTTATTGCGTTCAATGATTTCATGGGCAATGCGGCGGATGGCCCGACCGATTGCTTTTTCGTCCATGAGCAGTGTCTTTTCTTTCCACATGTGACTCACCACCTGTCAGTCTTTCTTTTCCGCCCGTTCCAGGCAGGCCAGGAAATCAGCCGGCGCTGGCGCTTCAAAATGCATGGCCTTCCCCGTAATCGGATGGACCAGATCGAGACTATGCGAGTGAAGGGCCTGACCGTCGATAGGGAAATCATCCTTCTTGTACCCGTACAAGGGGTCGTTGACGACGGGATGATGGATATAAGCCATGTGGACGCGGATCTGATGAGTCCGGCCCGTTTCCAGCTTACATTCGACCCAGGTGTAATCGCCATAGCGCTTCAATACTTTGAAATGGGTCACAGCTTCGCGGCCCCCCTTAAAGGTGACGGCCATCTTGACCCGGTCTTTGGGATGGCGGCCGATAGGGGCATCGACGACGCCCCGTTCTTCCGAAATATTGCCGTGGACCAGAGCCCAGTACGTCCGGTGCGCCGAATGTTCTTTAATCTGTTCGGCCAGTCCCTTATGAGCTTCATCGGTCTTGGCGGCAACCATGACGCCTGACGTATCCTTGTCCAGGCGATGGACGATACCCGGGCGGATGACGCCGTTGATGCCCGACAACTCGCCCTGGCAGTGATAGAGCAGAGCATTGACCAGGGTCCCGTCGGGATTGCCTGCAGCCGGGTGGACGACCATGCCGCGGGCCTTATTGACGACGATGATGTCCTTATCTTCATAGACGATATCCAAGGGGATGTCCTGCGGGACCACCTTATATTCCTCCTGGAGTTCGATGACAGCCTGTACCTGATCGCCTTCGTTGAGGCGGCGGTTGGCCTTGGCTTCCTTACCGTTGACGGTGACTTCCTTGCGCTGAATGAGCTGCTGGGCATAACTGCGCGAAATATCCAGGGCCGTCGTCAAATAGACGTCCAGCCGCTTTCCCTGTTCCTGTTCTGTGACTATTAATTTCTTTTCTTCCATGTCTTCATCCTCATTTATCCGAAATATGGGTCCAACTATACCATAACAAAAGTGCGACGCCGACGACGATACCGATATCGGCAACGTTGAATACGGGCCAGATGCGAAAATCGAAGAAATCTGTTACCGCCCCGCGGAGCGTCCGATCCAGGGCATTGCCCAGGGCACCGCCCAAAAGCAGCCCCGCCCCGCCATAGACCCAGGGCGTCGCCGGTAATTTCTTGCGGAATAGACCATACAGCAGGAATAAGGCCAAGGCCATGACTAAAAAGAGCCACTGCTGATTTTCTAAAATCCCAAAAGCAGCACCGCGATTCAAAATATAAGTAATATGAAAAAATCCCGGAATGACCGGAATGGATTCATGAAGGACCATGGCCTGATGGATAGCGTATTTCGTAAGCTGATCGACAACGGTCACGGCCAGGGCAATGCCTAATACATACAAAGCAAACTCCTCCTATTATGCATCTTACAGTGCTTTTATCCTATCACAGAAGCAGGGAAAATTCAATAAAAAAAGGCCGCCGCATGATGGCCAAAGCCTTCTGCGACAGCCTTTTGCCGAAGCAATTATTCAGCTGCAATAGCGCCTGTAGGACAAGCGGATTCGCAAGCACCGCAGTCGATGCAGGAATCAGTTACAACGTATTTCGTTTCGCCTTCTTCGATGGCACCGGTCGGGCAAGTGCTAGCGCAAGCGCCGCATTTTACGCATTCGTCGGAAATAACATGCATGTTTTTCACCTCCAAACATCAAGCCTTCGGGGGAATCTCCCCTTCGTCTTCCTCATTATTACACGAATAGACAGACTTGTCAATGAATACCGAATGGGTAAAGATATAGGTATTTCCTAGGTTTTTGCGATGGCCCAAAAAATTTTCTCAAAATTTCGCCAAAATCATTTTCAGCAGAAATAGAAAAAAGCCGGCGAGGGGAGCCGGCTTTCTCTTTTTGCAAGATATCATCGGGGGAAGACAATATCTCAGCAGTTGAAGAAAATAAGATAGGGGTGTTCGAGGGGTATATGAACAACTTACTTCTCCAACGTCTCGTAGATGATCTGTTCTACATATACTATAATAACAGGTTCTGGCGAAAAGTAAATCCCTAAAGATTAAAAATAGATTAAATTTTCGTGATATTTTTGTAACAATGTCTGAATGAGTAGTACAAAAAAGAGAATTTATACGTTATAATAGTACGTATATGGCTTAGAGTGTGCAAATTCTTTTTTGGGGAGGTTGTTATATGACCGAAAAGACACATATCTTAATCGTCGAAGACGAAAAACAAATCGCCCGCTTCCTGCAAATGGAGTTGGAACATGAAGGCTATGAATGTGGCATCGAATACAACGGCGCCGCTGCCCTGGACCGCATCGGCCAGGAACACTTCGACCTCATCCTGCTGGACATCATGCTGCCTGACGTCGACGGCCTGACCATCTGTAAGCGGACGCGGGAACTATCGAACGTCCCGATCATGATGCTCTCAGCCAAAGACGATATCGAAACGAAAGTCGTCAGCCTGGACATCGGCGCCAACGACTATCTGACCAAACCCTTCAACAGCAAAGAACTCTTTGCCCGCATCCGTGTCCTCCTGCGAGAACGCCATCAGCTGGCCGACCGGGGAAATTTTCTCCAGCTGAATGACATCACTTTATTCCTCGACCGTCACGAAGTCATGAAGGGAACGAAAAAATTAAAATTGACGAAGAAAGAATTCGAGCTCCTCGCCTATTTAGTCCGGAACAAGAACATCGTCCTCTCGCGGTCGCGCATCGTCGAAGAGGTATGGGGCTACGATTACATCGGCGACACGAATATCGTCGACGTCTATATCCGTTACCTGCGCAGCAAACTGGGCCCGAACGGGCGCAACTACATCCGTACAGTCCGTGGAGTCGGTTATGTGGCAGAAGATTAATCATTGGCTGACACAACACCTGCTCATCGCTCCCCTGCCCATTTTCGCTAAAATGGTCCTGCTCTATTCGTCTATCGTCTTTTTCATCCTCCTGACCGTATCGGTCGTAACCATTACCAGCGTCCACTACATCATGAACGACTCCCTGCGCGATGAATTGAAGTCCCGCGCTGCGGCGGCCATCCAATACCTGGACGACTACGGAAAGGTCGATACGACGATATTTGTCCGGGCCAACGTACCGCCGTCGATGAACTTACAAATTTATGACGGCGCAGGCCATCTCATCGTCGACAACGGCCCGACCCATGCTGTCCGCAAACTGAGCGACCGCTACATCGACGACGCCATAAGCAATCCGCAGAAAAAGCCGCTGCCCACCAGCGTCCAAGGCAACGAATCGTCTGAATTCTCCTATTATCAGCTCTGGACGGACAAACAGGGAAAGAACTACTACCTGCGCTTTTCTCAGCGCCCCGATAAAGAAACGGGCTTCGTGTCGCTCTTATCGAAACAGCTCCTGGCTTCGGTCCTCATCAGCCTGATTTTGACCATCTTCACGGGTATGTACCTCATGAAGCGCTCCCTGGCCCCCTTGCAGGTCATCAACGACACGGTCAAGACCATTGAAGTCAACCGCCTGGACAACCGTATCGCCCTGTCTGACAACAAGAACGAACTCCACGACCTGGCCGTCAGCATCAACCAGGCCCTGGACCGCATCGAATACGGTTATAAACAACAGCAGCAGTTCATCAGCGACGCGTCCCACGAATTGCGGACGCCGATTACCGTCATTGCCGGCTACGCCGACCTCTTATGCCGCTGGGGCAAAGACGACCCGGCCGTCCTCAACGAAAGCCTGACGGCCATCAAATCAGAAACGGACTATATGAAGCAGCTCATCGAACGCCTGCTCTTCTTTGCCCGTTCCAATAATGGAACGCTGTTGAAACACTTTACGAAAATCAATACGGCCGACCTCCTGCAGGAAGTATACAGCGAAGTCAGCCTCATCGACAAAGAACACCAGATCATCCTGCGTCAAAACGACGAAGCCCTGATCACGGCCGAACCGGGCAGCGTCAAACAGATGCTGCGCATCTTCGTCGACAATGCCCTGAAATATACGCCTGCCGGCGGACAGGTCACCCTGACCTGCCAGGCCGACGAAAAGACCGTCCGCTATGTCATCAGCGATACAGGCATCGGCATCCCCAAAGAAGACCTGGAACGCGTTTTTGAACGCTTCTACCGCGTCGATTCGTCCCGCACCAAAGACACAGGCGGATCCGGCCTGGGCCTGTCCATCGCCAAATACATCGCCAAGGCCAATAATGCCGAACTGGAATTAGACAGCACCCTCCATAAAGGAACGACAGTCACCGCCATTTTTCAACGCACGCAGGAAGAGTGAGGGGTTAGCCGTTAGCAGGCAGTCCACCGGACCGCTTTCGTAGGGGCTTGCACGTGGCAAGCCCGCTATGACTATGTGAGCATAACGCATGCTGATATATGTGCGTGTTTTCATGCATCGCCTGTCATGTATGATGGATATACCATTATTCCGAACGGGCGCCCCACGTGGGCCA
>OGZF01001170.1_pt1 | contig 17750 bp, 11 predicted proteins | sample 1576771 | NCBI WGS metagenome assembly OGZF01 (sample SAMEA3541536, study PRJEB24748) | human gut metagenome | biome: human gut; feature: human-associated habitat; material: faeces | place: China | collected 2012
GTTTACCTCATGTAGACAAATTGTCCACATGAGGTGAGCCGTAACGCATAAGGTTATTCTGGTGAATGACGTTTTGCGTCATTCACCACATTAACTGGCCATTTTGACCAGTTGATATTGGGTGCGCCGTTCTCCCTGCATGGCTTTCCTGCCCCCTCTCGGCGGCGTTTTCCGGCTCTCCCTCTTGGGGGTCATCGCCGGGTATCCCATGCAGACGGTCATGCGGTTTTCAAGGTACGGTGCTGAATTTGGCAATAAAAAATCGCCACACAACAACCTGAACCTGACCATCCCTTCTGGGATGGCCTTGGTTCGGGTTTGCTATGTAGCGATAAGAAAGTCAAAAATTTGCTCCGACTCCTTCGGGAGCCGAGCTGGAACTCTAAGTAAATATGTTATATTAAATTGTTGGGATAGATTACCACAAAAATCGAGCCATGTCAACAAAAAGTTTTGAAAACACGCCACTTTCGGCAGTGTGCAAGAAAACACGCTGAAAACTTTGGCAAAAAGATAGAGAACAAGGTAGCCTATCCTATTTGATATGGTGTTGTGAACTCGAAAATCATCTAGGTTATGAAATAACCGCCAGTTTCAAGTCAAAGTTGAAAGCTGACGGTCTGGTTTACAAAATGGCTTTGAAATTTGGAAAGCCCCCTAGGAGTCTCCGTAGCGTAAGCCAACAATTCGTCAGCATATAAACGGCATTACGTTTTGCGGAATGTTTATTGGGAACACCTAAACCCGTAAACCGCATCCGTTAGATGAAGCCTGCACTAGCATACTGTCGCATAACTGTCGCTTGCAATTATATAGAAGTCAGCATTGGTTTTTCTATATTATTAGCTTTTCAGTCCATTTCGTTTTTCATCGGTAAACCGCAACTTCCAAATCATAGCGTTAATGTTGATTTTCTGGCTCTCATGGGTTAAAATGAACTTAATTAGCAAATGCTCAAACCCATCCACTGAAAAAGAGGTGACTTTCATTGAGTTTTGAAGCAGATGACAAACACGTCTACGACCTTTTCACCAAGCGTTGTTATGGAACGCCCCGAAACCAGCGACAGTATGTATGGAACAAAAGAAACTGGCAAGAGTTGTTTGATGATGTCTTGCTCGTTGCTACTGGAAAAGAAGCAACCCACTTCATCGGAAGTATCGTTCTTTACAAAGAAAACGACCGCAAAAACGGCATCTCATATTTTACAATTGTAGATGGTCAACAACGGATTATTTCCCTGACAATTTTTCTTGCAAGTGTAGCCTTTTGCCTTCATTGCTATGAATTTGACGACGAATTTCGAGGAACAAAGCAGTATTTGTTCACTCGTGATGATTTAAATCAGGAAACTATGGTCATCAAGTCTGAGCAATATATTGCACTGGAGCGAATTATTACCGGGCTCTTTTCAATTTCTCCAAATATGGCAAAGTGTTTTGAAACCGTAGCACTTGTAAAGCAGTTTTCTCGAAACAACAAGAATCTCGCAGCTGCCTTTGTGTTTTTCATAAACAGCATTTATAAACAAATTGAAGAATCCACTCTTTCCCCAATTCAGGTCCTACTCAGTTTACGAACCGCCATAACGGACAATCTGCTATATGTTGATATTACCGCATCTTCCGAGGAAGATGCGTACACGATTTTTGAGATTTTAAACGCTCGCGGCTCAGCATTGGAAGGGCATGAACTATTAAAGAACTTTATTCTAAGAGGCATTAGACCCGATGGAGATGTCGACACTGCGAAAACCACTTGGTCGGAGATCGAATCGCTTTTAGGTAACAACATCGAACGCTTTGTAAAACATTATGCAACCCACAAATATAGAACCTCTGTTCAGGAAGGTATCAGCGATTATAAACTCATTCGTGATTCCAACAAAGGCATTCCAACTGTTCCGCTTCTTGACGATATTTATCAGAAGTCCATCTACTACAACCGCCTTCTTTCTCCTTCTCAATCTGAGGAATCTGCAAACTGTTCGAATGTTGAATTTAAAGTATATGCTTTTTTCAAAAAGCATCGGCAAGAACAAATTCGTCCTATCCTTTTAAGTCTAATTCATCAATATGAACTCGGTCGCCTCAGCCAAGAGAAGTACGAGGAGACCCTTCTGTTTCTCTATGATTTTTTCATCTGCTATACCATTATTGGACAAGAAAATTCGAACAAAATAACAAATGCGATTTACAAAAATTCCAGTATTCTCGAAAACCACTACTCCGACTCCGCATTGGAATGCTTTATCTCAGAGTTAAAGAATAAACTTCCCAGCAAAGAAGTCTTTCTCAAAGCATTCTCCAATTTAGGGTGGTCACATCACGCTGGGTATTACGACGATGACCGAAACAAGGAACGTGTGCAAGTTGTTTTGGAAGTCCTTGAACGATACAAATGTGCCAGTAAGCAGTGTGCTGCCTTCACGATCGAACATATCTTGGATGATACAAATTCCCCTGAAAATGGCATTATCGGGAATTTGATTCCTCTTGAAGACGGCCTAAATTCACGGTGCAATGGAAAAGATTTCGCCAGCAAACTTAAAATTTATGAAACATCAATGTTTCATACCGCACGGAATATCGCTCAGCGATATGCTGGAAAGTCCACGATTGATATAAATGAGCGGACGAATATCATGGCAATGGACTTCTACAATCGTATCTTGAAATCCAGTATCTGCTCGGTTCAAAAAAACACCAATGATACAAAGATGCGCAAGCAAGGGATCGAAACCAAGTCCACCATCAAAAAAACCATTGGAAACATGATGAAAAAAGCCAATCATTCCACGCCTGAAAACGATTTGCCGGACGTTCAACAGCTTTCATTTTTGTAACAGGCATAGCACAAAAAGGCGGCCATCTGCACCCATGCAGACAGCCGCCTTTGGTTTTATGCCGTATTCTATTGGTCAATCTCTGAAGATCTTATCCAGTGCCCTTTCCATGGTGCCCGCCTTGGCAAATTCCAGCGTATCCGCCTGACGGATATGGTGGGCGGTGATGCCGTGACCCTTTGCAAAGCCCAGAATGTAGCTGATGGCACTGCGGTAGATAATCTCGGTGGGCGCAAGCCCATAGACCTGCTTGGCAAAGATATGTTCCAGCCGGGCGTTATCGTCCGGGAAGGCTTGCCGCATCTTCTCGCTGCGGTAAAGGCGCTTGACGATTTCCGTAATGTACAGGCCGGACTTCATGTAGGGGTCTAAGAAGGTCTTGCCGGGGTCATCGAAGCAGCCGGGGTTCTCCTGCTCCAGCAGATCCACCATCTTTTTCACCACCCACTTGGGGGTAAAGATCTGGTTGGTTTTCTGGGGCGGGATGTAATCGAAGATATCCTCGCTGCGGCTCTCGTCAAAGTAATCTGCCAGTTTGACCTTCAGGTTCAAAAACTCTTTCACCGAATCGTCAAACACCACCGGGTCGAACAGGTGGCCTGCAAAGTGCTCCTCCTGTCCGGTGGCTTGGTTGATGTATGGTCCACCATCCCGCAAAAAGCGGAACTGTTCCAGCGTGATGCTGGTGACCTCCTGAAAGACCTTGTCCGGGATGATCTGGTCAAAGTTTGCCAGTGTCACGGTCTCGTCGCCGTAGGCCATGAGGAAGGACGGGATGGTGCGGGAAAAGCCCCGGAGATGGTCACGGACGGTGTCCTCGTAGCCCTTTTTCTCCTGCTCCTTCTGGTTGGTCTCCACGGTGCGCACGATGGTCTGCTGCATTTCCTGCGCCGTCTGCTGGATGGTGGATTGCAACGTCTCCATGAGGGCGGCGGTGCTCTGCTGCTGCTTTGCGTCAAACTCCCGGTTCACCTGCTGGCGCTGCTGGGCGGTGGTGCAGCTTTGCAGCTGCTGGGTGCGCTGGGTCTCCAGCTGGCTCTGGTCGATGCGGTAGTTGTCCACCACCTTGTTCACCGCCACGTCCATCTTGGCTTTGGCGGTGCTCTCGAACCGCTTCTGGTCGGACAGCTTCAGGTCGCGGCCATACTCCTGCTTTGCCTGTTCCACCATAGGGGTGATGATCTCCTTGGTGATGCTCTTTTTCAGGGGTTCCAGATGCTCTTCTTTGGCAGGAGCCGGGGCATCGGTCAGGTCTTGCAGGGCGGTGTCCAGTGCCGGGGTGCTTTCGTAGATCTTTGCCCCGAACACATCCGCTGCCTTGCCGATGACGTAGCCCTCATCCAAATCCACCTCGCCCTTGTCGTTCAGGGAGAGGTCTGCGCCGGTGTCCGGGGTGATCTGGATAGGCTTTGCCTTGGCTTCGCTGATGGGCTGGAAGTTTTGCAGAATGTCCAGCACCTCCTGCGGGGCACTGAACACGTTGGAAATGTTCTGGAACAGGAAGTTGCTCTGGAAGCCCATCCGCACCACTTCCTTGGACTTGATCTTCCGGGGGATGCTGAGGACTTTTTCCGCATCCAGCGGGATCATCTCCCCTTCCTCGTCCTCGCCGATGACCGGGAAGAAGTTGAGCAGATTCTGGATGTGCGCCTTGCGCTCCTCGGTGTCGCCCTTGCCGCTGGCGGTGTCCTGTGAAAGGTCGTTGGCGAACCGCTCGTAGATCAGCAGAGTGCGGGCGGGGTCAAAATCGAACACATAGGCGTTCTCTTTGCGGCGGAAAGTGCCGTTTTCGTGGAAAAGGCAGGGGTTCTGGGCACGGAACGCCGCCTGCATATAGAGCGCCGGGCTTTTCAGGTTGGAGAGCATCAGCACCGCCGACCATTCCGGGATGGTCACGCCGGTAGTCAGTTGTCCCACCGACAGGGTGATGGTCTTTTCGTGGTGAGCGATGGCAGCTTTTACCCGGTCAAAGCTCTTCTGGTTCTCGTCCGTGTCATCCAGCTTGCCGTCACCGGCGGCAAGGATCACCTCATAGTCCCGGAATACCGGGTGCGCCTGCAGCTTTTTTGCCAGTGCTCTGGCGCTGTCCACCCGGTTCAGCAGCCAAAAGGTGTGCTTCAGTTCGGCACGCAGCTCCGGGGTGGAAAACGGAAATTTGTTCTGGGTGGTCATGGCATCCAGAAAGCGGTCTACCTCGGCATCGTGCTCAAAGCTGCCGCTGGGCTTTACCTTAAAGAACTCGTTCAGGTCAAAGGCAAATTCCTGCGTTTCGCCGTCGATCTCCACGCCCTGCCGGATCTCGTCTCGGATGATCTCGGACATCTGGTAGGTGTAGAGGTTGAGCATGGGGAGGTTTGCGTAGGGGTTCTGCTGCCCCGGTGCGCCCTGCCAGTTCCGCTTGGCGGCCTGCTCGTCCGCGTAGGTCCAGTTGAAGATGGCATCCCCGGCAAACTTATCGTTCGCCAGCGCCTTGAAAGGCGTGCCGGACAGGTGCAGCGTGAAGCTGCGGCGAATGCGGTCAAAGGCAAGGTCGGTCTTGTAGGTGTCCACGCCCTCATGGGCTTCGTCGATGACCAGCACATCCCAGTTCAACTCGGTCAGGTGGCGCAGCTTGTCGTACTCGCCGCCGAAATACTTGGAGCCTTTCATGTCCTGCAGACTGACGAACTCAATGCGCTTATACAGTTCCTCGCCCTGTGCGGCGGCATCCAGATAACCCTGCTCGTCCAGCACATGGGGCTGCCCGGCAAGGGCATCCACATGGCTGACGAACAGATAGCCGGACTCCCTGCCCAGAAAGCGCACATAGTCGCTGTACCAGCTGTTGGCGATGGCAGGACGGTTGGTGACGATAAGCACCGTCTGTGCATCGACCTGCTTACAGAAGTCGTAGACGGAAAGGGTCTTGCCAAAGCGGGGCTTGGCGTTCCAGAGGTATTCCCCGCCGGGGTGGCTCTGGTAATAGGTCTTGGTGTCACGAACAGCCCTTGCCTGCTCCTCCCGCAGGGTGTAGGCGATGGCGGCATCCAGCTGCACCCTGCCCCGGTTCATGCGGAAATCCTGAAAATACCGCCGGGACTGCTCCCCATCCAGATGGAACCACTCGTTTTTGCGGTCGTTCTCCACCCGGAGCTTGCGGAGATAGGCGTGGAAATCGTGGTCGGTGAACACCTCGCCGCTGCCGTCATCGTAGACGGCATTGCCCCGCCACTCCTCGTGGAACAGCACATCGGCGGTGTGGGTCTGCTGTTTCAGGCGTTTGTCCACCGACTGCTCGGTGTAGCCGATCTTCGTCCAGCCGTTGTGCCGGGCAATTTCCGGGGTGGTATAGGCGTAGATCATGGGCACTACCTGCCGAGCAGTGTGCAGTGTAATACCAGCCATTATGCCATCTCCTTTATAATGCTTTGTATGAATGCCACTTCATCAGAAGTTAGTTTATACTTTGAAAACAGTTCTTCATCTGTCCACGCTCTTGAAAAATCCTGAACAGGAACAAAACCAAACATACCTTTGCTGATATGCTGTGTCATCGCCAAAATCGAAATCAAAAACCGCACAAATCGTGTTTTTAGGTATCTCATATAGTTATCTGCTTCAGCTTCTGTGTCAAATGCTCCTGCAACGAGATACGTTTCTGAACAAACTACTTTCGGCGGCTGCTTTTCCATTGTCGAGAGAATGCGGTATTGTCCGTTCTTGTCGGGCTGTCCTGCGTGTTCTGCCGTCAAATATGAAATAACAATTTTATAGCGGTCTATATTTTCTATACCCGTAGAAATCAAACTTCTTTTATATGGGCCTATCCCACCATTAAATCTCAGTTGAATATCTCCTGCTTTGAGCGGTTTCACATTTGTAGCAAGACCAAACGGCTTTCGGCTGGAAACTATCGTATCAAGCGTCTGCTCTCCTTTCAGACGCACCTTCTTAACTATCTCGGCAGCGATTGGATAACGAATAAATGTCGAAAACTCATTCAAATCACGGTATTCGGATGTCTTAACCCCATCTCGGTAATTTATGTAGTAGCATTTTCCATCATGTGACTTAGCCCACACAAAATAGCATACACCACCAGCAACATCCACATTCGGAAAAACATCCAGCGAGTTAGGATAGTCAACGAGTACCGCCATTCGTTTGTCGTTTAACATCTGCTCTCGAAATTTATCCAACCCTTTACCACCAGAATACCATTTTGCTGGAATGATAAAAGACATTGCCGTTGGATTCAATGTCTTTGTTTCCTCAATGAATTTGTTATATACCGGCGTTGCGCTTGCGCCTGAACCTCCATCAACTTCCTGATACGGCGGGTTTCCGATGACATAATCAAACTTCATGCTGGTACTCCCTTCCTGAATGGTTTCAAAGTTCTGGGCGGTTCCATGGCTGCCCTTGCGCCAGTTTTTCACTTTGCACGATACTGCCGGAGTCTGCTCTTCCACCGTGCCAAACATTGAGAAGAGGTCAAGCTGTTCTGCCTCCGGCTGGGGCTTGCCGCCGGGCACGGAGAGGTGCAAGCCGTCCATCTGCCACAGGTTCCAACTGATGATGTTGGCGATGGCTTGTAGCTCCTCTTTTGTGGGCTTGCGCTGCCAGCGGGCTTGCAGATGCTCTGCATAGGTCAGCAGCAGGTTGACCCGCGCCAGCAACAAATTATCGCCCTGATACTCATAGCCGTAGGTGGACTGCACCGCATGGGTGGCATATTTGCGCCACTCGTCCTCTGTGGCGGCGTTCTCGCTTACCACACGCAGCTTGCGGTCCAGAATGCCAATGCGCCGGGCTACCGGAATCATCTCGCCGGTGGCGGCATCGTACCGGGACGCCAGAAAGGGGGCTTCGCCGCAGGTCACCTCCAAGCGGCGGCTCTGCACATACTGCACCCATGCCGGGGTCCTGCCCTTGCAAGCCGGGAACTGCACCGGCGTTTCCACCGTCTGCCAGCCTTGGGGCAGCTCCACCGTGAACTGCCCGGCGGTCTCTCCTGCCCCCAGCCCACGGAACCAATCGGCGTCCAGTGCGTTGTTCATCTTATTGCAGACCCATGCGGGGCTGAACACCTCGCCTTTTTTTCGGGTGCGCTGCTGCTGGGCGTCGGTCTGCTTCATCATCCGGGGCAGCACCACCTCGTAGTGGGTCAGCCCAAGCTGCTGGGTGGTGATCTGGGATCTATCCGTGACAGGTTCGTACATTACCGTTTGCAGCTCTTCCGGCGGGTCGGTCGCCCAGATGATGTTTTTACCGGTGGAGCGGTCTTTTAGAAGTGTATCCAGCACCGCCTGCACTTCCGGTGCGTGAAAGTCGATCAGTTGTTCCAACGGGGATTCCCTCGCTTTGCCTTAGCGTTGCGGCGGAAGTAGTATTTTTGTACTAGTTTCGCCTTATACTAGCATTATAACTACTTGTTTGCATCGTGTCCAGCATTTTAAGTGCGTCTTTCGTCAAAAACTAGTAGAATTCCCTATACTAGTAACAGGAAAGGTGGTATTGATAATGCTTGGAGAGCGGCTGGCAGAGATCCGAAAGAACTACCATGACACACAAAAAAGCCTTGCGGACAAGCTGGGGCTTACCGTTTGGGCTGTCAGCGCTTGGGAGCAGGGACGCAATTCGCCGCCTAGCGATGTGTTGCTTGCCATCTGCAAGCTCTACGGCACCTCCGCCGACTACCTGCTGGGTCTGACCGACATCGACCCCTCGGACGAAGCCCGCAAACAGCGCCAGCGCCTGACCGAAGAAGAACAGAACGAGATGCACCGCTACGAAGAATATTTGCTCTGGAAACGCAAAAAATAAGCCGCCCAGCGAGACCGTAAGGTCGCTGGGCGGCTGTTTTTATACTATGATTGGCCTACTAATTATCTTCTCTAATTTCTTTCAAGAGATCATCAGTTCGTCTTACTCCCATTTTGCTAAAGCTAGGTTTTAAATCATGATAGAGATTCTCAAGTTTTTCTTTGTCATGTAAATATAAAACAGTTAAAACATTATAGCAAATTGACATTTTAGTCTGCGTTATATTATCAATGGGAAATGCTTCTTTTCGATATAAGAGATCAATCACTTCATCAACATATCGACGCATCCGTGTTGAACTCGTATACCACGTCCTAAGCCAATATGAATATCTTAATGCCGTTTCATCATCTATATTATTACAAAGGCTTTCAACATAGCTTTTTATAATTTCTTTTTTCGTTTGCTCAAGTATTTTATCATATATGTCCCGGACTGTTTTTGTTGCACGATGAAATTCATTGCTGTTATAATAGTCCACTGGATTTCTTTCTTTACTTCTACTTTCTTGCAAAAACATATCTTTCAGAAGTTCTTGGTAACATTCGACCAGTTCACTATCGTCTTTTTCCAAAACTTGAAACCAATAGTCATAATCACCTGCAAATCTTGTTAGTTCCACACTATTTGATGCCTCGCTCAACTTTACTTTCCAACTTTGAATGTAAGTCTCTATCTCCTCATCAGTTTTGTAATAATTTGCTTTATTACCGGCTTCCTTAAATTTTTGATAATGTTTTTGAAGTGTTTCTTCACTAAGCATCTTAGAACTTTTAAAGTAGTTGTAGATATCATCCAATAATGCGCCACTAGATTGAAGATATCCATAGTTTGCAAGGCGGACATTTAAATTATCGCTCAAGACATGGCCATCTTTCTGGTATCTACTGTTAGTATTCTCTTTCTCTGTTGAATCGTTTTTATAGTATAACTTATCTACATCTTCTACAACAACAGCAAAGCAGAGCATCTTCACTTCATTCATAAATTGTTCATTTTCTATTTTCAAGCAGTACTGTTTCACATCATTATAAAAATTCTGAGCCTTTTGCAATGTTCTCAAATTTTTTGCTTTATGATGCATCAAAAAGACATCAATAAATTCTCCATCTATTCCATACACCCTCCACTTAATCGATGTCGAGTGTTCCGTTACCTCAAAGATACGATCAATAGTTTTTTCTTTGTACTTATTGAACGTAGTTCTTTCATTTTCATGAATTTCATTTGAATTGGCAATAAGAATAACCTTAATATAGTTGGACTGCTTTAGTTCCTCAATTACTCCAAAGAGTTCCTCTAAATCCAATCCAGCCTTTCGACGTTCCAAATCGTCAATGACGATAATTCTGTTCTTTTTAAAATTGCTCGCCGTAACCGCAAACAATTCTCGTTCAGATATTGCTTGTGCAAGCGCACCGTTCAATTTTGTTATCTCCGCACAGAAATTACCAGCTGCTTTTGCTACCCCTTTCGCACCATTTGCAATTTTTCCTCCACGAGAGGTACGCAACGCCAACTGAAAAAAAGCTTCATGGTATATTTTTTGAACATCATCCATTCCAAAAAGTGAGATAAAGCACGTCCTATCCTTCATATCCTCCAGTGCTTTTCTTACCATGTAGGACTTACCAATTCCCCAAGCGCCATCAACTAAGATACATTTATAAGATTGCTTATCAATATTTCGAATGATATTTTCAACATAGTCAGCATTCATTGATTTCACCTCACACGAAAAGAAACTACTTTTATATCATTGTTGCAGTATGCTTCTTTAGCCCATCTCACGTTCTGATGCTACGATACTGCTCGTCGATCTCCTTTATGTTATAGTCCATCAGACCGGGAATCCCCCTTTCGCCGCCGCATTCGTTGCAGAAGTCTCTCTGGTTTTCCACAGCGGCACACTCCCTTCCGGTTTTACATTCTTTTTTATTATTGTATCCCTACCTTTGTTTTTCGTCAACAATAAAGCCGCTGACGCTCTGCCCGGCACAGAGCCCACCAGCGAATCGCTCTTTCTTCAAATCCCCTAGACGCAAAAAATCGGCACCCGCTTTTCAGCGAGTGCCGATTTTGTTACCCTATAGTGCGCTTTGATTTTTGGCGTAAGTGGCGTAAGTTTGGCGTAAATCCGCTTTTGCGCGCTCCAAAAATCAAGGATTCATGCGGTTTTTTGGCAGCTATTAGTACATGCCGCCCATACCGCCCATATCACCGGCAGGTGCAGCAGGGGCCGGGGGTTCCGGCAGATCTGCCACCAGGCTCTCGGTGGTGAGCACCATCTCAGCAACGGATGCTGCGTTCTCCAGAGCGGAGCGGGTGACCTTGGTCGGGTCGACGATACCGGCGGCGATCATGTCATCCACATAGACCTCGTTCTGCGCGTCGAAGCCATAGTTGGGCTTGTTGGCAGAAATGATCTTGTCGATGATGACGCTGCCCTCCAGGCCGGCGTTCTTTGCGATCTGGCGCAGAGGAGCCTCCAGAGCCTTCAGCACGATCTTGGCACCGGTGCGCTCGTCGCCTTCCAGGCTGTCGCACAGCTCACGCACAGCGGGGATGGCGTTGATGGGAGCGGTACCGCCGCCGGCCACGACGCCTTCCTGCACAGCAGCCTTGGTTGCATTCAGGGCATCCTCGATGCGCAGCTTCTTGTCCTTCATCTCAACTTCGGTAGCAGCACCGACCTTGATGACGGCCACACCGCCGGCCAGCTTGGCCAGACGCTCCTGCAGCTTCTCGCGGTCGAAGTCGCTGGTAGCGGCCTCGATCTGGCTGCGGATCTGTGCAATGCGGGCTGCAATGGCATCCTTGTCGCCTGCGCCGCCCACAATGGTAGTGTTCTCCTTGGTGACCTTGACCTGACGGGCATGGCCCAGCATCTGGACGGTAGTGTCCTTCAGCTCGTAGCCCAGATCAGAGGACACCACAGTGCCGCCGGTCAGGATGGCGATATCCTGCAGCATCTCCTTGCGGCGGTCGCCGAAGCCGGGGGCCTTGACAGCCACAACATTCAGGGTGCCACGCAGACGGTTGACGATCAGGGTGGACAGAGCCTCGCCCTCGATGTCCTCAGCCACGATCAGCAGCTTCATGCCGTTCTGCATCACCTGCTCCAGCAGGGGGACCAGATCCTGGATGACGCTGATCTTCTTATCGGTGATCAGGATGGCGGCGTTGTCCAGAGCAGCCTCCATCTTGTCGGTATCGGTGACCATATACGGGGTCAGGTAACCGCGGTCGAACTGCATGCCTTCCACGATCTCGTTGTAGGTCTCAGCGGTGGTCTTGTTCTCCTCAATGGTGATGACGCCATCGGAGGTGACCTTTTCCATAGCCTCGGCGATCAGACGGCCGATCTCCGGGTCGCCGGCAGAAATGGTGCCGACGCGGGCGATATCGTTGCTGTCCTTCACCTTCTGGCTGTGAGCCTTGATGGTCTCAACAGCCTTGGCAACGGCCTTGCTCATGCCGCGGCGGATATCCATGGGGTTGGCACCGGCGGTGACATTCTTCATGCCCTCGGTGACCATGGCCTGTGCCAGCACGGTTGCGGTGGTGGTGCCGTCGCCTGCGGCGTCGTTGGTCTTAGTGGCCACTTCACGCACCAGCTGTGCACCCATGTTCTCGAACTCGTCCTTCAGCTCGATCTCCTTGGCAATGGTCACGCCATCGTTGGTGATGACCGGGGCACCAAACTTTTTGCCCAGCACCACATTGCGGCCCTTGGGGCCCAGGGTGATCTTGACGGTATTTGCCAGGGTATCAATACCGGCACACAGTGCCTTGCGGGCGTCCTCGCCCTGCTTGATCTGCTTTGCCATAATCTATCGCTCCTTTTAAAGCTGCATTTTTCCAGAAATAGGGGGAACCGCTCAGTCTTCCACGACGGCCAGAATGTCGCTCTGGCGCACGATGGTGCACTCCTCGCCATCCACCTTGACCTCGGTGCCGGAATACTTGCTGGTGAGCACCTTGTCGCCGACCTTGACGGTCATTTTGACTTCCTTGCCATCCACAACGCCGCCGGGGCCCACTGCGATGACCTGCGCCACCTGGGGCTTCTCCTTGGCACTGCCGGTCAGGATCAGACCGCCCTTGGTGGTCTCCTCAACCTCAACAGTCTTGATAACAACGCGGTCTGCAAGAGGAATGATCTTCATAGTTCTTGCCCTCCTATAGAAAATATAATTTAAAACTTTGCTGCACCCGGCAGGGTTCGTGTTCACCGCGCCGGGCTGTTTAGCACTCCTTTTCTCTGAGTGCTAAGTGTATTGTACTCATCTTGCCCGAAAAAATCAAGACTTTTTAGAATGTTTTTTATTAACATTTTGTGACAGTGAAAAAATCAGACCGGACAACGCAAAAAGAAAGAGCTCTGCCTTCCCGGCAAAGCTCTCGTTTTTGCGATCATTCAGCACTTGCGGCGGTTTTCTGCTCCACGAATCTGTGGTAAGCAGCCTTTGGCAGCCAGACCCGTCCGGCCAGCGGCTGCACCTCCACGCGCACCTGCTCGCAGGGGGCACATTCGCCGTCCGCTGTGGCAATGATGGGCCCGCGTCCATCGGCGGCGCGCAGGGTCACAGCCTTGGCCCGGCGGTAGATGAAATAGGGCTTTGCCGCTTCCACCAGCTGCCCGTTCTGGAAATGGCGGCCGTTCTTGTACATGCTCAGCAGCTTTGCGATGGTCAAGCGCCCCACCTTGCGCACGATGAACACATCCAGCCAGCCATCATCCGGCTGCGCCTCCGGCCCGGCGCAGAAACCGCCGCCGTAGGTGCGGCCGTTGCAGATGGCACACATCAGACAGTCCACCGCAAAGGTCTCACCGTCGATGGTGTACTCCACCCGGCGGCCGATGTGCCCACACAGCTGTTCCACAATGGACAGCAGATAGGACACCTCTCCGCCGCACAGCGGGATGCGCCGGAATTTGGGGATGCCGTAGGCCACCTGCGCGTCCAGCCCGGCAGCACAGATGGTGGCCGACAAGCCGAGGTTGGTCTGCATCAGATCGATGGGCACCGCCCCGCCCGCCAGCTGGGCATCCAGGTCCAGAAACTCCTCCCGCGTCCCAAAGGTGCGCAGGAAGTCATTGCCGCTGCCATAGGGCAGGCAGCCCACGGCGGTGCCTGCAAAGCCATAGGCCCCGGTGAGGGCCTCGTTGAAGGTGCCGTCGCCGCCCGCCGTGAAAATGCGCAGCGGCTCCCCTGCCTGCTGTGCCCCGGCTGCGGCAGCGCGGGCCAGCTCCCGCGCATGTCCGGCGTGGGTGGTGATGCGGATGGTATATTCCTCCGGGGCAAGGCCTGCCCGGGCAGCTGCAGCGTTGATCTGCTGCGGCAGCTGCTGGGTGCAGTCGGTCTTGCCAGCGGTGGGGTTCAAAAGAAACAAAGTGTGCATGCGGTGCCTCCTGCGATTCTGTTGCTTCTATGATAACAGAAATTCTGCAGGATGCAAGGCATTTTGGTCATTCCCTGCCCGGTATCAAAGGGTCGCCGTCTCGTCCTGCCGGAGAACGATGGTGCCCTCTGCCGTACAGTCCGCAGTCCAGTGCTGCCCGGTGCAGGCAGTCCCGGCAGCGATCTGATCGGCCAACGCCTGTTCCACCGCTCGGTCCACTTGTCGGCGCAATTCCCGCGCTCCATAGGCCGAGCGGGCACGGGCCGCCAGCACGGCCCCCACCTGCGGGGTGTGCCGGAGCTGATAGCCGCTGCGCGCCGCCCGGACCTCCAGCCTGCAGAGCATTTTTTCCGCGATGGCAGACATGCTCTCGTCGCTGAGCGGACGGAACACGATGAGCTCATCCAACCGCCCCACCAGCTCCGGACGGAACCACTTTTTGGCTTCCTCCACGGCCTGCGCCGCCTGCTTTTCAAACACGGCCTCCGACCCGGCCGCAAAGCCCAGCGGCGCGGACTGCCCGGCCAGAAAGCGCGCTCCCAAGTTGGAGGTGATGAGCACGATGGTGTTGCGGAAGTCCGCCTTGCGGCCCATGGCGTCGGTGAGCTGACCGTCCTCCAGGATCTGCAGCAGAATGTTCTGGATGTCCGGGTGTGCCTTTTCGATCTCGTCAAACAATACCACGCTGTAGGGGCGGCGGCGCACGGCCTCGGTGAGCTGGCCGCCTTCGTCATGACCCAGATAGCCCGGAGGTGCCCCCAGCAGGCGGGCAGTGGTGTGCTGTTCCTGATACTCCGACATATCGAACTTGAGCAGGGCCTTCTCGCTGCCAAACCAGCTCACGGCAAGTGCACGGGCCAACGCTGTTTTGCCTACCCCGGTGGGGCCGAGGAAGAGCATGGCCCCGATGGGCCGACCCGGCTCTCCCAGCCCGGTGCGGCTGCGCCGGATGGCCCCCGCCACCGCTGCTGCAGCCCGCTGCTGGCCCACGATTTCTTCATTGAGACGGGCTTCCAGTTTTTCAAGCCGCTCCCGCTCCTGTTCACTCACCTGTTCGGCAGGCACCCCGCTGGCCTGTGCTACCACCCGGGCAATGTCCTCCTGGGTGAGCACCGGCTGGGGCTTCTGCTCCTGCTCGGCCCGGATGCGGGCCGCCGCACAGGCTTCGTCCACCAGATCAATGGCCTTGTCCGGTAGGCAGCGCCCCGGCAGATACCGTACCGACAGCTCCACCGCCGCCTGCAGGGTCTGCGGCGGCAGGGTGACATGGTGGTAGCGCTCATAGCGCGGGGCCAGCCCGTTGAGGATGTCCACCGCCTGTGCGGGAGTAGGCTCCTCCACCTGCACCCGGCCAAAGCGGCGCTCCAGCGCGGCATCCTTCTGGATGTGTGTGCGGAATTCCTGATTGGTGGTGGCACCGATGAGCTGGATCTCGCCGCGGGCCAGCACCGGCTTGAGGATGCTGGCCGCGTCAATGGCACCCTCCGCCGCACCAGCCCCCACGATGGTGTGGAATTCGTCCACAAAGAGGATGGCGGTGCCGTCCCGCACCAGCTCCTCCAGCAGGTTCTTGAAGCGCTCTTCAAAATCGCCCCGGTACTTGGTGCCCGCTACCAGGCTGGCCATATCCAGCGCCAGCAGCCGCCTGCCCTGCAAGGCACGGGGCACCTGCCCCTTTGCGATGCGCTGGGCCAGTCCCTCGGCCAACGCAGTCTTGCCCACACCCGGCTCCCCCACCAGACAGGGGTTGTTCTTCTGGCGGCGGCACAGGATCTCCACCATGCGGTCCAGCTCGGCATCCCGGCAGAACACCGGGTCCAGTTCTCCGTCCAGCGCGCGGCGGGTCAGGTCACGGCAATATTTATCGCTGGCACGGCCCGCCCGCGGCATGCTGGCCGACACCCGCGGCTGAGCGGGAAAGACAAACTGCCCGGACAACTGGCGGCACTCCCGCACGGCCTCAGTGAGGGGCACTCCCATGGAAGCCAGCAGCAGCCCCGCCGTGCAGCCATCATCCTCCAGCATGGCACAGAGCAGGTGTTCCGGCTCCGCTCGTGAGACATGGGCGTTCTGCGCCCCGATGAGGGCGTAATCCATGGTGCGGCGCAGGTCCGGTGCCATGGCGTGCCGATCCAGATGCTGCGCCGGTCCGCGACGGTTCTCGGCCAGCTGACGGCGCACAGCCTGCTCTGAGATATGTCGGCTGTTCAGGAATCGCGCCGCAGCCCCCTGCTCCTGCTGCAGCATGGCAAGCAGCAGATGCCCGGTGTCTGCCTGACTGCAGCCAAAATTGCCGGCCAGCTCTACTGCTTGCTGCAGCAGCTGCTCCGCCTCCCGCGAGAACCCTCTGTATCCGCCAAAGCCCAGTTTTTCCCAAATGCTCATCTGCGTGCTCCTTGCTGTTCTGTCAAATCATATCGCAGTAGCAGTATAGCCCAGATGCACCGGAAAAAATCAGTGGTTTGTGTCGGGCCTGCCGGGTGCGGCGCGCAAAAAAGGAGGACGGCTCCGAAGAACCGCCCTCCAACAATTCAGGCTATTGTACTATTCGCAAAGAGATATACGGATCACTCCGCAGCCTTGGCTGCTTCGATCTGCTTGATCAGCTCAGGAACGACCTTGAACAGGTCGCCCACGATGCCGTAATCGGCCACGCCGAAGATGGGTGCGCTCTCGTTCTTGTTGACGGCGATGATGCACTCAGAATCCTGCATGCCGGCGGTGTGCTGAATGGCACCGGAAATGCCCAGAGCCACATAGATCTTGGGGTGCACGGTCTTGCCGGTCTGGCCGACCTGGTGGTCAGCGCTCATCCAGCCTGCGTCGGTCACGGCACGGGAAGCGCCCACGACGCCGCCGCCCAGAGCGGCAGCCAGCTGCTCAGCCAGCTCGATGCCCTTGTTGACATCCTTGCTGATGCCACGGCCCACAGAGACGATGACGTCAGCACCGATCAGATCGACCAGCTTCTCAGCGGCCTTCTCGACGCTCAGGACCTCGGTCTTGACGTCATCAGCGGTCAGGCTGAAGGCGGGCTTCACGATCTGGCAGGCATCGGCCTTGGCCTGGTCGAAGGGAGCCTTCTTCATGACGCCGGGACGCACGGTGGACATCTGCGGACGGAAGCGGGGGCAGATGATGGTAGCCATCAGATGGCCGCCGAATGCAGGACGGGTCATCTTCAGGTTGCGGTCCTCATAATCAAACTTCTGCTTGGACAGGTCGATGGTGGAGCTTTCCTTCAGGAACTCGACATACTTTGCGGTGTCGATGTCCAGATGGGTCGCATCGGCGGTCAGGCCGGTGTGCAGACGGGCTGCGCAGCGGGGGCCCAGGTCGCGGCCGATGTTGGTAGCACCGATCAGCAGGACTTCGGGCTTGTACTCGTTGACCATGTCGCACACGACCTTGGCGTATGCGTCGGTGGTGTAGTCCTTCAGCAGGGGGCTGTCGCAGACCATGACCTTATCGGCACCATAGCCGCCCAGCTCCTTGGCAATGCCTTCCACGTTGTCGCCCAGCAGCAGGCCGGTGACTTCGCAGCCCAGCTCGTCAGCCAGCTTGCGGGCCTCGCTCACCAGCTCGAAATCGGTGGACATCAGTGCGCCCTGGCGCTGCTCGCAAAAGACCCAGACGCCCTTGTATTCGTTAAAATCAGCCATTGTAATCCTATGCTCCTTTCATCAGATCAGGT
>OGZF01001172.1_pt1 | contig 17719 bp, 14 predicted proteins | sample 1576771 | NCBI WGS metagenome assembly OGZF01 (sample SAMEA3541536, study PRJEB24748) | human gut metagenome | biome: human gut; feature: human-associated habitat; material: faeces | place: China | collected 2012
ACTGCCATTTTGACCGGGATGCACTGGATTTCAGCCGCTTTACAGTGCATTTGCGCTTTTTTGCACAGCGCGTATTTCAAGGAAAACAGGAGCAGGAAAACGATACCCATGACGAAGTGTTCCGCGCTCTGATCGCCCGCAATTGCAGTGAACACTACAAATGCGCCTGCTGCATTGCGGAGTATGTGCGCAATACCTGGCACAAGGAGCTTTCGGACGAGGAACTGGTGTTCCTTACTATCCATCTGAAACGGATTTGGATGGGAAAGTAAGCTTTTTGTTTCGCCTTTGATTCTCCACAGGTATTTCCTGTGTAGATATATGCTGGTTACGAACTTAAGAAAAAGGAGAATTGAAGATGAAAGACAAGATCTTTGGCGTACTGCAACGCGTGGGACGCAGCTTTATGCTGCCCATTGCACTGCTGCCTGTGGCGGGCCTGCTGCTGGGCATCGGCAGCTCGTTCACCAACGAAACGATGCTGGCGGCTTATGGCCTGAACAGCGTCATCCATCCGGGCACCCTCATTTATACCATTCTGGACGTGATGAGCCAGACCGGCAATGCGGTGTTCAACAATCTGGCGCTGCTGTTTGCCATGGGTGTAGCCATCGGCATGGCTCGCAAAGAAAAAGAGGTCGCGGCACTGTCCGGTGCAGTGGCTTATATCATTATGAATACAGCCATTCAGGCCATGATCAATGCGGCAGGCGGCGTAGAAGCGATGCCTGCCAACTCCACCACCACCATGCTGGGCATCACAACGCTGCAAATGGGCGTGTTCGGCGGCATCGTGGTCGGTCTGGGCGTGGCGGCGCTGCACAACAAGTTCTATAAGATCGAGCTGCCGCAGGTGCTGGCCTTCTTTGGCGGCACACGCTTCGTGCCCATCGTCAGTTCTATTGTGTATCTGGTGGTCGGCATTGCCATGTTCTATATCTGGCCGGTGGTGCAGAACGGTATTGCCGCGCTGGGTGCACTGGTGCTGGCTTCCGGCTATGCAGGTACCTTTATTTACGGCCTGCTGGAGCGTGCACTGATTCCCTTTGGACTGCATCATGTGTTCTATATGCCGTTCTGGCAGACCGCTGTGGGTGGCACCGCCATCATCGACGGCGTGACCGTGACCGGCGCACAGAACATCTTCTTTGCCGAGCTGGCTTCCAAGTCCACCACTGTATTCTCAGTCAGCGCTACCCGCTTCATGGCCGGTAAGTTCCCCTTTATGATGTTCGGTCTGCCCGGCGCGGCGCTGGCTATGTTCCAGTGCGCCAAGCCTGAAAAGAAAAAGGCGGCAGGTGGCTTGCTGCTGTCTGCTGCGTTGACGGCGTTCCTCACCGGCATCACCGAGCCGCTGGAATTTACCTTTATCTTTGTGGCACTACCCATGTACGCGGTGCACTGCGTACTGGCCGGTCTGTCCTTCATGTTGATGCACATCCTGAATGTGGGCGTGGGCATGACCTTCTCCGGCGGTCTCATCGACCTGGTGCTGTTCGGTGTGATGCAGGGCAACGCCAAGACCCACTGGGTATGGGTGATCGTAGTCGGTGCGGTGTACTTTGTGCTGTACTACATCATTTTCCGCTTTATGATCTCCAAGTTTGACTACAAGACCCCGGGTCGCGATGATGCCGAGGAAGTCAAGCTGTACACCCGTGCGGATGTGAATGCCCGCAATGCTGCTTCCGGCAGTGTGCCTGCCGGAAATGACCCGGTCAGTGCAATGATTGTGGAAGGTTTGGGAGGTGCCGCTAATCTGGCCGATGTGGATTGCTGCGCAACCCGTCTGCGCTGCACGGTCAATGATGCGGCATTGGTCAAACAGGATGTGCTCAAAGCCTCCGGCGCCTCCGGCGTGATCTGCAAGGGCAACGGCGTACAGGTGGTGTACGGTCCCAAGGTGGCCGTCATCAAAGCAAAGCTGGAAGATTATCTGGAAAGTGCACCCAAAAACCCGGTTGTCGCTCCCTCGCCGGCAGCTGCACCCGCATCAAAGGATACCGTGCTGTATGCCTGCCTGAACGGTACGGTAGTGCCGCTGGCCGATGTGAAGGATGAAGCCTTTGCCAGCGGTGTACTGGGGAATGGCATTGCCATTGAGCCCTCCGAAGGTGAACTGGTGGCACCTGCTGACGGTGAGATCTCCTCCACCTTTGAGACCCACCATGCCGTAGGCATGACCACGGCTGACGGTGCCGAACTGCTGATGCACATCGGCATCGATACGGTCAAGCTGGGCGGCAAGCACTTTACCTACCTCGTCAACGAGGGCGACAAGGTGAAGAAAGGCCAGCCGTTGATCCGCTTTGAGTTGGAAGCCATTAAGGCCGAAGGCTATCCCGTGACCACGCCGATCATTGTCTGCAATACCGATGACTATGCCGCTGTCGAGGCTAAAGCCAGTGGCACCGTAAAGCAGGGTGATGCGTTGCTGGAACTGAAGCACTAAGCGTTTCTCCCAAACTGTAAGGTGAGGTTGTTGTAAAGGAAAGAGCTATTCCGATAAAGGCAATGTCACTTAGTTAAATAGGCAATCCCTCTACACCAACGCAGAAATTGGTATAGAGGGATTTTTTTCTTATAAATACTTGACAATAAGCTCAGAATGTGCGGCCTCTTTGCTTACCGAAGTAAGCAAAGAGGCCCTTGTAGTTAGGAAATGTCCACTGTGACAGCTAACAGCAAGGAGTGAATGACCGTAGAAAATGTCAAGCAAGCGTTGTGATCAGCTTCGGTGGGATTGTCTTGGGTTCAATGGGAATAAAGATATCAAAACCCCCAAATGTGGATAGGCTTGCAGCAGACAGTGTAAACTATTGCAATCAGTTTACGGTGTATCCTATTTGTACGCCGTCGAGATAGCTATCAGAAATTGCTGAATAAGGTGTTAAAATAAAGGGTTGAACGATGCCCGTCTGGGCCCCTGCCAAAAATTTTTGGCAAATTCTGTGCAACCTGCAGAAGCTAATGGATATCATTGCAAAATAACGCAAAATGCGTTACAATAGAGTTGAGGTGATAACCATGGAAAAAACGATGACACTTAACCTTCGCGTCAACCCTACTGTCAAGCAGCAGGCCGAAGATGTGCTGAAGCAGCTCGGTATCCCAATGGCAACGGCCATTGATATGTACCTGCGACAGATCACCATGACTGGCGGTATTCCCTTCTCGCTGTCCCTTCCGAAGGCTCCTGCGGCTTTGAACGCTGACACCATGACCGATGACCAACTCCATGCAGCCTTGCAGGTGGGCATCAAGGAAATTCAGAATGGTGATACTGTGGATGCCGCAAGTGCATTTGCACAGTTCAGGGAACAACACAGATGAAGCAGTATCACGTGAAAATTTCCCGTGCGGCACTCAGTGATATGGAGCAGATTTACAGCTACATTGCCGACCGTCTGCTGGAGCCTGACACGGCTATGGGGCAGTATAACCGCATTGCAGAAGCCATCCAATCGCTGAACATCCTGCCGGAACGCTGTGCGCTGGTGGAAAGCGAGCCGGAGCGCACCCAAGGACTGCGGCAGATGTTAGTGGACAACTACTCGGTGTTTTACATTGTGGGCGAGGGTACCGTGTCGGTGGCTCGTGTGCTGTACAGTGCATCTGACCTTGTGCGCCGCCTGCGGAGAATGAAGTGAAAGGGGCGTTTGCATGACCGCCGTAATTCGGCTTAGAAATTTCATTTTAAATCGTCTATACTCTGCTCGCTTCTATCATGTATTGTACAATTTTGTAGCCCGCTTGTATGGGGTTCAAGAGGGGCCGTGAGTTCGACTCTCGCCACTCGGACCATGCAGAGTGTTCTTATAGGATCTGAGTATCCTGTAATGGACACTCTGCTTTTTTATTTCCTGAAAAGTTCATACAGCAACCTGTTCCGGGGCGTAGCTGAGTGCTACGCCTTTTCTTGTTTCCATGATAATGTCGGCCTCCGGGATCTTCCGGCAATCCGGCACATCGAAAGCGCCGATGCAGTTGTAGTAGATCACGACACGCTGATTGGTAACGCCGTCCTGCTTTTCGGCGTGGTACACCTCAATGTGGTCGATCAGCTCTGCGACCATACCGCTTTGTAATGGTGGTCGCGTCCGTATACCGCCGCACCGTTTCAAGGAAATCGTCAATGTCCATGCACTTGCTTTCGTCCTTTTTCAGTTCCAGCCGCAGCGCCTTGATCTTCTTTGCGTTCTCGCCCTGCTCCTGTTCATAGCGTTTGGACATTTTGGCAAACCGGGCATCGTCGATCTTACCCGCCACATTGTCCTCATAGAGCCGTTCAAAGAGCATATCCAGTTCCCGGTCACGGGCGGTCAGAGCGTCCAGCTCCCGCTGCTTGCGGAGCGCGGTATTTTCCGCAACCTTTGCTGAGTGTCCGATCATGGCCTTGATAAAGTCATTTTCGTATTCGCTGGCAAAGCAGGCCAGCCGCTTGACCTCGTACAAAACGACTTGCTCTAAGAAATCCAGCCGGATATAGTGCGTCTTGCTGCACTTGCGATAGCCGGAGTTATGATTTTGACAACTGAAAAACTTGATGTCGTGGTTGTTCTGGTTGAAGTGGAAATTGAGGTTGCCGCCGCACTCCGGACATTTCAGCAGGCCAGAGAATACGCTGGGCTCCTGCGTGACAGTGGGCTTTTTGCGGCGCGTCCCTTTTTGGAGCGCCTGCACCTTTTCCCAAGTCTGGCGGTCAATGGCCTCATGGACATTGAGGAAGATCGCCCGGTTTTCCTCAGGGTTTTCGATCCGCTTTTTCATATTGTAGGACTTGGAGTAGCTTTTGAAGTTGATGACATCGCCGCAGTATTCCTGCAAGGTGAGGATATTCTTGACGGTGGTATGCCCCCACTTGGTAGGCTCCACGGTGCTTTTCGACCCGCTACGGTTCGTCCCACGGCTGCGCCAGTAGTAGGTGGGATTGACCACACCATCGGCGGCAAGGCGGGCGGCGATTTCCGCCAGCCCGTAACCCTCCAGCGCCATGCGGTAGATCCGGCGCACCACCTCGGCGGCCTCCGGCTCTACCACCCAAAAGCGGGGATCGTCCGGGTTTTTAATATAACCGTAGGGTGGAGGAGAGAGCGGAACGCCCGCATTGCCTTTCATCTTGTTCACAATCCGGCGCTTCTTGGAAATGTCCTTGGCGTAATACTCGTTCATAATGTTCTTGAACGGAGTAAAATCGTCCTCGTCCTCGTCGCTGTCTACGCCGTCGGAAACGGCCACCAGCCGTATATCGTGAAGCGGGAAAAATTCCTCGGTCAGCTTGCCGACCTCAATATAGTTGCGCCCCAGCCTGGACAGGTCTTTGACAAACACCGCCGAGATATACCTGGCCTCGATAGCGGTCAGCATCTTCTGAAAGCCGGGACGCTTCATGGTCGTACCTGTGATGCCATCGTCTACAAAGAAAACCGTGTCGGTGTACCCTTACCGTTGAGCTTGCCGTCCTTGTCCAGTTCCCGCATTTTCTGCGCCTGCGACAGCGAGGGCGAGGACTGCTGCCCCTCAATGGATACGGCGATATACCTCTGATTTTTGGGGCGGATGAATGAGATCTCCACCGCCGGGGTGAACGCCAGCTTTTTCTCGTCCACCATACTCTGTGCGGTTTTGTCCGGTGCCATGTGGTACAGTCCATATTGACGCGCTGCGAATGACGCAGGCTTTTCCATAGCCAGATCTTCGAATATATCGTCCAACTGGCTGCGGCCCTGTGGTCCGTAACGATGCTGCATCAGCACAAAAAGCTCCATTACACTGTTCATATTGTGCATCTCAGGTGGCTGCTCAAAATATACATAGGCAAGCAGCGCTTCCAGCAGTGAAGTAGAGCCTTCTTCCCATATCGGGTCGGCTGTGTTTTTCTGGCGCGGGTCTTCTTTCATATTTTTGATAAGATTCTTGGCAACAACCACAATGTCATCCGTATCATGGATGTACGCAAACGGATTGTAGTGGTCGGACTTGTCACGGTCCTTCAGGTTGAACACTTTCACATCATAACCTTGCGATACTAGAACATTTCCGAAGGTGTCAAGCAGTTCACCCTTTGGATCACTGAGTACATAATTGCTGTTGAACTGCAGCAGCTGCGGTCCGGCTACGCTGTAGCTCTTGCCGGAGCCGGACGGACCGAACACAATGACGTTCTTGTTGCGGTTGTAGTTGTTCTCCGCTGTTACCGGCATCTTCATGGCAAGGCTCAGGGACTCTGTGGCCGTCAGGGGGATATTCTCGTTTTCCTTTTCATGGAGAAATGGCGCAATGTCCGCCGCTGTGCCCCAGCGGGCACTGCCGTACTCCTTCTGCGGCACCAGCCGATGACCGCTGTACTTTATGCAGAGGTAAGTAAGACCCGCCAGCAGAATAGCCCCAACACCGCAGCCCACAGGAATCGGCGCAGGGGATAGTTGCAAGGGATGCAGTACAATTTTGCCAAGATTTACCGCGGCGGCCAGCCTTTGCGTGACCATTCCGACAGCCAATACATAGAGAAGTCCCACCCGGTTGCCCAGCCAAAAGCAGCCCAGACTTGCAGCAAGACAGATCAGAATTTGCTTTGGGCGCTGTTCCTTCATAGCCGCTCACCTCGCTCCTGCGCCGGCGGCGGGCGGTGTTGGTTCAGCTCCTTCGTGCGCTGCATAGCCCGTTCGGACAACTCCTGCAGCAGACTGGTGGGCCGATCTTTGCCGCGCGCTGCAATGCAGTTTTCAATGGCGGTCTGGATGCGGTCCACGTCCTGTCCCTTGAACCACAGGTTCAGCTGCCCGGTGTCCTTGTCCTTGGTAATGGCAAAATCCACCGAGTATTCCTTGAGCTGCCGCCTGACATAGGGCAGCGTTTTGTCGTTCAGCTCCACCGAAGCGAGAGCCTGCGACTGCCGGTTCAGTGATTGAATTGATTGCTGCCCGTACTGCCGCGCTTGCAGCATATTGGCAACCGCCTGCAATATCCCAAAGATGCCCTGCCCGGCAAGCTTGGCTGCGTTGATTTGCACCCGGATGGCCGTTTCTTCTACCATACGGTATCACCTTTGCTTTCTCCGTAATAAAATTTCAGCCTCACCACGGCAGCGGAGAGCCGGTGCGTCGGGCGTATGCTTCGATTCTTTTTCCCAACCTGTATTGCTGCAAGCGGTCCGGCAGGCTGTATTCCAGTGTGCGGACTTTTACATGGTGCTTCATTGCACACTTGAAAAAGGCATACAGGTACCGCTCCTTGCCGCTGATCTGCCGCATACGGCAGACATACACGCAGTTGACCTTGCTGTCTCTGATACTGCGCAGCATACTCTGATACCCATCGCGCAGCGGGCCGTGCCCTTTATAATCGATGCTGCCGCCGACTACCGTGCAGCCGTCGTCACCGGCCTGCATGCAGCAGGCATCGTAGCTCGCGCGGGTCGCTGCGCAATCACCGGGAATGCGCGCATACACCCATGCATGGGGCAATTTTTCTTGATTTGGCATTATCTCTCTACCTCCAGTTCTTGGTCATAAAAGCTCAATTGCTCGCCTTCTAAGCGGAACCGCAGGTCCAGCTCGGCAAATGTGAAATTCCGATTGAAGCGTTCCGTCGCCTTATTCGGTGCATCCTGCAATTCCAGCATCAGCTGCCATAAATCAGGATGTGCATGGTACAGATGCCGCAGCTCCGTCATGGATGCGTTGGGACAGAACCAGCACCCACCGCGGTGGCTGTACTCATACAGCGGCGACAGCAGCCCCTCCTGTCTGCACATGGCAAATGCATCCTGCTCTGTCACGCCGTACTTTGCCATAAGGGAAACCTGGTCAGGCTTTAGCCGCTCCAGTCTGATCGGTTCATCCGCGGCAATCCCTAAATAGGAAACTGTACCCGGCGGCAAACTCTTTTTATAGGCTTCCAGTGGCGGGACCTTGCAATCTCGTTGAATTGCACAGCGCCCAGCCAGCGGAAAAGCGGCAAGCTTTCCCTGTGCGTTGCCACGGCTCACCACATGGTAAAAGCAATCCAGATACGTCTTTTCAGCGTGCAAAACCCTTGTGGGGATGCCGCGCTTTTCAAAGTACGGAATTGCCGTTTTATAGATAAACTGGGTATGCTCGGGCAGCTCTCCGGATATCTCCCTGCTGAACATGACCTCTGTGTATATGATTTCGTCCAGCGGTTCGCCATGCTGCAGGGCCAGCAGTGCTGTTGCATTGCTGTCTTTGCCGAAGCTCGAACAGATGATATGTTTCATGTCATTCACCAATAAAAATAGGGCGGCCCGCGAGAGTCGCCCATACCATGTACGTGTTTCATAGGCTTTTAGTGCTCGCTCTCATCCATTTTGGATTTGCGACGCTTGTATGCAAAAATTCCGAAACCGATGATAGACCCAAATACCGCTGCCGAAAGCAGGGCAAACGGGAACCCATCGCCCGTTTGGGGAATGACCGGCATCGGCGCAGACGTTGTCGTGGGTGCGCTTGCCGGTGCAGGGGTAGGCGCGGGCGTGCTGCCCGGCGTCGGCTGCGGCGTATTGCTCGGGGTATCCTCATGCGGTGTTCCTCGGGGATGCGTGCATCCTTCATTACGACAGTCTGAAGCTCACCGGTGGGCAGCACGGTAAAGGCAATGCTTTCCGCAAGCTGATAGCCATTGGGGGCGGTGATTTCCGTCAGCGTATAGTCACCAGCAGACAGCTTTTCAATATAGTGGGGCTTGTCCTCGGAAACCCACTGTGCAACCGTGTTGCCTTCCTTATCCTTGATGACCAGCTCCGCGCCGGGCAGCTCTTTACCTGTGGCAATGTCAACCTTGGAGATTTGTACCCTGGTAATGTCATCTTTCATGGTTACCGTGGCATCGTCCAGCAGCTCCCATTCCTCCCAGGGAATGATCCAGAGCTTCTTTTTATCCTTCAGATAGTAGACGTCTGCCTCGTCCAGCTGGTGGCCGTCGGCGTCCGTTTTGCGTTCCAGTCGGAAAACAATGTCATCCGCAACGCCATACCCATCAGCAGGCCGCTTTTCTGTCAACGTGTATTCTTCGTCAAAATGCAGCCCCGTCACACGGTGCGGCGTGTCGGTGGATACCCAGGTGTCAACAACGTTGTCCTTCGCATCCTTGATAATCAGCGTAGCACCGGGCAGTTCTTCGTCGTTTGTCAAATCTCGCTTACTCACCCACATTTCAGTAGGATTGTTGGCGCAGGTATTGTCCAATACCTGCAACACCTCGCCGTCATAGGTGAAGGTGACATCCATCTCTGCATCGTTGAGATAATAGCCCAGCGGGGCGCGCAGCTCGCGGATAAAGTAACTGCCGCTGTTGGTCGAGGCATCCAACCGGTCACTCTGGCCGTACCACTCGCCGCGGATGGGAACATCGCAGTTGAAATAGGTGTAGCCATCCGCAACAGTCTCGGGACTGGTGGAAATCAAATCACCGGCAGAGAACAGCTTATTACCGTCCACGTCGTAGATGTCATCGCGGGTGTACAGGTTGAACACAGCACCAGGCAGATATTTGCCGGTTTCCTGATTGATCTTGTACACACCCACGCGGGCATGCTCACGGTCATTGTAGAAACCAAGAGTCTGCTGTTCAGCCAGTTCCGCAGAGGCTTCCGATGCGCGTACAACATCAAAATGCTGTTCACTGTCGCCATTCTTGATGATGCTCTTTGCCATGACTACATCGTTCAGCTGGTTGTCCCAGACAAATGTCACATCGTAGCTGTCCGTAGTACCAACATAGCCGTAGGGCGGCTTGGTTTCCTCCACATGGTAGCTGCCCAGCGGCAGGGTAATACTGACCTCGCCGATCGTGCCGTCGTGGATGACCGACAGAAAATCATAGGTCGCCTTGGTGCGGGACGGTGCAAACACAGCAGTGTCTGCACTGCCATCACCGGTGGTAACAACCGCTACCACGTCGCCATTGGCATACCAGAGCGTGCGGTTGCCATTGGCATCCAGCTGGCGGTCCTGCGTGTAGATGTCCTCGGCAGCCGTAATGGTGTATTCCGCACCGGCCAGCGGGCGCAGCGTATAGGCAAAGTCGGAGTCGGTCTCGCCGGTCATCCAGGGGTCAATCAAATCGTTGGTTTCGATCTTTCCGGTCAAGGCCTCGCCGGTCTTACGGATGGTCAGTTTGCCCAGCGTTTCCTCATTCCAGTAGTCCTCACCAATGACAAGCGTATCCATGCCGTTTTCATTGTCATCACCGGTGGCCTTGTAGATGCGGTCCGTGGAAATATCGAAATCGACATAGTAGTTGCCGCTGTCAGCCCATTCGTTGTAGAAGCCGTCCGGGCCGACAGTCTCCACAATGCGGTATTTGCCCAGCGGCAGCTTTTCAGGCAGGGTCAGGATACCTTCCTCGTTGGTGTAGAAGGTATCCACGTTCTTGGTCAGATGCCCGTTTACCGTGTCCGTCATCGTGACCAGCTTGGGCTTGCCATTTTCCAGGCGATAATTGCCGTTGTCATCCAGCCAGTAGATCTGGAAGGCTGTGTTCGGCAGCAGGACCGCTTTGCCGGTTTCCGTATCGAGTTTCGTGATTTTTAAATACACTTCAATCTCCTCATCCAGTACCGTAAATTTCTGATAGGAATCCGATGCTTTCATCACACTGTCCTTCGGCGTGGCCATCGCGCCCCAGGGATTGTTGTCCTGCTCGGGGTCGATGCTGACCAGGAATGGCTCTGCCTGGAACAAATCGTGCGGGGTGGTCGTCTCCACGACCAGATAGGTGCCGTAGGAAAGCCCCTGCACGCGAATGTTGCCGGAATCATTGCTGAAGATTTCGGCCAGCTGATACTCATTGGCACGCCCCGTGGGCTGCCAGCCATCACCCTTGCCGTTCTTGTTGTCGCCTGACGCGGTCAGCGTTTTGTTGTAGGCGGCCATTTCGTCGGCGTTGACCTCGTAGGTCTTGGCAATGGCCTGCGTCTCACCGGAGAAATCCCACTTGGGGTGCTCGTTGTCGTATTCCTTGTTGATGTAGGCATCCAGAATGCTTTGCAGTGTGTAGCTTCCGGTGCGCGTCTGCTTGAACTGGTCTATCTTGGACAGGTCAGATACCAGATAGAAGGTGAACCCGGCGCCCTCCAGCTCCAGCCCATTGGACTGCCCGCTGGAGGATACGACTTTGCTGATCTCCACATTGCCCTTCGCGACCTGATCCTGACTTTCGGACAGGCCGCTGTCCTTATGGATGTGGTAGTTGCCGTTGTAGGTCGCGGTATCACTGGCAAAGGTGGTTTTCTCCACATACCAGCCCTCGTCTGCATAGCTGGGCGTGATGTAGTAGTTGTGCTCGTCGCAGAGATACCCGGGCGCATAGGACAGGTAATAGGCATCGTAGGTCCAGGTGCCGTCCAGAGCCTTGCTTTTGGAGATAGTGCTGAACTGGTTCTTGTATACCCAATCTGTATACTGCCCGTTGCTGGCTGCCAGCGCGGCAACCTGCCCGGTAGCTGTCTTGGTGCGGCTGTCCACCGTAGGATAGGTGCCGGAAACAGCAAGAGCGCCCTCACGCAGCGGAATGACCGTGCCGGTGGAGCGCTCTACTACATAATATTTTCCGAGGTACAGGTTGGAGAAGTTCAGCCAGCCGTCCTCGATTTTTGCACTGGCTACGAGATTGTCCTTTTTCAGCACGGGCAGATAATCGCTGATCCACTGCCCGCTATTGTCACGAATCGTAGTGTGCCAGAGGGGATTGCCGTTGGCATCTACGATTTTGGAATAGTCCACGACGCCGGTCACACCATCAGGGTGGGTAATATCCTCGGCGGCGTACAGGTCGTAGACCGCGCCGTCCAGCACAGCATTACCATGGGCGGCGTCGCCGGTCACATACCGCTGTGCATCCAAATCAACCTTGGAGATGCTGATTTCACCAAGTGTGCGGTCATTCTTCATGATGCCGTCCGCTGCCGTTGTGGTGTAGCTGTCCTCATTGGCAGCCTTGCCGCTGGCATCGGTGGTATAGCTCCGGGAGGCATCCTTGGGGGAGTCATAGATGGTGACTGTGGTTTCTACGCCGCCGCTGGTCACCAGCTTTGTGCCGCCCTTATCGCCAGTGGCAATGTCGGCATTGTAGTCACCATTGCTCAGCCACAGGACGGAATTGTTGTTGTCAGCCGTAATTTCCACATAGTAGGCGCGCTTGCCCAGCGGCGTGCCCGCCGTGCCGGGATGGTCAACGTCTGTCCAGTCGCCGAAATACCCCGCGGGGGCCTTCGTCTCCACAAGGATGAACCTGCCCTCATTGCGCTGCGTGTAGTACAGTGTATGGCGCATCGTGTCGTTTGTGGCGTAGGCGGCGCTGTTGATGACGGCATAGGTGCCGTCACCCTGGCGCTGAACGCTGTAGGTGTTGTAGCCGCCCGTGGGCTGGTATTTGCCGGTCACGACGTCCCACTGGTAGATTTCATACCGGGCATCGCCTGCAATCTGGCTGCCGGTCTCGCTGTCGGTCTTTTTGATGTTGATCTGCAGTGACCATTCGGTATTGCGCATCTCGTAGGCACTGTTGGAGTTGGCCGGTACTTTAATTGTCTGGTGGCTGCCGTTGCTGTCCCAGTAGGATTCAAAACCGTAGGGGATGGTGACTTCGTCATAACGGAACTGTAAAGATGCAAGCTGTGCCTGCGCGCTGGCAATAGCATTATTTACAGCGCTCTGTGCTTCTGCCTGAATGGCAGCAACCGCAGAATCGCGCTCGCTGTTGGCGGCAGCGTCCGCAGCTTCTTTCGTAGTGTAGGGGCCGACGCTGCCACTGCGGCCATCTACGGTCTTGGATACAGTGTAATGCACAGACCAGTTGGCAGATGCTGCACCGCCGTTATTCTGGTAATTGTCGTTGTTGGTGTGGCCGCTTGTGGTGACAGTCTGCACACCGGCAGGGAAAATGCTCCAGCTGCCGCCGTCAATCGTGCCGGATTTGGTGATGGGCTCAATTTCAATGGTCGCACCGTCCACCTTTTCCAGCGTTTTCAGCTGGATCTTATCTGTGGTGACACCATAGGTCAGATCCACGGTGCCGCTGGCGGACTGTGCAGGGGCTTCCCAATTGGCATAATACTCCTGTACGACAGGCTTCGGCTCTTCCGTTTCCTCCTCACTGATTTCAGGGCCAATCAGGGCAACGGTCTGCCAGCCGCTGCGCGCAGGGGTATAAATGTAGGTGTAGTAGCCGCGGGGCTTTGCATAGGCAACAGCGCCGTCCAGCAAGGCTTGCGCGGATTCCAGATAGATTTTTGCAGCAGTGCTCTCGGGATATTTTTCAATCAGCCACATCTGGGTATCATCATAAATCGTGCGGCAAAAATCCAAAAGAGAGATTCTTTCAGTATCTTCTGCAGAAAAAGCGACGGGCGTATCGGGCAGCAATTCCATAGAAAGCTGGTCCAGACCGCCCCAGATGCGGTACTGGTTGCCGTAGTGGTCACCGGGAATGCACTGATCCGCACTGACCAGAGAAGTGTTCGTATAAGTGTACGGCGGACAGCCTTTGGGCTGGCCTTTGGCACCGTGGGTGCAGCAGTAGGCTTCCTCGCCATTGAACCAGATCAGCCATGTGCCGTTGACCTTCTCGACCTTGGTAATTTTGCCGCTGGTAACGGCAGGCGTGGGGCGCTCGGCGTAGGCGGCGACGTTTGTAGTTTCTGCGAACGGTGCGGCCATGGTGCGGCTGCGGTCAATTACAACGTGCAGCGCTTTCGTCAGCGTGCTGCCATCCGGAGCGGTGTAGACAAGCTGCGCGGAAAAGTCGGCATCTGCCTGTACATACAGACCAATGACCGCGGCGGACGTTTCGGCGTACTCGCTATGCACAAGGCTGCTGCGTGTAGCCTCATCGGCGGGGGCGCCGTAGAAGTCCAGCACCGTCACCTCGTTGGGAAGTACCACATCCAAATTACTGCCATCCGCAGGGTATTCCACCTGTGCCAGAATGGGCGCAACGGCATAGTCGGTACTCTCCAGCAACGGAGCCGTCAATGTCAGGTCGTTGCTGTTCAGGGTGTCCGCACTCAGGTAACTGTCTGTGCTTTCCTCCAACTGGTCATTCGGCCAGGCGGAAATGCCGATTTTTGTTTCACCCGTGGCAACCGGCAAGCCCTGGCTGCCCATATAGGAACCAGTCGGCGTATCCGGTAAGTCTGTGTACAAAACAGCGCCGTCGAAGGTGTAGCCGGTGGATGTCTCCACCGGCGCATTCTCGTCGGCGCTTTGGGTAACCATAGAAGTTTCGCTGTCCTCGGGGGTATTTTCACCTGGGTCTGGACCGCTTTCATCAGTTTGCGGTGCATCAGGTGTGACGTTTTCGTTGTCCTGCACCACGATAGGCGTACCATCTGCATCGGGCAGCGGAGCCTCCGCAAACGCCCCAACCGGGAACATTGAGCAGCACATCACAGCCGCCATACACAAGGCCGCCACGCGCTGCTTGAGATTGAACCTTTGATTCATTACACACTTTTCCTTCCGTTGTAAAATTTTATCTATATAAAAAAGTGCCTGCCGAAAAAACAGCAGACACTTGAGAGTTTGATTTACCTGTAACGCTCAACCGACCTTTCCCTGAAAGAACTCCAAAAACTCCGGCAGCTCCTGGTCCGGCAGCTCGTTCATGACCTGCATGGCCAGGTATTCTGCGCGGCTCACCTTGGGAGCAAATTTGCGGGAGTAGGTCTTGCCGGTTCTCACGTACCCAACATCGTGGATCAGGTCCTTTTCCGAAAGGCTTTTCAGGATGGTAAAGACCGAACGCGGCTTCCAGGTGCAGTTTTGGGTCGGGATTAAATCGGAAACGATCTGGCTGGCGATTGCAGGCTCCTTGGAATTCCAAAGGTAGGTCATGATCTGCATTTCGGATGTAGTCATCCGATACAGGGAGTTTTGCTTTTTCATATCCATTCTCCAATCACTGAAAGGTTACGGTCCAGTAAGTGTACTGGCCTTCGGCTGTGCTGCAGAACCAACAGCCCACGCCCATGCTGGTGAAGCTGGGCTCCATAATATTGGCATAGTGGGCAGGGCTGCCCTGCCAGTAGGTGCAAACGCTGCTGGCCGAGCCAATCGGACCTGCAGCGCAGATCTCACTGCGGGTCGTCATGCCGCTGTGGTCGAACGGCCCGCCCGCTACAAAGCTCTCACAGCGTGCATCGGCGGCAGCACTCAGGCCACTGTCCATCGTCAGCGGGGACAGCCCCGCCGCGGCGCGCATGGCGTTGATATTCTCCTGCACAGCCCAGTAGGCGCTGTCCGAGCTGTCGATGCTCCACCACTCCTCACTGCCCGCCGCCAGGTCAAAGGGGACAGCACCGTAGCTCATACTGACCTGTTCAGGCTGACTCTCCGCGGCAACGGGTTCCGTAGCGGGCGCTTCGGTAGGCGCTGCAGTAGGCTCCGGTATGGGAATTTCAGTCGGTGCCGGTGTGGCAGCCGGTTCTGGAGTCTGTGTAGGCGCAGGTGCCGGGCTTTCCGTGACAAGCGGCACAGGTGTCTCAATGGCAGTCTCTTCAGGAGCAACGGTAAGTTCTACCAGCGTACTGCTTTCCGGCGTTTGCAAGGTGTTATCGGTCTGCTGTGCACAGGCGCAGAGTAACACCGTAGCTAAAAGAATGGATAACAGACATTTTTTCATATTATAAATTTCTCCAATCAGTAGTATAAATCATACAGACTACCAGCAAACTCGAGCAGCTTTCTGCCCAGCCAGAACAGCACCTGCGGCGCGCCGTAAGGACTGAGCAAGAATGCCACGATGGCGGATACTGCCGCCTCTTGTTAGCACTTATCGAATAGCGCCAACAGAGCAGCCAGACCGCTCAGTGCCGCCAAAAACCTGCCGCAAACTCCGCAGATAGCATACATCACGATTGCAATCAGACCCAGTGCAAGAAGTACCAGAATGACAGGCACGAGACTAATGCGGATACCCCAGGTAAGGAACAGATTTTTACGTTGAATGGGCATAATGGCCACCTCCTACCTCTATGATACATGGTCTGCGAAATAATGCAAGGCTGTCGATTTCAGCGTTCCAGTTCGTTTTCCTCTCTAGGCGTTCGCACAGAATCGTCCTCGTTTACGACCTCGGCCTCACCCTCCAAAACCGGTGCATCATTGCCCACATTCAGCAGGGCATCCAGCTCGGCCAGGCGCGCGCTCTTGTCGTTAAGCTCCTGCTCCTGCAGAAAGGGCTGCTGCAGTTCCTCTTTGGCGCTGTCCAACTGGACGCGCAGCTGCTGTAGATTGTTGCGCAGACCGCTGATTTCCTGCGGCAGGGCAGCAACAACGTTTTGCAGGCGGACCATATTGCCGGCAGCGTCGCTGCCCAGCTCTGTGGTATGGGTGGCCTGACCGACCAGATGTGCCACAAACACCTTGGAAAGCGGCACATAGGCAACCGTGACTTCAAATCCCGCATAGTGCCCCACCAAAACAGGATGGTCAGCCCGCACAGCAGCACCCACCAGCCCGAGCAGTGCCTTACCGGCATCCTCGCGCTTGTCGTAGGACGTGCCGTCCAGCTCAATGCTGAAAACCAGCTTGCCGTCCTTGTCATAGCTCTGACTGTCCTTGGCGGTCTGCATATCCTTCTCAAACGCCTGAATCCGGCATTCTGTGCCGCGGATCTCTCGCAGAAAGATGCCGGTCACGGCGTCCTCCAGTCGGTAGTGCTGGCTGTTGTAGGCGGCCTTCAGCGTGCGAAGCCGCGCAACCTGAATATCAAGGTCCATCTTTTCTTTGATCATCGGGTTTCCGGCAGCCAGCGCCTTTACCTCAGCGTAGGAGAGCGCAGCCTCGTCTAAATCCTCACAGCTTCGGGCAGGAGATTTCGACGTCATGATTTGCGAAATAAACTTCTGTTTGTTTTCGACCAACTGATAGCTGTAGGCGTCAAATGTGGCTTCGGTTATATAAATAAAGATAGAAACCTCTTTGTTCATGTTACCCTGCCGCACCATGCGTCCATTGCGCTGGGCAATATCGGCTGGCCGCCATGGGCAATCAAGGTGATGGAGTGCACACAGCCGCGTCTGTACGTTGGTGCCAGCGCCCATCTTCTGGGTGCTACCCATCAGCACGCGAACCGCACCGCTGCGGACTTTGCCGAACAGCTCGGCCTTCTTAGCTTCCGTATCGGCATCATGGATGAACTGTACCTCCACCTTGGGAATGCCACGTGCCACAAGCTTGTCCCGAATATCGTTGTACACATCAAAGCCGTCCGCGCGGGGTGTGCTCAAATCACAGAAGATCATCTGCGTGGAGCGCTGGGCCTTTGTCTTTTCCCAAATGGTAAAGACCCGCTCCACGCAGGCATTCGCCTTGCTGTCGGGGTCATCAGGCAGAAGTGGGTTCATCAACCGTTGGTCCAGCGCCAGCTTTCGGCCATCGTTCGTGATGCGCAGCATGTTATCCTCATTCGGGGCAACCAGGCGGTTGCGCACCGCCTCAGCCCGCTCACCCAGCGCAGCCACCATCTGGCGCTGCAGCTCGCTGGGCGGCAGCTTCACAATCGTGGGCTTGCCGCCTGTGATTTCCGGGACCGGCAGCTTCAGCATATCGGCGGTCTGAATGTCGGCACACTGCTTGAACATATTCATAAGCTCCGGCAGATTGTAAAACTTTGCAAACCGTGTTTTGGAACGGTAGCCGTTGCCCTCGGGAACGAATTTGTCAAGATGATTTCTTTAATTTTTCTAAACTTAACA
>OGZF01001183.1_pt1 | contig 17612 bp, 18 predicted proteins | sample 1576771 | NCBI WGS metagenome assembly OGZF01 (sample SAMEA3541536, study PRJEB24748) | human gut metagenome | biome: human gut; feature: human-associated habitat; material: faeces | place: China | collected 2012
AGCGGATGTAGTATACATCATCGTTGGCGGTAATGTCTTGGCGGTCGTGCTGTACCGTGTCGGAGATTTCTTCCAGTCTGTCGCGGTATTCTTCCGTCAGGGTTTCTACGGCTTCGCGCACGGTTACGGACGCTGCGTTGGGGGCATCGGCGGCAAAGAAAATGCCGTAAGCCGAGCCGGACACAAACGCCACAAGGCTGATTACGATAATAATACTAAGCGCCACGCTGATGCCTACGGCAATGGTCGCAACAAGGCTGTGGAGGCTGGCGAGAAAGTGTCGTATGGCCGAGCGTACCGCTGTAACCGTCCTGCGGGTATTGCTGGCAGCTTTCTGGATAGCAAGCTGTACTTGGCGGGTGCGGGTCTGCATCTGCGCTTGGGTCGTCACACTGCGCACAGTTTCATTTGCGGCGGTTCGCAGTTGGCGCTGACCTTGTGTCACGCCGCAAATGTCGCGCGGCGCGGTTTTGGCGGTGATGGCTTTTTCTTTCGCCCGCTGTCGGGGCAAATCTGCCCCACGGCGCGGGCGTTGCGCCGCATCGGGCAGCGTGCCGCACTCGGCTTGTTTCGGGCTGACACCGCGCTCACTGGCGGCGTGGGCGTGGGCGGCAGCTTCCTTTTGGCGGCGCTGTCGGGCTTGGGTTTCTGCCAATTTCCGCCCCTGATGCCACACAAAAGCTGCTGCCTGTTCCGCCGCCGAACCTGCAAGGTCTGTCGGTTCCGGCTGTCGGGGGTCGGTGTCATTTTCCCGCGCGGCGGTGCGGGACTGTTCCTTCGTTTTTCGCCACGCCGCTTTTAGGGCGGCTTTCGGTATCGTTCCCGCTGTACTTTTGGGGGTGCGGTTGCGGGGCTTTTGTTTGTTCTCTTTTGGCGTTCTCATAATCTCACGTATAATAAAAACCATCTCGAAAGGGGTGGTTTTTATTATTTCTCCTTCCTTAACAAGATTGTATCGCAGGAGTAGCTACCTGCGTTATAATCAGTACAAGCACTGTGGATTTGCATCTATACTATTACAGCTTGACTGGTTCGAGGTGACTCAAACCACAGTGACTAGTCTGAATTGGTAATCAGTTAGTTAACGCTTTGACGTTTCATTTGTGCGTGAATCCATGGACAAGTTTCCTGTGGCAAACAGCAGTGCTAAATTTCAAAAGGAGGAAACCAATGTACTTTATCGGAATCGACATTTCAAAATTCAAGCATGACTGCGCCATCATCGACGAAGCCGGTGACACGGTTACAGCTTCCTGGTCATTTTCCAACAACTGTGAAGGTTTTTCCTTACTCAAACAGCTGTTGGATGCCCTGGATGGACAAAAGAAAATAGGGTTTGAATCTACCGGTCACTATGGGCATAACTTAAAGCTGTTCCTTGAAACCAACAACTTTTCATTCATGGAGTTCAATCCGCTTCTGGTTTCTAAATTTGTTCGCAGCAAATCCCTCAGAAACACGAAGACTGACTCTCTGGATGCAGTTTCCATTGCCCAATATCTTATGACGGTAGAGTATAAACCCTATCCACCGTCATTCTATCACATGGATCAGCTTAAGTCACTAACAAGATTTCGGGATTCTCTTGTCCGTCAGCACTCCCGGCAGCTTGTTGAGCTCACAAATATCCTGGACAAGGTTTTCCCTGAGTTCAAGCCCTTCTTTGACGGAAGATTCTCTGCCACAGCTCTCTACATACTGACCCATTACCAAAGTCCTGAGAAGATTGCCAATATGAATGCCAAGTCCTATGAGGCTCTGCGCAAAAAGTCCCGTGGTAAATTCTCAATGGTGAAGTTCGCACAGTTGAAAACTCTGGCAAAAAACACTGTCGGCAGATCTGATGCCTTCCTTCTCAAGCAGATGGAAATTACCATAGATATTGAGAATCAGCTAGATGCAAAGATTGACGAGATTGAATCGCAAATTCTTGAGTGTATTCGCGCTCTGAATCCACCGATCCTTACCATTCCCGGCATTGGAGAATTAACTGCTGCGATTATTCTTTCTGAGTATGGTAACATTAACAAATTTGAAAACCCAGCTCAGCTGCTTTCTTTCGCTGGTTTGGAGCCCGGTTACTACCAATCTGGTCTGGCTGAACACCAGGGTCACATGGTAAAACACGGTTCTTCTCACCTTCGCTACGCCCTTATGAACGCCTGTCTGCCGCTTATTACTTACGAACCAGTATTTGCGGAGTACTATGCAAAAAAGCGGGCTGAGGGCAAGCCTCACCGTGTAGCTCTGACCCATGTCGCAAAGAAGCTGCTGCGCGTCATCTTCACCCTGCAAACGAAGAACATTTCTTACGATCCCACCTTGATCCGGTAACTACAGCGATTTCATTTTTCAGCACTCGAAAGAGGGCTTATCTTCGTGCGCCCATTTTTCCCCAGAATATTTTTCTGCTCTTAGGGCTTGACTTTTAATAGTTAGTCACCTCGGTTCGGTTATACGCTTTGCCACAACGACCACCCTGCTGTTTTTGCCGGAATCGTCGCAGGTGGACAGCGTAATCAGCTTGTCCCCATAAGCAGCCGACACGCCGGTTTCGTACAGGGCAGCGCCCTTGCAGGCGTCCACATAGGCGGCAAATTCCTGCGGTGTTTCGGCATCGGTACATTGATAATAGGCAAACAGGTCCTCTGCCTCGCCCCGAAATACCGCCACCACGGTATATTCCGCCTGCGCCGTCAGGGTATCAAATCGGATAATTCTGTGCTGCTCCCAAAAAGATTCGCGCTTGTATTGCAGTAAATCCGAGAACATAGTGCCGTCCTTCATGTTGTGTCCATACACAAGAATGTTGTCGGATGGCGTTTGCAGGTCGCAGTTTGCCTGCACATACGGGCAGCCGTGCGGGGAGTCGGCTTTTTCAAAGTTGTGCTTTAGGTAAAAGTCGGGGTCATGCTTTGACTGCATGACCGGGTAGTTGATGTTGGTTCCGTCAATCTGTATCCACCCGGCAAGGTCGCTGTTTTGCGCGTACAGCGCCTGATACTGCGGCAAAAGATTATTCCCCGTTGACGTGGCGTCATCGGGGAAATCCTCTGTCAGCGCGGCAAGCTGCCGATACATTCGGCTTTGCGTACAGGAGTCGGCGGCATAGCGGGCAATACCTGCGGTACTTGCAAGAAAAACAGCGGTAAGAGGTAAAATCAGGAAGCGGTAGAATTTCAACATAGGGTGTCCTTTCTCGGAATCGGTTTGCAAAGGAAAAACAGACGATGTATAATACAGATATGTTTTAGGACTGCGGGGTGTTATGATGAATTTGTATCTCAGTGCGGCGGAATACGATTACCACACGCTGCTCAAGGTAACCGAGATGGCAAGGCTTGTGTAGGTCTTGCCGGTATGGGTTTGCAGGCGCTCGATGGCGGCTATGTAGTCCTGTGACAGCGAGTTGTAAATACACTGCATCACCTCGCCGGTGGTGGCGGGTTCCCGGTAACCATTGTGGACGCAGGCGGCTTTCACCTCGTCAATCATGTGCCGGAGGGGCAGGCGCTGCTGCTGAACTGCCGCACACCGCAAAGCTATTGCACCGCACCGTGCCAGCCCTGCTGGCACCATGACTGGGTGCATCTGGACGGAGCCGGGGTGCGGGCGCTGGAGGAGCTGCTGATTCCGGGGCGGCTCTGCCCACTGCCGCTGTCCCCTGCCCTGCTGCCGGGATTTGACAAGGTCTTGCCCCGGCTGGAGCGGGGCGACGCCGCCAGCGTGGTGGCGGTGGGCCTTGCGCTGCACACGCTGCTGGCAGGGCTGGCCGCTGTCCGTCTGGAGAGCACCGCCCCCCCACCGGCAGCCGGGCGTTCATCGGGCAGGCGGCGGATTACATCCGCACCCACTACGCCGAGGAGCTGGACCTGGACAAGCTACTGCGGATCGCGCCCATGAGTAAAAGCCATTTTCTGCGGGTGTTCCGGGAGCAGATGGGCACCACGCCTTACAACTTTCTGCTCTGCACCCGCATGACGCAGGCCAAAGAACTGCTGGTCATGACTGATTTGTCGGTGGGTGCAGTGGCGGCGCAGGTGGGCTTTTCCAGCGAGAGCAGTTTTCCGCCCGGTTCTCCGCCATGACGGGACAAAGCCCGCTGCAATACCGCAAAAGCATCGCAAACCGCCCCTGACGCCCCCCCCGGAAACCATCTGCATGGTTTCCGGAGTTTTTGTCGGTATATCGCTGTTATCAGAGGTTCTCACCCGAAACGGGCAATCAGAAAACGGCCAGCCGGAGCTGACCGTTTCGGGAAGATTGTGTTTTTTGATTCATCGGCTTCTTCTTTCTTTACCGGCTTGTGGTTTCCTCAGAGCGCCCCGTTTGTACGGGATCATGTGGCAAAATCAACTTGGATGCAGACGCCCGCTTTCCCTAAGAGGTACTTAATGGGAAACGGATGTTCCGGTGCTGCGAAACAGTCACTATGGCATAACCTGTTTACAGTACGCCAAACTTTGCAAAAGCATCCGTCACCATCATGCCATCCTCAATCGCCTTACGCATTGTTTTTTCGGTGCTGGCCTTGATGAGCGCTTTTTCCAATACCTCCGGCGCAATCTCTTTGGGGACAATCAACACACCATCAATGTCACCAAAAACGATGTCGCCGTTGTGGATCGTAACCTGCCCAATCTCGATGGGGCAGCGCCACTGGAACACATAGGTACGCACAGACGAATCCTGCGCCCAGGTGCCGGTGCAGAACACCGGGAAGTTCTGTTCAATCACCTTGGGTGTGTCGCGGGTGTAACCATCCAATACAGCACCCACTGCACCGCGGGCCTTGCCACAGGCGGTCAGCAGCTCACCCCACAGCGCGCTGTTGTGCGCACCGGTCGCAATGTAAATTTCGTTGGGTTTCAAATCGTCCAGCGCTTCCGTCATATACCCGAAAGGCTTGGCCGGTTCTTCAAACACATCGTTTTCCAAAACTGTGCAGGCATAGCCGGCAAGTTTCAAACGCTTATCCTCGGTTTCACCAGGCAGGATATACGGTGCGGTGGGAACCTGTGCCGCTAAAGGACGGATGTTCGCCGGAAGGAACTGATGTTTATAGCCCATCTGATCCAGAATATCCCCAACCACAGGGGTATACAGCTTTTCCTTCATCAGGGCAAACATCTCATCGTCATTTATCCAAAGCGCCATGATTAATCCTCATCTTTCTGGTTCTGTCACATTACAGACCGAAATATTGTTTGGCGTTGTAGTAGGAGATTCCTTCCACAAGCATACCAAGCGTCTCATCATCATCGGGGAATTTGCCTTCTTCCACCCAAGTGCCGATCAGATTGCACAGGATCCGGCGGAAGTATTCATGCCGGGGATAAGACAGGAAACTGCGGCTGTCCGTCAGCATCCCGATGAAACGGCCCAGCAGACCTTCGTTTGCAAGGATCCTCATCTGCTTTTCCATGCCATCGGCATGATCCTGGAACCACCACGCAGTTCCCATCTGGATCTTGGTGGGAATGCTGGCATCGTTAAAGTTGCCCAGCATGGTGGCAATCACCATGTTGTCTGTGTCGTTCAGGGAGAATAGGATCATTTTGGGAAGCTGGCCGGTTTTTTCCAGAGCATCCATCATCGCGGACAGCTTGAGCGCCAGCGGATGGTCGCAGACGGAATCATAACCGGTCGCCTCTCCGATTTTGGCAACCGCATTCGTGTTGCAGCTGCGCATTGCATTCATGTGCAGCTCCATAGCCCAGCCGCGCCCGGCATACTGCCGTCCCAGCCAGAGGAACAGTTCGGTTTTGTATCCCTCGATTTCCGCGTCCGTCAAAGCCTCGCCGGCCAGAGCCTTGCGGCAGATCACATCCGCCTGCTCCACACCGACAGGGGCGAAGGGCAGCGCCTCAACGCCATGGTCGCTGGCGACACAGCCTGCCTTGGCAAACTCATCCATACGGACAGCAAGCGCCTGCGTCAGGCTCTCCCAGTTTGTGATGGACACACCAGACACCTGCGAAAGCGTCCCGATGTAGTCTTTCCAGGTGGTTTTCTCGATGCTCAAGGCATTATCCGGGCGGTATGCGGGTAGGACTTTTGTGGTAAAGCTGGTATCCGCCGCAAGCTGATGATGATACTCCAGCGTATCGGCAGGGTCTTCCGTGGTACACAGCGCATACACATTGGATTTCTCAATGAAATAGCGCGGCGTGTGTTTTCCGTCGGCAAGCTGGGCATTGACCTTTTCCCAGATTTGCGGGGCAGATTTCGGACTTAACACCTCATGTACATCAAAATACCGCTGCAATTCGAGATGCGTCCAGTGATACAGCGGGTTTCCCACCGCATAAGGCAGTGTTTCCGCAAAAGCAAGGAACTTATCGTAGTCCTCCGCATCACCAGTGATGCGTTTTTCCGGAATTCCGTTTGCGCGCATGCCGCGCCATTTGTAATGATCTCCCAGCAGCCACAGCTCTGTCAGATTATGAGCCGGCTTGTTTTCACAGATCTCTTTCGCACTGAGATGGCAGTGATAATCAATGATGGGAAGTGTTTCTGCATGTTCATGGTACAGCTTTCGGGCCGTATCATTCAACAGCATGAAATCCTGGTCCATAAATGCTTTCATTAGACGGTCTCCTTTGCTATGCGGCGGACAATGGGTTCCAGCGCCTGTGCCAGCGCCTGATGCCCCTCCGCCTCCATGTGAAGTTTGTCTTTATCGCTGGGTCCGGCCACCGTGGCTGCATCGAAATAGTACCATCCATTCTGCCGTGCCTGGGCCTCGTAAGCCTTGCCGTTCCCCCTCCCAGATGAACAGAATCTGTTATGCGCCGTACATCAGTTTCGGCAAGAATAGCACGATATCCGGGAAGAATACCAGAATGACCATTTCCAGGAAGATTGCAAGGAAAAACGGAAGGGCCTCCTTGGTGTATTCACTCGCCTTGCAATCAATGATGGAGCATACCGGATAAATTGCAGAGCCGATCGGCGGGGTAAAGATGCCCATCGTTACGATGGTGGCCATCAAAACGCCAAAGTGGACGGGATTGAAGCCGACCTGCTTGATCATCGGCAGGAAGATGGGGGTCAGCAGCAGGAAGTTGACGTTGCTATCCAAGAACATACCCAGAACAAACAGGAACGCCAGAATAATAATCACCAGAAGCTGCGGCTGGGAAGTGATGCCGAAAATCAGGTGCGATCATTGCCATAAAGCCAATGTTGCAGATCGTCTCTTCCACCGTACAAAAAGTCCGGTAAAAGGATTTCAGCAATTTCATATCTGTAACACCTCGTTATTGAAGAATCCATCCGGAAAGAACAAATGCCTTTCCGAAACCAAAATCGGAGGTCGCCGCTTGTAACGGTACGGCCTCCGCAGCAGGATTTTCTACAAGCGGAACAGCTCCGATTAACCGACCTTCGCCATCTCGGACTGCAGGCGGTCACGAACATCGTTCATGCCCAGGGTCTCATAGCAGGGAGCTGAAGCATCCTTGAACGCCTGAATATCCACGTCCTCATTGATGGTCAGACCGTACTTGTCAGCCATTTCCTTTTCCCACTCAGCGCAGGTCTCAACAGTCTTCTGCTGGAACTCGGTACCCTCATCGTAGAAGGTATCGGCAAACAGCTTCTGGTAATCAGCGGAGAGGCTGTCACGGAAGCCGGTGCCGGTGGTGGGGTTGCAAATCAGCTGGAAGTGCTCGGTGCGGTTGATGGTGTTTACAACTTCCCACAGACGGGTGGCGTAGAAAGAAGAGGTCTGAACCTCAGCACCATCGAGAGTGCCCTGCTGGATGGAAGTGTAAACCTTGCTCCAGCTCATCGGGGTGGCGACAGCGCCCATGGAGTTGACAGCGGTGGTGCAGATCTCGTTACCGATGGTGCGGATGCGCTGGCCGGCCAGGTCTTCGGGCTTGGTGACAGTCTTGTCCAGGCAGAAGTTACGGGCGCCGGAATACCAGTTGCTGGTGACGACCCAGATTCCCTGAGACTCGAACTGATCCATCCACTCGCCGTAGAGGTCGGTCTGCATGATCTTGTTCAGGCCGGTGTAATCGTCCATGATGTAGGGCATACCGAGAATGCCGAAATCGGGAACATAGCTGGCCAGATGGCTGGGGTCGGTGAACGCCACAACGGCAGCGCCCTGCAGAGCCTGCTCCAGAATGTCATCGGTGTCGCCCATGGAAGAGCTGAAGAACGTGTCCGCGGTGAAGTTGCCGCCGGAAGCTTCGGCCAGCTTTTCCTTGACCGCAATCATGGACTGGGACTGCAGGTCAGCCTCGGACTGGGTGTTGCACAGCTTCACAGAAGCCTTCTCCGCTTCATCAGCGGTGCTGGTGGCAGTGGAAGCGGCGCTGCTGCTTGCGGGCTGCGAGGTGCTGGAACCGCACGCGACCAGAGAAGCCGCCACAGCAACAGCGAGGATAGAAGCCATTACCTTTTCATTTTGTTTTTCTCCTTTTCTTTTTTGGGTACGTCCAATGCCCTATTGCGCTATTATACTAATGCATTAGTGCATTTAATGCAAGGCCTTTTTTGTTTTTTCTCCTTTTTTACCAAGAAAACCGCAAGAGCTTTAGTAAAAAACCCTAAACTTCCGCACAGGAGATTTCCCAGGTCAGTCATGGTCAAAGAAATCCGGCCAACGATCCCGCAGCCGGTTTTCCTCCTCAGACAAGACCTGTAGATGCCTGCGCAGCAATTTGCTGGTCTCTGCAACATTTTTGTCTCGCATTGTCTCAACCAGCATAACATGTTCTTCGATTGCATTCAGAGCAATGATCTCGTCCCATGCGGTGAGCAGACGGATCCGCTCATAATGCCCGTTCATCTGGCGAATGATGCGCAGCCCCAGCTTTTGTCCGGTAATCTGGAAAGGATACTGGTGGAAGTCGTTATCAATCTCAATAAAATCATGATAGCGTTTTTCTGCCATTGCCTTTCTTTGCTGCACCACACTGTCAGCCATATAGCTCACATTTTCCTCATCCGCTTTGGCAATGAACAGGCTCAGGTTGTCAACCTCCAATGCTTCACGAATAAAACGCTCCTGATGAGTCCGATCCAAATTGATGTAAGACACCCGCGTTGCTTTTTGCGGAGAAATGGTAAGCAGGCTTTCGTTTTGAAGGCGGATAAACGCCTCCCGAACCGGCGTGCTGCTGACCCCGAACCGCTCGGCCATCTCCTGTGTGGTAATGGCCGTACCCGGTTTCAGATCCATGCGGAGGATCTCATCGCGCAACGTGCGGTAAACCATCTCCTGATTGCTTTTAACCTTGACGGTATACGTTTTGATGAGATCTGGCACGGATACTCCTCCAATCCAGTTATCCTTCGGGGTAATAGGTGTCAAGAGCGGCAATCATATCCGAGACCACTGTGCGATATGTGGTAAAATTGGCCACACCGTTTTGGTACACAGCACACTGGCGTTCAGAAACCAGATGAAACTCCAGAATATCTTCTGTTCCGTCTCGTGATGTCATCGTGAGGGTGAGCATGGGCACGGGATCCACATCTGCCGATTCCTCAAACCGGGCAACAGCCGGAATGGAACTGATGTTGCGATAGAATGCAACGGTTTCCTGGTCATCAAACTGGCGATTTCCTATCACAGAAGACAATGTGCTGCCTTCTCCCGAAATCGTTACCGAAAACTGCTTATTATCATATTTTACACCAATTCGCTGCAAATCCGCAATACTTTTTGAAAAAATTGTGTTGCCGATCAACTGCAGATAATCCACTGAGGCAAAGCTGAGCGCCGACGTCTCCAGTTCGCTGACCAACGTGCCATCCAAATTGGCACAGTACCATGTATCCGGTCCCTTTCGCACAAACCCGCATCGCCATGTTTTTCCGTCCATCGTCAGCTCTACCGTACATTCCGGGGAAACCAATCCGTACTCGGAGAGAGGAGTTCCCTCTGATACAAAGCGCTCCGGTACCAGCTGGCGCAACGGGTTCAGAACATACTGGGACACCCGCTCCCAGTTCAGTTCCGTCTGGACAGGCTGCGTCATGGCGTAAAACCCCGAAGGCAGCAGTTCAAGTACAAAAGAACCATTTCCATTGGTGACAGTGATACGGCTCACCGTGGAGATATTCTCTGCGGTGATACCCGGATAGGGCGCCAACTCCCGCAGATCGTCCAGTGTCTGCAAAAGTACCTTTGCGGATTCTTCCTTTACGAGATAGGTGGCGCCGCCTTCCTCCTCCATGTAATACTCCCCGGTCAGCGGATTCTGCCGTCCCAGTCTCAGCCGTATGGTCTTGTCCTGCAGCAAAAGGCTCACCTGCGCCGCCGGGGCTTCCAGACCAAAGTCCTCCCCCACCCCTTTAGAAATGTCACGTTCTGCACCCATGTGCGCCACTGCGTAAATCAGCATTTTCAGCTTTTGCTGAGAATAGACGCTGGAATCCGCCCCATCCACAACAACACCGTCTGCCGTATTGATCAGCCCCATCGTCCCCATCTCGTTGACGAGCAGTACCGCCTGCACATCGCCGACACTGTAATCTGTTACAGAAACAGTTGGCTGTTCTTCTTCCTCGGTACGGGGCATCGTCCCCCAAAGGATTGCCGCGCATATTGCAGATACTGCGGCAAGAACAAGAAGTATTGTAAGCTGTTTTCGCTGTTGCATGACCGTTTCCCCCCAACCTTAACTGACCCGGCGCCGGCGGTATGTGAAAAAGCCATACGCCAAAACGCCGATGGGCAGAACGAGGACAAACAGCAGCGCAAGAATCAAGACACGACCGGTTGTCAGGGAAATCGGAGCCTCTCCCAGAGATTTGGTGGGAATCGACAAGGCGCTTTCGGTCTCGGTACACCATCCGATTGCCTGCGCCAGCAGTTTGGCATTGGCGCAGCTGTCTGACTGTAAAAGGGAATCCGAATAGATTCCTCTGCTGCCAAATACGACCATCCGGGTCTTGCCGTCAGCGGTTTGCTTTTCGGCGGTCATGGCCAGGACAAAAGGCCCTGTCTTTCCCTCCGGGTCCTGTGCATCATAGGAGCGATCCGTGGAATAAAGCAGTTTCTGTGTCTGGATGCCGCCCTGAGAAACATAAAGCTGTTCCAGCGCACGGGTCGAGGGCAGAATGAGATAGAGCTGATTGTTCGTGAAATACTGATTGATCGTATGCCCGGAATAAACCGGAACAATACTCAAAGGATTACTGTCGGTGTATTGCAGCGCCTCTGCAACCACACAGTCCGTCAGGCCGATCCCCCATTCTCCCAGGAACGCTTTCAGGTTAGGGATTTCCGCGCTGGTAGGCCCCATAAAGGCCATCAGTCTGCCACCGCCTGCCAGATACTGGTCAAGACGCCGGATCTCCTCCTGCGAGAAATCCGTGGTTGGCGCCGCCAGAATCACCATGTCGGTATCCTCTGGAATTTCGGACATGGAAAGCGTCACGTTGCTGACGGTGTAATTGTTTTGCGTCAGCAGGTCGACAAAACCGTCGGAAATGGTTTCATTATGTCCCGCCGTGACAGCGATCTAAAGATCGTTGCCCGCTGTGACATACTGGATAGCGCCTGTAATCTGCTGTTCACATTTCAGCTCGGTCACCGTTGTTCCCTCGCTGTCCATTTCGAACATATCTTCCAGCTTCAGTGTCTTAGCGCTGCGGCTGCTTTCCGCAACGATACTGCCAAGCTCCACCGCAAGGCCGCGCTGCAAATAGGCATCCACCACCGTAGGATGCATGTAGGGGTCGATGTATTCGACGTGGATTTTCCCCTGACCGTCCTGCTCATATTCACGCAGCACCTCCTGCATCAGCGGCAGAAAGTCTGATTCGGCAGAAAAGACCCGCAGCGTCACACTCTCCGGAAGGGCATCCAGAATTTCCCGGCTCTGCCCGCTTAGCTGATACAGCTGATTGCTGGTCATATCCAGCCGCAGACCAAACCGGCTGCTGGCCATGGAGGCACAAACATTGACAAGAACCAGAACCACCAGAGCAAGCCCTGCCAACAGGGCCGCCATGGTTTGCGGCGTGATTTTTTTGCTGTCCATCGGTTTCATGATATCCCTCCTTTTACTGTTGCCTTCTATGTTCCGTCAGAAGAGATACGAGAAACAGAAAGAACACGGTGATACTGAGGTAATAAACCAGAGTGGAGGCATCAAAAATGCCCATGGAAAATTCTGAAAACCGATTTGCCACCGAAAGGTATCCGGCAAGGCTTTTCAGAACAGGATTCGTCAGGTAGCTTTGAACCGTACCGATGATCCAGAGTCCCAGCATGACGGCATAGCTGACGATACAGGCGATGATCTGGTTTTCTGTGAGGGTGCTCACAAACATACCGATGGCAATAAAGGCGCTGGCGGATACCAGCATTCCCAGATAATTGCCAACCACCATCAGCAAATTGAACTGCCCCAGAATGGCCAGCGCCATGACATACAGCAGGGTAAATACCATGCCAACGGAAAAAATCGTAAGTACCGCCAGAAACTTTCCTGCCGCCACATCAATTGACCTGATCGGAGCGCTGAGCAGGAGCTGATCCGTGCGCATTTTCCGTTCTTCTGAATAAGTACGCATGGTGAGCATGGGCAGCAGAAACATGACGGTGGACATCAGCGGCGAAAAGAAGTTACGAATATCACCGCTGCCCTGCAACAAGTTGTAAACCGTAAAGTAGCCGCCGCTGATGAGCAGAAAAATGCCCAGATAAACATACCCAATCACGGAGTGGAAAAGCTGGCCCACTTCTTTTTTTGTAAACAGCTTTCATGGATTTTGTCTCTCCCTTACGATTCGTAGCGCCGATCCTGCGTCAGCTTGAGGAATACTTCCTCCAGACTGGCGCTCTCGGATTTCAGCATCCGGACCGGACTCTGCTCCTGTGTCAGCAGCGCAAACAGCGGCCGGTGGATATCCCGCCCCGGCTCGGTTTCAATCAGGATCTGTGTTTCACCCCGGTCGTCTTTTTCCAGCGTACTGCTCAACACACCGGCCATGGATCTGATTTTCACACACAAACTGGATATATCTCCATCTGCCTGAAGGATCAGCCGGTTTTGCCCGCCGTCGTGGTGAAGCAGCCCCTGCAGGATATCGTCAGCCACCAGTTTTCCGTTGCTCAAAACCACGATCCGGTCACAGGTTGCCGCAATCTCCGACAAAATATGGGAGCTGATAATCACGGTATGCCGCTCTTTCAAGCGAACGATCAACTCTCTCAATTCCATGATCTGCTGGGGATCCAGCCCGACAGTGGGTTCATCGAACACCAACAGCTGCGGGCGGCCAATCAACGCTTGTGCAAACCCCACTCTCTGCCGGTATCCCTTTGACAGGTTGTGAATCAGACGTCCTCTCACACCGGTGATGTTCAAATCTGCGCAGGCGGCTGCGATCTGCTCTTCTACTTCTTTGCGGGGGATCCCTCTCAACCCGCAGGCAAACTGCAGCTGTTCATCCACCGTCAGATCCGGATAAACCGGCGGAATCTCTGGCAGATAACCGATCTTCTTTTTTGTCTGCACAGGGTTTTGCAGCACAGATACGCCATCCAGCAGGACATCTCCTTCCGAGGGGGTCAGACAGTTGGTGATAATATTCATCGTGGTGGACTTTCCACAGCCATTATGGCCCAGAAGGCCGATGATTTCACCTTCCCGTGCCGTAAAGCTGATGTCCTGTATCGCCATCTTATCGCCGTAAAATTTGCTGATATGCTGAACTTCCAGCATGATGACGCCTCACTTTCCTGTCAGCCGCTTTCTGACAAATGTCGGAAGGGAAAGCGGTGTACTCTGGCGCTTTTCCTAAGTATTCTAACACGATTCCCCGTATTTTACAATCAATCTCCAAAGCAGTCCGCTGCGATTCGTATGGGAACGCTCCTACCATACCATAGAATCCGGATTTTGAGCAATAGGAAACATACAAATTTCACAAAGCACCTGAACCGTAGGGTCCGTTACCGGCCTATGCCTTTCCGATATTGAATCGGCGCCATGCCGAACTGCTGCCGGAATGCGTGGTAAAAACGGCTGAGACTTTGAAAGCCTGCCGCATAAGCGATGTCAATCACCTGTTTGTCACTGAACAGCAGCAAATTTGCCGCATAATTCAGCCGTTTTTGATTCAAATATTGCGTAGGCGTCAGTCCGAGATGCCGTTTGAATTCCCGGCAGATATGCTCCCGGCTCATCCCCGTCATGTCTGACAGATCCTGCAGGGTATCTGCGAAATGGTCCGGGTCATCCAGATAGTGGATGGTTTTGCGCAGCCATGCGGGATAGCGTCCCGCCCTGCCCGGCGCTGCCGTCGGCGCAATATATTGCATCACAATGTCCAGCACAAGCCACTTGAGCTGGGAACAAACCGTCTGCGGATGGTCAATGGGCAACAGATTCAGTTTTTCAATCCGATCCTGCAATCCGGACGTTTCCAAATCAGATAGCTCCACAACTCCCGGCTGCTCCATCTCCGTGATGCCGTTACAGGTCACCGGATCATCAAGGTAGTGGAACAGTTCCACCATGATCCTTCTGGAAAAAGCCAGATTGATGTAAGAGCATCCGCCTTTTTCTCTGCGGGAATGTACGTCCCCCGGCCGCAGCAAAACAGTCGTACCTGCGTTTAATTCATGAATTATTCCGTTCACTTCCAGCTCCATAGCGCCGCTGGTCACCAACGTCAGCTCATAAAAATCATGGACCTGCGGAAATTGTGAGCTGTCTATGCTTTGGTGAAAGCGGTAATGCATTTCCCGATAGGGATCAATGATGCCTTCCGCATTGACCCGGATCGGATCTTGAACATTCTCCATAGGGTTCCTCCAACAATCGCATCTGATATCAATATACGGCAATCCAATTCAAAATACAAGAAGAATTTTTCCTGCCGCTTTTCTATAATACAATTACCATCATCCACAAAACAAAAAGGAGTGAACTGCAATGGGAATGAAACTTGGTCTTGGCCTGTACCGCCATATGCTGAAGCCGGAATACTTCCAGTTTGCAAAGCAGTGCGGCTGCACCCACCTGATTGTCCACCTTGCCACCTACTACGACAGTGATGACCGGGTGGTTACGGCAACAGATGCCAAAAACAACTACGGAGAGTCCCATGCCCATGACCCAATCTGGGAACTGGACAATCTGCTGGCGCTGAAACAGGAGGCCGCCTCCTATGGGTTGGAGATTTACGGAATTGAGAATTTCAGCCCCGCCGACTGGTATGACGTCCTGCTTGACGGTCCCAAACGCGCCGAACAGATGGAAAATCTGAAACGCATTATCCGCAATGTGGGCAAGGCGGGCATCAAGGCGTTTGGGTATAATTTCAGCCTTGCCGGCGTGTGGGGACATCAGAAGAAAAACGCGGCTCGCGGCGGTGCGGTGAGCACTTGCTTTGACGCCTCCCTGCTTGATCTGGACGCGCCAATTCCCAACGGTCAGGTTTGGAATATGACCTATGCGCCCTCAGACGGCGGATTTATGGCACCCATCTCTTCTGAGGAGCTGTGGGACCGCCTGAAACGCTTTTTGGAGGAGATGCTCCCCGTGGCGGAGGAAGCCGGTGTGGAGCTGGCTTTGCATCCGGACGATCCCCCCATGCCGGAACTGCGCGGCACCCCCCGCATGGTATATCGTCCCGAACTCTATCAGAAACTGATCGATCTGGTTCCCAGCAAGGCTAACAAGCTGGAGCTGTGCCTTGGCAGTTTGCAGGAGATGCAGTCCGACAAGTCTATTTATGAGTATCTAGATGAATATTTGGCCCAAAGCAAGGTAAGCTATGTCCACTTCCGTAACGTGAAGGGGAAGGTTCCCTGCTACGATGAGGTTTTTGTGGATGAAGGCGACATTGATATGTTCCGCATCCTGAAGCAGTTGAAGAAAAGCGACTTTGACGGCGTGCTGATTCCCGACCACACTCCGCTGATCACCTGCGGCGCACCGTGGCACGCCGGCATGGCATTTGCCTTGGGCTATATGCGTGCCGCCTTCCAAATGATCGAGAAAGGAATGCTTTGACAGCAGAAAGGAAATGTCTTATGAACGAATATTTTAACAAAGCGTTTGATTTGACCGGCCGCGTGGCAGTTGTGACCGGCGGCAGCAGCGGTCTCGGCTTTGCAACCGCGAAATGCCTGGAATCCGCTGGCGCTACCGTTGTGATCACCGGCCGCCGCGAGGACGTGCTGGCGAAAGCCTGCGAGGAAATCGGCGGCAACATTCACTATTACGTCTATGATGTCACCGATACCGACCACGCCAAGGACTTCATCGACAATGTCGTTGCCGACCATGGCGGGTGCGACATTCTGATCAACAATGCGGGCCGTCACTGCAAGAAAACGGTTCCCGACATCACCATTCAGGATTTCCGCGATGTCATGGACGTCCATCTCTATGGCTCCTTTGCGCTGTCTCAGGCTGCCCTTCCCTACATGAAGGAGAAAAAGCGCGGCAGCATCATCTTCATTTCTTCGATGTCTGCGTTGCTGGGTATGGACCGGGTTTGTGTGTACGGCTCCGCCAAATCCGCGTTACTGGGTCTCACCCGCTGCATGGCCGGCGATATTTCCGCAGACGGCATCCGTGTGAACGCCATTATCCCCGGTTTCATTGACACGCCCATGTTCCATCAGGCTGTTGATGCCGACCTGCCCCGCCAGCAGAAGATTCTCGGCCATACCCCGATGAAGGCTTACGGAAAGCCGGAGGATATCGGCTGGGCCGCAGTCTATCTCTGCTCTGATGCCGCCAGCTTTGTAAACGGAACTGCTCTGACCGTGGACGGCGGCTGCGCCATCGGGTTCTGAGACGATGGCCGCCCAGGAATATTTGGTGGATGCTCTGAACGTCCATGTGTACGACACCCGTGACCAAATGGGTCAGGCATCTGCCAATGACGCAATTCGTTTTCTGAAAGAGGTACTGTGCCATCAGGCAACCGCCAACGTCATGTTTGGCGCAGCGCCTTCCCAAAACGAGATGTTAGCCGCCATGCTGCGCTCTGACCTGGATTGGAGCCGCATCAATGCGTTTCATATGGACGAATACATTGGTTTGCCGCAGCAGCATCCCGCCGGATTCGGCAATTTCCTGCGCAGATCCTTATTCGATCATGTCCCGTTTCGCAATATATTCTATCTGAACGGTTCCGCGGATGACCTGCTGGAAGAATGTGAACGGTACGCATCGCTTCTGGCTGCCCATCCCATCGACGTGTGTATGCTCGGCGTGGGCGAAAACGGTCATATTGCCTTTAATGATCCCGCGGAGGCAGACTTCCGGGATTCCAAAACGGTCAAGATTGTTGAGCTGGATCAAACCTGCCGGATGCAGCAGGTCCATGATGGCTGCTTTTCCTCTCTTTCTGAGGTTCCCACTCACGCCTTAACGGTAACGATTCCGGGCATGACCGCCGCACGCGCCATGTTCTGTACTGTTCCCAGTGTGACCAAGGCAAAGGCTGTTCACAATATGCTGACAGGCCCCATTTCTCCTGCCTGTCCGGCTTCCATCCTTCGCCTGCATCACCACGCCGCACTTTATCTGGATCGAGATTCTGCAACTTTGCTTCCCAATTTTGTGTAACCTGTGACGGCCCCGGCATACAGTATGAAGCATATGGATTAAAAG
>OGZF01001197.1_pt1 | contig 17381 bp, 9 predicted proteins | sample 1576771 | NCBI WGS metagenome assembly OGZF01 (sample SAMEA3541536, study PRJEB24748) | human gut metagenome | biome: human gut; feature: human-associated habitat; material: faeces | place: China | collected 2012
CGAAGCTCTCGTAATCGGTGGGCAGAGGAATATCGTACTGCTCAAAAAGGCTGCGGTTGACCACAAAGCCGTGGGCATCGGCGCAGACCGGCAGCCAGTTCACGCTGCCGTCCTCGTTTTTGAAGCTGTTGAGGTAGGTATTGTAGACAGCGCCCGCTTCGTTGGTCAAGGCAAGGTTCATCAGGCTGTCCTTCAAGGGAGCCGCATCGTGCAGCGAGAAGCGGCAGCAGGTGATAATATCCGGCAGACCGCCGTTCTCCTGCAAAAACTTGTAAAAATCCAAATCGTTGTTTCCTACGATGAATTCAATATTTACATCCGGCAGCTGGGACTGGATATAAGGCGCATAGGTTTCGTACAGGTTATTCGTCCACAGATACACCTGAATGGTCTGAGCATCCTCCTGCTTTTCCACATTTTCGGCGGTTTTTGTTCCGCATCCGGTCAGTACAGATAGACCTATCACCAATGCCGCAAATGCAGAAATAAGGCGGTGCAATGTTCTTTTATTCATCAAATCGTTCTCCTCACAACTCTTGGGCAGCTGCCGTTCTGCACTCCCGAATACCACAAAAAGGCATCGATACAGCATGACAGAACTATAGGATAATTTTACCACCGCCATGATGGATTTTCAATAAAAATTCATATATTGATACTGCTTATGTTCTATTATTATCCCTTGACAAAAAGGCAGCTTTGGCCAGTTGGGTTATTTTGCTCCCCGTGGCCCGAGCAGGCCCTGCGGGCCAACATCCACTGCCAGATCTCGCTGGCTCTCAACCGCATCTACACCGAGTGGTACCCCAGCAAGGGCTACAGTTTCAACATCACCAACTCCACCAGCTACGACCAATACTACGTCCATGGCCGGACGGTGTTCGACGTCATGGTGCGGCTGACGGACGACATCTTCAACACCTATATCCGCAAGACCGGCACCGTGAACCCCTACTACGCCGAGTACTGCGACGGCAAATCCGTCACCTGCCCCGGCCTCAAGCAGTGGGGGACGGTCACGCTGGCCAATCAGGGCCGCAATGCACTGAGCATCCTCAAATACTACTATGGCAACAACATCGAGATCATCCGCACCAACAACATCCAGTCCATCCCCCAGAGCTACCCCGGAAGCCCTCTGCGGCAGGGCAGCACCGGAGCGGCGGTGTTCACCCTGCAGCGGCAGCTCAACCGCATCACCAAAGACTATCCCTTCCTCGGCCTGCTGACGGTGGACGGCATTTTCGGCCGCAAGATGACCGAGACGGTCAAAAAGTTCCAAAAGCAGTTCAACCTCACCGCCGACGGTGTGGTAGGCCGCAGCACCTGGTATAAGATCAGCTATATCTACGTCTCGGTGAAGGACCTCGCCGAGCTGACCAGTGAAGGCGAGACATTCAGCGGCACCCTCCCGGACGGCCCATGGAACTTCGGCAGCAGCGTCCTCAAACAGGGCTCCACCGGCAGCGAGGTAGAGCAGGTGCAGTTCTGGCTGAGTACGCTGGCTCAGTATGAGAGCAGCATCCCCTCTGTCACGGTGGACGGCGTCTACGGCAGCGGCACAGCGGCGGCTGTCCGGGCGTTCCAGCGGCGCTACGGCCTGACGGTGGACGGCATCGTGGGCCTCACCACATGGACCGAGCTGTACGACCAGTTCCGCAGCATCCAGTCCGACAACGGCACCCCCAACGCCTACCCCGGCACCGCCCTGCGGCAGGGCAGCAGCGGCCAGAACGTCCGGCTGGTACAGTTCTGGCTGAAGATCGCTCGGACGGTCTATTCCAGTCTCAACAATGTCACCGTGGACGGCATCTTCGGCTCGTCTACCGCAGCGGCCGTGCGGCGGTTCCAGACCTACTTCGGCCTCACCAGCGACGGCGTCGTGGGCCGGACGACATGGAACAAGCTCTACGAAGTCTACAACGACATCGCCAACCGCCTGCTTTCGCCCAGCCTGCGGCCCGGCGAGTACCCGGGCGTGCTGCGCAATGGCTCCACCGGCACCGCCGTCCGAGAGCTGCAATTCTACCTCTACCTCATGAGCGCCTACCAGAGCAGCATCCCCTCTGTCTCCATTGATGGCCGTTTCGGCGCGGCCACCGAGGCCGCCGTGCGGGCCTATCAGCGGTTCGCCGGGCTGACGGTGGACGGCATCGTAGGCCGGAAGACATGGGATTCGCTCTACGGCAAAGCGTCGGCCCTCCGCTCGTCCGGGCCGGTGGTTACCCTCAAGCGTCTCCCCTACCCCGGCACGCCGCTCACCGTCGGCACCGACAGCAGCGCCGTGCTCTACTACACCCTGCTTTTGCAGCGCATCGCCTACTACTACGACAGTGTAGCGTCCCCCGCGCTTTCCAGACAGTACACACAGGAGACCGCGGACGCCACCGCCAGCGCGCAGGAGCTTCTGGGCCTGCCCGCCACCGGCGTGGCAGACGCCGAAACGTGGACAGCAGTGGAAGCCCTGAGCTTACAGCTGGCGGCCTTCACCCCCAACCCCGACCGGCATCCCGAGCAGGGGCCGGACTACCCAGGCCGGGCCATGAAGGAGGGCAGCGCAGGCGCTGACGTCCGCCTCATCGAGGGCTGGCTCAATGACCGCTCCCAGCTCTACTGCGAGGAGGACTACGTCGCCGACAACGCTATCTTCGGCCCGGAGGACACCGCCGCTGTGAAGGAGACGCAGCAGCGGGCGGGTCTTGAGGCAAATGGCGTCGTGGACCGGCCCACCTGGGCCGCACTCCGCGCCCAGAGCCATACTGCCTGCGACAACTGCACCGAGGAGGGATGAGAGATGGCACGCTTACTGGTCTATGACGCCTACGAGAACAAAGTCTACACCTATTCGAGCCTGCGCGAGAACGACCCCATGCCCTACAGCACCGGCAGGACTCTGACCGTGCGGGAGTTCCGGGGCAAATCGAACAGCCCGGTGCTCTGGACGACCATCGCGGCAATGGAAGCGTGGAACCTGACCCGCCGCAAGTACGGCAGAGGCATCCCGGTGGGATACGCCTTCCGCCGCATCTGGGAGGGAGGCCACGGCACCCGCAGCCAGCACTATGCCGGCGTGGCCTTCGACGTGGGGCAGAGCCTCAGCCAGACCCAGCGCACCGCCATCTACAACGCCGCCCGCTCCACCGGAGCGTGGGGCTATGTCGAGCCTCTGAGCCAGACCCCCACATGGGTCCACTTCGACCGGCGCTACGGCACACCCGCCTGCAGAGGCACCACGGCAGGCTACCCCACCCTTCGCCGGGGCAGCCGGGGCTGCTACGTCATGATCCTCCAAGACGCCCTCTCGACGCTGGGCTACCAGACCGGGAACCGCATCGACGGCATCTTCGGCAGCCGGACGGAAGAAGCACTCAAGGGCTACCAGCGGCGCACCAGCCTGCGCGTCGACGGCGTCTGCGGCTGCAACAGCTGGAAAAAGATCTCCACCGCCGTGCTGGGCGTGGGACGGACGAAGACGACGATCGATTGATTTTATATATTATATAATAGTAGTGTAAAATAAAAAGGCTGCTGCAAAGTACAACCTCTCAGTCTCGCTATCGCTCGACAGCTCCCCTAGTAGGGGAGCCTCTGGCGAAGAGATGGGGCTTTCCGCCATGCCAAAGCCTCCCCTCGATAGGGGAGGTGGCACGGCAAAGCCGTGACGGAGAGGTTGCTTGCAGCGGCCTCTTATTTTTTATCATTCACTCCTCCACCACAACATCCTCGCTGAGCACCTGTCCGATGGGCTTTGCAATGCACAGATCGGCCTCGGCGTCCGCATTGGTGGGCTGCATATTGATGACCACGAGGTGGTCGCCCCGGAAGTACCGGATGAGCCCCGCCGCCGGGTAGACCACAAGGCTGGTACCGCCGATGATGAGGGTATCAGCGCGGCGGATGGCCGAAACTGCGCCGGACAATACCTGCTCATCCAGCCCCTCTTCGTAGAGGACGACGTCCGGCTTGATGATACCGCCGCATTTGGGGCAGCGCGGCACACCGGTGCTGTTGGCGATGAAGTCCACATCGTAGAACGCGCCGCACTTGACGCAGTAGTTGCGCAGGGTGCTGCCGTGGAGCTCGTACACCGTCTTGGAACCTGCCGCCTGATGGAGGCCGTCGATGTTCTGGGTGATGACGGCTTTCAGCCTGCCCTCCCGCTCGAGCTTTGCCAGACGCAGATGCGCCGCGTTGGGCTTTGCTCCCTTGACGATGAGCTTATCGCGGTAGAAGCGGTAGAACTCCTCGGGGCGCTCTTCCCAGAAGGTGTGGCTCAAGATCGTCTCGGGCGGGTAATCGTATTTCTGATGGTAGAGGCCGTCCACACTGCGGAAGTCCGGGATGCCGCTCTCGGTGGACACGCCCGCACCGCCGAAAAAGACGATGTTCTGGCTCTGCGAAATGATTTTTTCCAACTTTTCAACCATATTCAACACCTCTTTTGTATCTATCGACGGAAATCAGTGCAAAATTTTATGGATTTTGCATTTTGTTTTTCACATTTCAACGGTCATTTTCCGCAAACATCTGCCCCAGATGTACGAAAATATCCTGCGGGAGCATCCCGTACTCGCCTTTTTGGCGGGCGGCACGATCAGCGGCGGCACCGTGGAGCCAGACCGCACAGGCGGCGGCTTCGCAGGCGGACAAACCACAGGCCAGCAGGGCCGACATCATACCGGCCAGCACATCGCCGCTCCCGCCCCGGGCAAGACCGGGATTGCCGGTGGGGTTGACGCAGACGCGGCCATCCGGGGCGGCGACCACGGTCCGCGCCCCTTTCAGCACCACCACCGCATTCCACTGAGCGGCATACCGCCGGGCGACGCCCTCCCGGTCGGCCTGAACGGCCTCCACCGAAAGCCCCGTCAGCCGGGACATCTCCCCCGGGTGGGGCGTCAAGATCAGCTCTTTGGCCGGGCGCGGCAGTTCCTCACCCGCGTTCATGAGGCTGGCGGCGGCGTTGAGGCCATCGGCATCCAGCACCGCACTGCCCGAAAAGCCGGTGAGCAGCTTCTTCACCAGCGTCCGCGTCTCGGCGGCGCGGGCCGTGCTCTGGGCAAGATAGCCCAGTCCCGGCCCGATGAGCAGGACGGTGGCCTTCTGCCGGAGGATGCGGGGGATGCTCTGGGGGGAGATGCCCCCTTCTGCCCCCGGCTCACAGGGGCAGAGACAGCATTCCGGCAGGCGCGCCGACACCGCCGCCAACACCGGCTCGACGCTTGCCAGTGTGACGATGCCTGCGCCGGTGCGCAGAGCGCCCTCGACGGTCAGCGACGCCGCACCGCGGTAGCAGGCGCTTCCCGCCACAGCCAACACCGCGCCGAAGCTGCCCTTGTTGCTCTCCCTCGGGCGTTTTGGAATGTGTGACCAGACAGATTCAGCCGTAATTTCGGATGTCATGCTCACGCCTCCCCCTGAATGCAGCGCCTTATCTCTTTTTCCACGTCCTGCACCTCTTCGTGGAACATCCGGGCCGAGACGCGGAGGGCGCCGTGGCCCAGAATGATGACCTGTTCCATGCCGTCGGAGGTCGCCACCCGGACCCGGCGGTTTTTGCCGATCTCGTGGGTGACGCGCTCGATGAACATATCCGCCGTCTCGGCCTCTTTGGTGTAGACGACGTGGATGTTGTGGTACTGCTCGATGCTGCCGGGACTGCCCGGCACACGGTAGGCATCGAACACGAGGATGAGGACGCACTTTTTGAAGCCCTGATAGTTGCAGAGAATGTCCATCAGCCGGTGGCGGGCGGCGTCGAGGCTCTCCTTGGAGAGGGCGTTCAGCTCGTCCCACGCAAAGATGATGTTGTAGCCATCCACCAACAGGTATTCGGGGGCGATCTCCCACTGCTCGGCGGCGAAATCGGGCCGTTCCCGCTTCTGCACCGGGCGGAACGCCGCCAGCGGGTCCCGTTTGATGGGGCCGTAGGTGCGCTCAAAAATTTTCAGCAGTTCGGCATCCTCTTCCAGCGTAGCGCGGTAAGCCGCCATCCGGCGGGGACGGGCAGCGGTCTCTTCTGCTGTCGGGGCGGTGCGGCCCCAGCCGCTGTCCACGTGCATATGGCTGCGCACCTGCTCCCACGGCACCACAAAGCCCGCACCGTGGGAGCAGAACACCGAGTCCGCCGGGTTGTCCAGATCATGCTCCGGCTCATAGTCCGCCGCCGCGATGACCTCCGCTGCGTTGTGGCAGGGGCGGTATCCGTCCAGCGTCAGGCTCAGGTGTCCCCTGCCCCGGGTGTAGCTGACCACCTCCATGGGGTAGCTGCGCATGGCAGCCACCGGTGCAAAACCGGTGAGGGTAGCGGTCTGGCCGTCCGGTGCCGTCTCGGGCGGGTCAAAGCTGCCCTCCATCCGCTGGACGTCGCTCATGGCGCGGCCAATGTTCTCCGCAGGCACTTCCAGCCGGAAGGAATACCACGGCTCGAGGAGCTGGGACTTTTTGATCTGGTTTGCCATCATCAGGCCCTGCCGCACGGCGCGGTAGGTGGCCTGCCGGAAATCGCCGCCCTCGGTATGCTTGAGATGGGCGCGGCCCGCGATGAGGGTGATCTTCATATCCGTCAGCGGCGCGCCGATGAGGACGCCGAGGTGCTGCTTTTCTTCCAGATGGGTCAGCACGAGGCGCTGCCAGTTTTTGTCCAGCTCTTCCTCCCGGCAGTCGGCGGCAAACTGCATCCCGCTGCCCCGGGGCAGCGGCTCGAGCTTCAGATGCACCTCGGCATAGTGGCGCAGAGGCTCATAATGGCCCACGCCCTCGATGGCCTCGGTGATGGTTTCCTTATATAATATGCCGCCGGAGTCGAACTCCACGTCCAGCCCGTACCGCTCGGCCAGCAGGCTCTTGAGCACCTCGAGCTGTATCTCGCCCATGAGCTGGACGTGGATCTCGCCCAGCGTCTCGTTCCAGACGACATGGAGCTGAGGTTCTTCCTCTTCCAGACGGTGGAGCTTGCCCAATGCGGCATGAACGTCCGCGCCCTCGGGCAGACACACCCGATAGCTCAGGACAGGTTCCAGCACCGGGAGGTCACTGTCCCGCTCGGCCCCGAGGCCGGCGCCGGGCTTCGCCCGGGTCAGTCCGGTGACGGCGCAGACCTGCCCCGTGCCGATGGCCTCTGCCAGCGTATATTTTGCGCCGGAGTAAAGCCGCAGCTGGTTGGCCTTTTCGGCCCAGGGCTCGCCGTCCGCTTCGCCGGTGAGCTGGGCTTTGACTTTCAGCTCACCGCCGGTGACGCGCAGCCAGGTCAGCCGCTCGCCCCGCTCATCCTGCGAGACTTTGAACACCCGCGCGCCGAAAGCTTCCAGCGCCGGGGCGGCGCGGGTGTATTCGTCGAGGCCGGCCAGCAGCTCGTCCACACCCTGTAAGCCGCCGGCATTCTCTCTTTGCAAGGCCACACCAAACCAGCAGGGAAAGACGTGCCGCCGGGCGACGGCCGGGATGATGTCCTCCGCCGTCAGGCTGCCCGCGTCCAGCATCTTTTCCATCAGGCGCTCGTCGCAGAGGGCCAGTGCCTCGTCCCGTTCGGCCTGCTCTGCGCCGAAATCCACGAATCCGTCGCCCAGACGGTGGGAAAGCTGGCTCAGCAGCGCCTCTTTGCCCGGGCCGGGCAGGTCCATTTTATTGATGAACACGAAGGTCGGGATATGATACCGCCGCAGCAGACGCCAGAGCGTCTCGGTATGGCTCTGGACGCCGTCGGTGCCGCTGATGACCAGCACTGCGTAGTCGAGCACCTGCAAAGTGCGCTCCGTCTCGGTGGAAAAGTCCACATGGCCGGGGGTGTCCAGCAGGGTGATATTCGTACTTCCCGTTTTCAGCAGGGCCTGCTTGGAAAAGATGGTGATGCCACGCGCCTTTTCCAGCGTGTCGGTGTCGAGGAAGGCATCTTTGTTATCCACCCGGCCCAGCTTGCGGATGCTGCCCGCGCGGTAGAGCATCGCCTCGGAGAGGGTGGTCTTGCCGGAGTCTACATGGGCAAGGATGCCCACCACCAGCTGTTTTTCGCTTTTTTCTGCCATGTCCGCTGCCCTCACACTGCGCCTGCGATGAGTCCGATGATGAGCAGCGCCCCGCCCAGGAGCAGATTCGAGAGCATGCTGCAATAGGTGCGCTCTTCCGGTTCCAGCTCCTCGAAGGAGACGATGCGCTCATCGGCAAAGTCCACGATGGACTTGGTGGAGTGGAACTTCTTCTTTTTGCCCAAATCCTTAAACTCTTCGCCCAGATGATGGATGGTCACACCGTCCAGACGGAGGTAGTTCACCCACGCCCACGCCAGCAGCACGACGCCCAGCAGCAGGGCCGGGGCCTGCCACATGGTAAACGTGCCGTCGCTGACGTAGCGGTCCCACAGCAGCATCAGCACAGCCACCACCGACACCCGGGTGACGGATTTATACAGAATGGGGCGGAACATATATTTTTGATACATCGAAACCAGCTTTTTCATCCAAGGACGCTCCTTTTATAGAAGTAACATTCTTTTTTATTGTAGCATGATTTTGTGAAAAAAGATAGCCGCTTTGCATTTTCCAACTTTCGTTGTATCCATTTGTCATCTCGTAAAAGTGCGACTTCTTTCCATTCTTTACCGTTTTTTTGCCGTCATTTTTCAGAAAAAAGCATCCGTTACCATTTTGTTTCTATTTCAGCGCTGTATGTCATTGACTTCTTTTGCCCACAATGTTAGAATACGAAAGGTGCAGTCCCGGGCGCTTTGTGCGTTTTTGGCACCCGGAGCGCGCCGTTTTTTGCATTTAGGATAGGAAAAAAGGAAAACAATATCTCGGAGGAGCGTATCTCAATGAACATCGATTTTGAGTCCCGCAACATCACCCGCCGCAGCTTCCTGAAGGGCGCAGGCGTCGTGGGTGCCGCCGGCCTGCTGTCCGCCTGCGGCGGCAGCAAGTCCAACAACTCCGGCAGCACGGCTGCTTCCGGCGCACAGGCCCCCAACTCTACCGGTGCCACCCCCCTCAAGGAGTACATCTCCTGGGAGTCTGCCAACCGTGAGATCGAGAGCTGGAACCTGCTGTACAGCCAGACCCTCAGCGACGCCAACGTCGTCACCAACCTGTGGGACGGCCTGATGAGCTTCGACTGCTACGGCAAGCTGGTACCCGCCATCGCCACGAGCTGGGAGGCCAACGAGGACTCCACCGTCTGGACCTTCCACCTGCGCGACGATGTGGACTGGGTGGACTGCAACGGCGAGGTGAAGGAGCACATCACCGCCACCGATTTTCTGGTCGGTCTGGAGTGGGTGCTGAACGCCTCCAAGAACGAGGCCAACAACACCTCCATGCCCACCCTGTACATCGTGGGCGCTGAGGAGTACTACGAGAAGACCAAGGATATGGGTGCTGCCGCCGCCGACCTGCGCTATCAGGATATGCTGGACGCAGGCGTGGGCCTCGAGGCTCCCGACGACTACACTCTGGTATTCACCTGCAAGGACCCCTGTCCCTACTTTGATACCGTGGCCTCCTACACCAGCTTCTACCCCGCCTCTCAGGCGCTGATCGACGAACTGGGCATCGAGACCTTCCGTGGCTGCGACAACACCAACATGTGGTACTGCGGCCCCTATATCGTCGAGGAGTATATCCAGGGCAACACCAAGAGCTATATCCCCAACCCCCACTACTACAATGCTGCCAACGTCAGCCGCTTCGAGCGTATGACCGTGACCATGATCTCCGATCAGGCCATCGCATTCCAGCTCTACCAGAACCGCGAGCTGGACGAGATGGACCTGAACGAGAGCACCATCACCACCATCACCTCCGACCCCAACAACGAGTACAACAGCCAGCTCTGTGAGAAGCGCGCCCGCCCCACTGCCTACGCCATGCACTTCAACTACCAGAAGAACAACGCCGACGGCACCCCCGATGTGAACTGGAACAAGGCCATCGCCAACACTGCTTTCCGTCAGTGCTTCTACCGCGGCCTGAACCTGAAGGCATGGTTCTCCCGCTACAACAAGATCAACCCCCTGAAGTGCGAGAACGACTACTACACCATGAAGGGTCTGTGCTACAACACGCAGGGCGTTGAGTACACCACTCTGGTGGCCAAGGAGATGGGCTTCGACGCTGAGAAGTACGACGGCGAGACCATGATCCGTCTGCGTGCCAACGGCGGCGACATCTCCGCCCTGAAGAAGCAGGCCATGGAGGAGCTGAGCGCCATCGGCGTCACCTTCCCCGTCAAGGCCACCTACTTCATCATCGCCAGCAGCACCTCTGCACTGGACAACGCCACCATCCTCAAGCAGTGCTTCTCCGACAGCTTCGGCGACGACTTCATCAAGCTGGATATCCAGACCTATGTTTCCAGCCTGACTCAGGAGGTCCGCACTCCTCAGCTCCAGAGCTTTGTCATCAACGGCTGGAGCGCCGACTTCGGCGACCCCGTCAACTTCCTCGGTCAGGAGACCCTCCACGACGACAATGCTTTCTACTCACACTACTACTCCAACATCGCCCGGGTGGCTGAGGCTCCTGCCGACTACCAGAAGGACCTGATGGATGCTTTCGAGCAGTACACCGATCTGGTCAATGCCGCCAACGCCATCGTCAACGACACCGACGCCCGCTACGAGGCCTTCGCCAAGGCTGAGGCCTATCTGCTGGAGAACGTGCTGGTCAGCCCCGCCTACTACGACATCACATGGTCCCTGACCCACGCCAACGAGTACAGCAAGATCAACGCCATGTACGGCGGCTGCAACTACAAGGCTGTCAACTGGGAGACTTCCGAGGAAGCCTACACCACCGTCCAGTACGAGCAGTTTGCCAAGGCTTTCAACGCTGCGATTCAGGGCTAAGCAGACGCAAAAGTCATTCCATTTCAGCCAACACATGAAATCTTTTCATTTTTATGTGTTTGCTAAATCAATAAGATTCAATCCGTGTCCGAGTTGTTTTTCTTGACTTCCCGCCTGTGGGATGATAGAATATTTGCAATCGATACGGGTTCTGCAAGGGCGCAGAAACAGATCAATAAAATCTGTCTCTGCGCCCTTTTTGTACCCTTTTGAAGCCGGGTTCATGGCCAGAGTGCGCCGGACAGGCGAGGATTTTTGCCCACAGACAAGGCGATTTTCCGCAGCGATCCTGACGGACTGCAAGGGAGAGCAACGCAGTATGTGAGCAAAAAGACCGTTCAGACGGTGTACAATGGTTATGAAGACGGCTCCCAGACCTTGTGGGAAGGTAAAGCAGTATGGACAGGATAGGGTTTTGGGGAACGCAGAGCCGTACCAGTCATTACAGGAGGGAAAGAATATGTACCACGATTTTGAGTCTCACACCATCACCCGCCGCAGCTTCCTCAAGGGTGCCGGCGCTGTTGGCGCAGCTGGTCTGCTGGCTGCCTGCGGCGGCTCTTCTTCCGGCACCGCAGCCAGCGCTTCGTCGGCTTCTTCCGGTGCAGCTGCTTCCGGCAAGGGCCTGAGCGAGCTGTTTACTTACGAGACTTCCGGCCGTGAGATCGAGAGCTGGAATATCCTCTACAGCCAGCAGGCCATCGACTTCAACGTGACGACCAACATCATCGACGGTCTTATCAGCTTCGACAACTACGGCAAGCCGGTGCCGGCTCTGGCTAAGAGCTGGGAGCACAACGAGGACTCCACTGTCTGGACCTTCCACCTCCGTGACGATGTGGACTGGGTGGACATGAACGGCGAGGTGCAGGACCACCTGACCAGCAAAGATTTCCTCGTGGGCTTCGAGTGGGTGCTGAACGCAAAGAAGAATCAGGCCTCCAACACCTCCATGCCCTCCACCACCGTCGTGGGCGCAGCCGACTATTACGACAAGACCTATGCGATGGACGACGCAGCCGCCGCGGCCCTGACCTGCGACGATATGCTGGCCGCAGGCGTCGGCATCGACGCGCCGGACGACTACACCGTCGTCTACACCTGCCTGAACCCCTGCCCCTACTTCGACACCGTGGCTTCCTACGTCTGCTGCTATCCGGCACCCCCGGCTCTGGTGGAAAAGCTGGGCGTCGAGGGCTTCCGCGGCGTGGACTACACCCAGCAGTGGTGCTGCGGCCCCTACCTCATCGAGGAATTCGTCTCCGACAACTCCAAGCGGTTCATCCCGAACCCCCATTATTATGCAGCTGACGAGTGCAGCCGCTTCGAGCGCGTGTCCCTGAGCATGATCACCGACCTGACCGTGGGCTACCAGCTGTATCAGAACCGTGAGCTGGACGAACTGGAGCTGAGCGAGAGCACCCTGACCACCATCACCTCCGACACTTCCAACGCCTACAACGACCAGCTCTGTGAGAAGCGCCCCACCAAGTACGCCTACGACTTCCATTTCAACTTCTACTGCCTCAACACCGACGGCACCCCCAACGAGAACTGGAACAAGGCCGTGGCTAACCGGGCATTCCGCCGCTGCTTCCAGGAGGGCCTGAACCTCATTCCCTACTACGCACGCTTCAACAAGATCAACCCCCTCAAGTGTGAGAACAACTACTACACCATGAAGGGCGTCTGCTACAACTCCAAAGGCACCGATTATGTTGACCTTGTGGCCAAGGAGCTGGGCATCGACGGCGAGAAGTATGACGGCAAGACCATGGTCCATCTGCGCAAGTCCACCGCCGACTCCATCGCCGCCCTCAAGAAGCAGGCCATGGATGAGCTGACCGCCATCGGCGTCACCTTCCCGGTCAAGGCGCCCTTCTTCTTCGTGGCCGGCAACACCGTGGCTCAGGACAACGCCACCGTTCTGAAGCAGTGCTTCATCGACAGCTTCGGCGACGACTTCATCCAGCTGGACCTCGGCACCTATGTTTCCAGCCTTGCAAAGGAAGTCCGCATCCCCAAGCTCCACGGCTTCGTCATCAACGGCTGGGGCGCAGACTTCGGCGACCCCGTCAACTTTGTGGGGCAGGAGATCCTGCATGACTCCAACGCCTACTACGCCGTCAACTACTCCAACATCCAGCTGGTGGCGGAGGATCCCGCCGATTACCAGAAGGAGCTGGTAGACGAGTTTGAACAGTTCACCGACCTGGTCAACGCGGCCAACGCCATCGTGGACGACACCGACGCCCGCTATGAGGCTTTCGCAAAAGCCGAGGCCTACATGATCAACAACTCGCTGGCCGTCCCCTGCTACTACGATGTCCGCTGGTGCCTGACCCACGTCAACGAGTACACCAAGATCAACGCCATGTTCGGCCCCTGCAACTTGAAGTACGTCAACTGGGAGACCAGCGAGGACGCCTACACCACCGCTCAGTACGAGGAATTTGCCAAGGCTTTCGACGCCGCAAAATCTTAACTTTTTCTTAACTTTTCCGCCGGGAGTTCCTGCTTCCGGCCCGTATCCCACACACGGGAGCTGTTCTTGGATTAAGAACAGCTCCCGTTCTTTTGTTTTTGGGCCTGTTTATCTTATTTTCGTCACCCTTCATCACAGTAAAGTAAATTTATTTCATCTCTATGCAGAGTGCGACTTTCTTTTAGAAGAAAAAGCGATTTCCATTCCATTGACAACTATTTATTTCGATGGTACAATATATGTCGTGTTAAGGATTTTACGGGAGGAGCACAGGCGCAGACAGAGGGGTCTGTTTCTGCGCTCTTTTGTATTCTCTGGCAATACAGGGAGGGCAGATAATCTCGTAAAAGAGTGGGAAATCGGCAGGGCAAGGTACCCTGCGCCATAGAGCCGAGACACGAAAAAATAATTGGGAGGAAAACACAATGAACGCAAATTTTGAGTCTCATTCCATCAGCCGCCGCAGCTTCCTCAAGGCTTCCGGCGTCGTGGGCGCTGCAAGCATCCTGGCCGCTTGCGGTGGTTCTTCCAGCGGCACTGCTGCCAGCACCTCCGGTGCTGCCTCCGGCGCAGCTGCACCCGCAGCCGACGCCATCACCGATTACGTCTCCTTCGAGACTGCCAACCGTGAGCTGGAGACCTGGAACTTCCTGTACAGCCAGTCCGCTTCCGACCTGAACGTCATCACCAACTGCTGGGACGGTCTGCTGAGCTTCGACTGCTACGGCAAGGCAGCCCCCGCCATCGCATCCAGCTGGGAGCACAACGACGACTCCACCGTCTGGACCTTCCACCTGCGCGACGATGTCGATTGGTGCGACGTCAACGGCGAGGTCAAGTCTCACCTGACCTCCAAGGACTTCCTCGTGGGCTTCGAGTGGGTCCTGAACGCCCTCAAGAACGAGGCCTTCAACACCTCCATGCCCTCTGAGACCGTCGTGGGCGCTGCTGAGTACTACGACCTGACCAAGGACAAGGGTGACGCTGCCGCCGACATGACCTACGAGGATATGCTGGCTGCCGGTGTCGGCGTCGAGGCACCGGACGACTACACTCTGGTCTTTACTTGCAAGAACCCCTGCCCCTACTTCGACACCGTCGCTGCCTACAACAGCTTCTACCCCGCCTCTGAGGACCTCATCAAGGAGCTGGGCATCGATGGCTTCCGTGCCTGCGATTACTCCACCATGTGGTACAATGGTCCGTACCTCATCGAGGAGTACATCCAGCAGAACACCAAGAGCTTCATCCCCAACCCCAACTACTACGCTGCAAACGACTGCACCCGTTTCGAGCATCACACCATCACCATGATCCCCGACCTGTCCATGGGCCTGCAGCTGTACGAGAACGGCGAGGTCGATAACATCGACCTGACCGAGTCCAACCTGACCACCATCACCTCCGACCCCAACAACAAGCACAACAAGTTCCTGTGCGAGAAGCGCCCCACCAAGTTCAGCTTCCAGATGCACCTGAACTTCCAGCGCAAGGATGAGAACGGCAATCTGGACGAGAACTGGAACAAGGCTGTTGCAAACCGCGCGTTCCGTCAGTGCTTCTACAAGGGCATCGACTTCACCAACTACTACGCCCGCACCAACAAGATCAACCCCCTGAAGTGCGAGAACGACTACTACACCATGCCCGGTGTCTGCTACAACACCAAGGGTGAGGAGTACACCACTCTGGTCGCCAAGGAGATGGGCTTCGACAGTCAGTCTTACGACGGCAAGACCATGATCCGCCTCCGCGACAACGGCGGCGACATCGCTGACCTGAAGAAGCAGGCCATGGAAGAGCTGAGCGCTATCGGCGTCACCTTCCCCGTCCACTGCTACCACTACATCAAGAGCGGCGACACCACTGCTCTGGATACCGCCACCGTTCTGAAGCAGTGCTTCTCCGACAGCCTGGGCGATGACTTCGTCGTGCTGGACATCGGCACCTACGTCTCTTCTCTTTATAAGGAAGTCCGTAACGTCCAGCTGCACTCCATCCTGCAGAACGGCTGGGGCGCTGACTTCGGCGACCCCGTCAACTTCCTGGGTCAGGAAGTCCTGAGCGACGACAACGCTTACTACGCTCAGACCACCTCCTGGATCGCAGCCGTTGAGAAGGATCCTCAGGATTACCAGAAGGAGCTGCTGGCTGATTATCAGGAGTTCACCGATCTGGTCACTGAGGCAAAGGCCATCGTCACCGATACCGATGCACGCTATGCCGCATTCGCAAAGGCTGAGGCTTCCATGCTGAACAACGCACTGTGCATCCCCTGCCTGTACGAGGTGCTCTGGTGCCTGACCCACGTCAACGAGTACACCAAGATCAACGCCATGTACGGTCCCTGCAACTACAAGGCCGTCAACTGGGAGACCCGTCAGGGCGACGGCTACACCACCGAGGAGTACGAGGCTTTCTCCGCTGCTTTCAATGCAGCAACCAAAGCCTGATGATTATTTTATAAAGGTTTGGTTATCATGTTAAAATACACCGTCAAGCGGCTGGCTCAGTCGCTCGTCACGATCTTATTGATCGCAACCATCGTCTTTCTGCTGATGCGCTGCCTGCCTACGGACTACTACTTCACGGAAGAACAGCTCATGAAGTTTACCGAAGAGCAGAAATACGCCGCGCTGGAAGCCGCCGGTCTGACCGACCCCATTGGCACCCAGCTGCTGCACTTCTACAACGACCTGCTCCATCTGGACTTCGGCACTTCCCGCCGCATCCAGAACGGTGCCTCCGTCGTGAAGGTCATCGGCAAAAAGTTCGGCGTCTCCATGCGCCTCGGCCTGATCTCCGCCGGCATCTCTCTGCTGGTGGGCATCATGCTGGGCATCCTGCAGACCGCCTTCAAGGACAAGGTCTTTGACTGGATCGGCACGGCCTACACCGTTTTCGTCAACGCTGTGCCTTCTCTGGTCTCCTATTCGCTGGTGCTGGTCTTCGGCTCCAAATACCTGGGTTTCCCCACGCTGTACTCCACCCGTAATGTCGGCCCGTCCAGCGTGCTGCCCATCGTCTGCCTGTCGCTGGCGTCTATCGCAGGCTACGCTCTGTGGACCCGCCGCTACATGGTGGACGAGCTGACCCGCGATTATATCAAGCTGGCCCGCGTCAAGGGCCTGAGCTCCAGCGAGATCATGTTCAAGCACGTGCTGCGCAACGCCATGGTCCCCATGGTGCAGTATATCCCCCAGTCCATCCTGCTGACGGTCGGCGGCTCTCTGCTGATGGAGCGGTTCTTCTCCGTTCCCGGCATGGGTCCCCTGCTGACCGACGCCATCCAGCGCTATGACCTGAACGTCGTCCAGACTCTGGTCATCCTCTACGCTGCACTGGGCATCGTGGGTGTTTTCCTGGGCGATGTGCTGATGATGCTGGTTGACCCGCGCATTACTCTGACCGGAAAGGAGGCCGCACGCTGATGGCTAAAGCATCTGATTTTGAGGGCAAGAAGCAGGACGAACTGTTCTACTTCGTTGATTACTCTCCGGAGGAAGCCGAGCGTGTCGGCTACTCCAACTACAGCTACTGGGGTTCTGTCGTCCAGAACTTCCTCAAGCACAAGGCTGCTGTCGTCTGCCTGATCCTGTTCCTGTTCCTCGTCATCTTCTCCTTCATCGCACTGGCCATCGGCAAGTACGATTATCAGACGCTGGTGTCGGATTCCTCTCTGGCCTTCCAGAAGCCCAACAGTGAATACTGGTTCGGCACCGACAACCTTGGCCGCGACTACTGGTGTCAGGTGTGGTACGCCACTCAGGTGTCCATCCGTCTGGCCCTCATCGTTGCCGTGGGCGAGAGCATCCTCGGCGTCATCATCGGCCTGATCTGGGGCTATGTCCGTAAGCTGGACCGCTTCTTCACCGAGCTGTACAACCTCATCGACAATGTGCCTTACATCTGCTTTCGCCGTAAGCCAATGGATCATCCTATCTCCATTCCGCACTTTTCTTCCGGAAATCACTGAAAAGGCACCCCTTACAGAACATGCGCTGTATTTCACGGCACAGGCGTAGCCTGCATGCTCTCAGGGATGCCCCGATGGTAATC
>OGZF01001208.1_pt1 | contig 17262 bp, 8 predicted proteins | sample 1576771 | NCBI WGS metagenome assembly OGZF01 (sample SAMEA3541536, study PRJEB24748) | human gut metagenome | biome: human gut; feature: human-associated habitat; material: faeces | place: China | collected 2012
TTGTTGACGAATGATTTGGACATGGGCTTTCCTCCCTTACGCGGCCGCTCGCGCATTCTCTCGCGTTGGTTCTCACCGTTCGCGGCCATCGAATCTGTCTCTTCTGAGATTAGTCTATAAATCACAAAAACGGCGACCACCTACGCGATCCGCGATCGTATGTCGCCGTCTCAAGCCACCAACAGCCGAGCCATATCTCGACTATATATGGCAGATTTTGAGTCTCGTCACGAGGCATCTCGCTTATATATGGCAGCACAGAGTCAGAAAACAAGCGTTTTCATACCCCCTATATGGCTTTTTAGCGAAGGTGTCTGCCATACATAAGCGAAATACCTCCGGACAGACCCGCAAATCTGCCATGCATAAGCGAGTTATGGGCAGATTGGAGGCTGATGACGTCCCAGTTCACCAGGTCCGCGGGGTTCGGACTCCCAAAGGTCGGCGGATCGAACATGCATGCTGGATCCGTAGGCTTGGCCACTGAGCCGTGAAGAGGAAAGCCCAATGGGCTTTCCTCAGGCGAAGTGAGCGGCTTGCCGCGAAGACCGCGTAGCGGTACCTTGAGTGCGTCGAGCACACATATTCAGTCCAGAGGCCGAGGCTGAGAACTTACCACTTTTATGTTGGATTCAGTTACGCAGCTTGCCCCGCTTGGCTACGAAGATGCAGCATCCCGCCGTGGCCAGCACCGTCATGGCAATGACGATTGCCGTAGTAGCGACGCCTGTAGAGCTTAGCTTCTTCTTACGTTGAGACTGAGATTGCTGCGATGATTGCGGTTTCGCGGAAGGCTTGGCATTATTACCGTCCTGCTTGCTGTTGTTATTGTTATCCGGAGTCGGCTTTGGAGTTGGCGTTGGTTCCGGCTCGGGCTCAGGCGTCGGATCGGGGGTCGGGTCCGGAGTCGGTTCAGGTGCATGAACCTGCCATTCGGCGGCAGCCGGCGATGCACTGCCGGATTGAATCACCATGCGCAGCTTAGTGGTCTTCACCGCGTCAGTCCAGGTTGCCTCGCTCCATCCGCCGTTATCGGTACCGTAAGCGCCGGGAGCATTGGTGACCAATGTATATGTGGCATCGGGAATATCCACAAACGCATTCGTTCCAGCATCCCAATACTGCAGTTTCCACGACGCCGGCATTCCCAAGCCCCCTCCATCGGAGGTGAATTGCACACGGCTGGAATCGATGGTGACTTCGCGATCCCATTCGTAGTCGAGCTTCATTTCACCGGTATTCGGCCACGTACCCCAAATGCAGGCGTTATCAACCGTGCAATCGCCCGGAATGGTTTTGCCGTCGTTAAGCGCGGCAACACCAGCTGTCCAAGAAGACGCTTTTTTGTCCACGTCAGTAGCAACGGCATCTTGCTCGATATAGCCGGCCAACGGCACCGACGTATCGGATGGAATATCTTTGACGCCCGCAGCCGACATATTGCCAGCAATGTCCGAAGCCCGATAGCTCACCGTTTCGCGCTTCGACGAAGAAGCAGTAATCGCCGCGCCTTCTTCATATTGCTGCCATTCGCCGTTTCCAACCCGGTATTCCACCGTTTTCACACCGGATCCAGCACCATCTGAGGCGGTCAATGCCATAGTGCGGGAAGCCGTATCTACCGAGGCGGTTACCGTAGGAGCCGTAGCATCCACACGCGCTTCCGCAGCAGCGATTTCGCTCACATTGCCGGCCGCATCAGTGGCACACGCACGCACACTCACTATACCCTCGCCAGTCACAGCCTTTACCGCAGTGTTCACATTCGTTCCGACGGTCACCCATGCGCCATCCCCGACCGCAAGTTCGAGTTTTGCGATCGGCGCAGCCGCATTGTCGGAAGCCGTAATAAGAGCGATCGGTGAAGTGACCAGCCAACCATCATTGCCAGCCGTGCCAGCCAATGCCACACGCACGGCAGGAGCAATGGTATCAGCCGGTTTTACGTAATCGTCGGAAACATGTACGGTCACGGCTACGTTGCCGGCTGTCAGATCATCAGCCTGCTGCTTGGTTTCAATGCCAGCAACCACACCTTGCACGGTGAACTCACCCGCCTGCGCATACGAAGAAGCAGACACCGTGCGCCACAAAACCGGAGTTTCCACTGTTTCCGAGCCGTACGCGACTTTCACCGTGTTCGACAATTCCGGCGCGTCTCCGGTCTTGGCGTAGACGTCGGCTGGCCGTTCAGCCACAACTGCTCCCTGTTGCGCATATACTTCCCATTCAGGAACGCCGACGGAAGCATAGCCCCCGTCAACGGCTTGCGCGGTCATGTCAAGTTTGAGCGCAGTGGTGGTCACTGCGTCGAATGTCACTTCATTAGGCGCGTTCTTGCCTGTATCCACGCCGTATTCGCTGGAATTGGGCACGTCCTTCCAGGAACCGTCTGCGTCAAGATATTGCAGTTTCCATGAGGCAGGGGCACGCAATGCGTTCGCATCGGTGTCGAACCAGACTTTCGATTCATTCACACGTACAGCGCCATTCCACTGGTAGATCAGTGAATCGGAGGATTGTGTTTGTGGCATCTTTCGATAGTTCGTCCAATGGTTCGGCGGTACTACAGCAGTTTCCAGCACTCGCCCGTCGTTCACGGAACCCTTGTAGGCGGGTGTTTCGGTGTAGGTCGCATCCACTGACGCATAGGGGGCCACGTTGCGTGAGGGTTGCAACCGTTCGGCTTTGGTCGGATGCGAAACGGCGTTCATGCGCCCGCCATTCCACGTCACTTCATCGATGCAGACTGCACGGCGGAAGTCAGTACCACCAGTCTTGTCTCCAGTGTGGTAGGTGACCCACCATTTGCCGCCGAATCGTTGAATCGACGGATGCATGGTGGTGGACGATCCCGATTCGACGATTACGCCTTGGTACGTCCACGGCCCAAGAGGGTTTGCCGACGTGGAGTATTGCACGCACGCCTGATAGTTGGATTCCACGCAGGTTGCCACTCCCGACCCGGGTTTGCCACCGTCGTACACGTTGTAGTAGGTGTCTCCTTCACGGAACACCCATGCCGCCTCAAAGAAGCCTTTGGGCCCGTTGGCATAAGCGCCGCCGTTGTTGCCCAAGGTCAGCGACGCGTTCACTTGGTTCGCATAGTCGCTGCCAAGCACGTCTTTGCTGGCATCGTAGTCGGGTATGTTGGCGAGCGCGTCGGCGTCACGCATATTGTAGATTTTCGGCGCTCCGTCCGCCGTTCCGTCCATGGTTTCCACGGCAACATATGAGGTGCGGCCAGTGTTGGCGTCCCGCTGCATTTTTACGGCGAGTTCGCTGTTGAAGGTGCCGAAGTGCAGATATCCGGTACCGTCATTGTCCACGAAGAATGCGGGATCGATGGTTTCGATTTGCGTCTGCGTGGTAGTCAGCAACGGCGCTCCGATGGCGTCGACCCATGGTCCGAGAGGGCTTTTTGATTTGGCCACGCCGATGGAGAACGGGTCGGCTCCCGCGGCTGCGTTCTTGTCTTTGACTGGCACGTAGTAGTAAAACCAGTCGTCGGCCGTGTCTGCGGTGCCAGCATCGTCGACTACTACTTGTCCTGCGTAGGCTCCGTCGCCGGTTGCCCAGTCGAACAGGTCGGCTTTGGCGATGGTCTTGTAGTGCGTCCATTTGCCGGATTCCGGATTGTCGGTTACGTAGACGCCCCAGTCTTTCATATTGAAGGACCCGTAGGTTGGTTCGGCCTCGTCGTGTCCTGTGAATACGAAGAGTTTGCCATCGTATTCAAGGGTGGATGCGTCTGCGGAATAGTAGTTTTGCGACAGGTCGTTGGGGGTATTGGTTCCTTCGTTCTGTCCGATGGGGTTGCGAAGGGTTGCCGGCAACGCACTGTTGTCGATTTGCGTGACGGTGACGTCGGGATTGCCGACCGGCAGATCGTTGTAGGCGTGTCCGGCGACGCTGGGCGCGGTACTTGCGTCGGCCGCGTTGGCTGTCTGCATGGTTGCGATTGCTCCCGTGCATAAGGTGGCTGCGGCTGCGATGCCTGCCACCAGCGTCTTCATCGACGCATGTGAGATGTGCGAAAAGCTCATGAATATTCCTGTTTTCACGATTGGATATTGAAAAGTCCTCTTACGGATTGCTTAGGTTACGTTGGTATTCCTCGTGCGATCCGTAAGAGGACTTGAGCAATTGCTAGCGCTAGTCGCGGTTGCGGCGCGTCAGCATGATGGCGGCTCCCGTCAGCAGGACGATCATTCCTACGACGGCGATGCCGATGACATTGCTACCGGTGCTGCTGATTGCGGCACTGACTTCAGACTTGGAAACCGGCTTGTTTCCAGGCTTGGCATTCGGCTTGGGGTCGGTCTTGTCGTCGTCCGGCTTCGGTGCTGGCTTGAGTTCAAGTCCGGCGATGGCCTCGGTCAGCTGCTTGACTGCGGCATCCGCATCAGCTTGGGTGGCGTTCTCATCGTTCAGCACCTTGGAGGCGGCATCCACTGCTTCAGCCAACTTCTTGGCGCTGGCTTCGGTGTAGAGGTCACCGCTGACGCCCTGTGCCTGGTCAAGAACCGTCTTCAACTCAGTGGTGTCGGCTTTCTTCACCAGTGTCTGCTGGGCTTCTTCAAGCTGCTTGATGGCCGCATCCACCTGATCCTGGGTGGCGCTCTCGTCCGCATACACCTTTTGAGCGTTACCCATGGCTTCGGAGAATGCCTTCCAGCTGTTCGGCGTGAAATTAGCTTGTTGCACGGAACCGGCTGCGTTGATGGTGGATTCGAGCCTGCTCTTGTCCACGCTTGGTTCCGGATCAGGGGTTGGATCCGGGTCAGGATTCGGTTCTGGATCAGGAGTGCTTTCCGCAGCATGCACGCCCCACTCGGCAACCGCCAGACCGAAGGTGACGCCCTCGGCGGTCGGCGGATCAAGCACCAAGCGCAACGACGTGGTCTTCACCGGAGTGAACGTGGCCACGCTCCAGCCTTGAGCATCGTCAGAGGCACGTGAGGCCGGGGAATTACGCACGGTGGAGTATTGCGCATTCTCCACATCCTTCCATATACCATCAGAAGCCAAGTACTGAATCTTCCAGCTGTCCGGAACATCCAAACCACCCTTGGCATCATTACGCTCCGCGAAGTTGGCCCAGAACTGCACACGGCTGGAATCGACGGTGGCTTCCTTGCTCCAGGTGTACTGCGCGTACATGCCAGCGGAAGCTTGACCCCAGCTGCCCCACACGCGGCCATTCACATCGGCGTCATCATCAGACGGCCACGTATCGTCAACCAGCACACCATCGTTGAGCTTGCCGGAAGCCGGAGACCAGCTCGCCTCGGCACTCACCGTGGTGTCAATGGCCCTGCCTTCAATCCAACCAGTCAACGGAGTATCGGGCTCCGGCTTGGGATCCGGCGTCGGCTCAGGATCAGGATCGGCACCACCATTCGGATCGGCGACCACATGCACTGTAATCTTGGCCTGCGAGCTTGAACCCTCAGCCGTGCCGGACACCTCATAATCGCCGATGGTGTCCAACTTGACGCCGGCAACACTTGCCTCATCCCACATAACCGTGCGATCGTCAAGCATGCCGTTGGGGAATCGCACCGGAACCACAGACGGCAAAGCCACCGACTTGGAATTCTGGTACACCGTCTGTTCGATCGGCTGAGCCGCACCAGCAGTCTGAGACTGCGCGTCGGAACGCACGCCAATAGTGGCCTTGGTTCCAGCGAGCGCGCCAATAACCGTTCCGGAAACCGCAAACTCGCTGTCGGAAGCAAGCTGATCGTCAGTGATGGCATCCCACGCAACACTCAAGTCACGACGGGAACCGTCCGTATAGCTGGCACTCACCGTCTTCGGCAGATTCACATCGGCAGCCTTGCTGTCAGTCTGCACCATACGATTCACGCCATCCACGCTCACCGGATCAAGCGCATACGCCTCAAATTCGGTAGCACCAACAATGGCACCCTTCGGGAACAGCACACGCAACTTGTTCGTCTCCACCGTTTCGGCAAAACGAACCTCATTGCCTTCACCCTGCATCGTGGTATAAGACTGGCCGGCGGCAAGCTTCACATCCTGCCAATCGCCATTCTCATCCGCATACTGCAACTTCCACGACTTGACCATCGGCACACCGCCACCGTCAGTCCAGAAGAACAGCTTCGCCTTCTTCAACGGAACAGTGCCATCCCAGGCAAGCTGCAGCCACGGCTCGGTACCGGTATTGTCACCCCAATTATTCCAAGTCTCATTCGGAGTATTGGTATACAACACCTGACCGTCGATAACCTTCTTGGCATTGTCCTTCGCCTGATATGGATTGGTGAAGCTGGCGCTCGCAGTGGACTGTGAAGCCACATTCACCGTGCCGTCGGAAGGAATGCCGTGAACGGTGACTTCCTTGAAACCGGTCTTCTCACCGTCGAATGCGGTGAGTTTGAGTACATAGTCACCCTCACGGTTGAACGTGACCGTAGTGTTGGCAGCGGTTGCGTCGACGAACTTCGCTTCGCCGTTTTCAGGGCCAGACACCTGCTCCCATGTGGTGGTGAGCGTGTCAGACGGCAGGCCGTCGTCCTTCACCGTGCCCACCAGCTGCGCACCGGACGAGGTGCTGCTGGCAACGTAGGCGTCAACGCTTGGCGCCTGGTTCGTAGGTTCGTCTTCCGGCGCAATGTCGGTTTCGTAGGCCTGAATCTCCTTCAAGCCAATGGCCTGACCTGCTTGCGGAGTGAAGGTGGCACGAATGGCTTTGGCCACGACCTTGGAGAACTGCACGCGGTTGTAGTTGGCTCCCGCGTAAGTAGGCGTCCGCACCTGGTTCGGCAGGACATGCCATGCGCCGGCCTCATCCTGATATTCAAGCGTGTACACTGACGGCTCACTGTAGCCGGCAATCGTCTGGCTGGACGAGGTCTGGTAGAAGTACAAACGCACGTCGTCGATGTTCTGCACGCCGTTCTTGAACGTTACGGTCAGCGAATCCTTGGCGTTCTTGGATCCCTTGGTGCCCCAGAAGGATTCCATCACGTTCTTGCCGTCCACTGCATTGGTTGCCGGGTATCCCTTGGTTTCGTAAGTGGCTTCCACATCGGCGTCCTTGGCCACGTTGGTCTGGCTCTTGGACGCTTCGTCCACGTTCTGTCCGGACTGCGCGAAGATCTGCGTAACCCTGCTGTTCGATGCGTAGGTCACTTCGTTGGCGTTCGGCATGGTGGCGGTGGTCGCGCCGGTGATCACCGCTCCGGAATCATCGGCAACCTCAACGGTTCCACTGGCCGGATCGTAGATGAGGTGGGCGAGCTTATCGGAGGTGAACACGGCGTTGCCGTCCACATACAGGGTGTATCCCTTCGGAGCGTTGTAGGCGCCGTCGTTGTTCCATACGATCGACAGATCCTGCCCGTGGTAGCTCAGGTTGTTGACGGTGAAGTGGTTCCAACCGGGAATCTCGATCGGATTGAGTTCAATCTTGTTGTCTTCACGCGGAACCATACCTGCCACGTCTTCCACAATCGTCCAGTTGGTGGTGCCAAGTTGGGTGTGGTGAATCCAGGAACGGTAGGTGATCTTTCCACCGTTCTTGCTGGCGTCGGCGTTCTTCTCCGGAATCGTGCTTCCTGCGGAATTATTATCCATATTCCAGAATTCGTTCTGGTCCGGATACTGGTTGTCACCTCCCTGATAATGCGAGAACGCTACCCAATACAGCAGTTTCTTGAACGATTCGTTCGTGATATATCCGTTGTCTGCAGCATTATAATCACGGATTCCCGCAGAATAGATTTGCAGCAGCGGAGTTGCATTGATAATGGAGAAATTGTTTGATCCTGGGAAATTCAGCGCCTTCTTGTCTGCCTGATTCGCGGTGAAGAACGGGAAAATCGGGAATTCGTCGGCATCTTCGAACAAGCGCAACGCACTATCGTAATCATCATTGCCGGTCGGCATCAGACCTTCGGAATACGGATAGTAGTTGTTGAGTTCCTTGTATTTCGCGAATTGACCGTCGTTCAGCCACTTGTGCAGCAGCAGTTTGCTGTCGGAATCCCACAGGTTGTCGAGCACATCCTGCTTGATGGCGTCGGCGATCTGCTGCATTCCAGCGGCTTTTTCGGTGTCTCCGGCAGCCTTGTATGCTTGCGCGGCGGCATTGGCGTTGGCCCACATGTTGGCGGAACCGTCGGCACGGTCCATACGCTGGCCGGAACGACCGGGTTCGGAGAACGACACCGCGTCGGCATCGTTGCCGGTCATGGACCACCACGACCAGTCGATCAGATTGTTGCCGTTGCTATTCTGGTTGTCGTTGCTGTCTGGCTCGCTTTGCGAATTGAGCAGACCTTTGACATCTTCGGAACCGTAATCACCCAACGCTTCAGCCAATGATGACGGGCCGCCGTGCACCTTGTAGGAGTCCCAACCGGCCTTGGTGATGTACTGCGTGTAGCTGTGGTTCCAATTGGCTGGATCGCCCGGATTGTCGTGGTAGTAGTAATACCCGGACTGGCCTTTCTTGGCTGTCTGCCCGGCCGACACCCAAGTGCCGTACGAGTATTCGGCGTTACGGAACCACTTGGTGTCGTTGATGAACATGCCGGATGTCAGCACGATCTGGTTGTTGTATCCGAGCACGCCTTCGATGGAGGTCGGATACTGGAACGTATTGCCCGGCATATTGGCGTCCAACATGTTGAAACGGCTCAGCCACCAGCGGTAGAACACAGTTTTGTCGATATTGTGTTCCTGGGTTTCCACGTAAGGAATGTTATCGACCCACCACTGGTTGTAGGTGGTCACGGAATCCTTGTAGGAAGCGGCCGGATCGGTGAGATCGCCGTTGAATCGGGCTTCGTATTCCGCGGTGGAGTCCGGCAACTCGTTGGCGATCAGGCCAAGCTGCAGCTTGGTGGTTTGTGGCACGTTCGCTTCCAAGGTGAGGGTGGAAGCGAGTTTGCCGTCCTTTACGGTGAAACCGTTGCCGGAGAACCGTGGATAGATGGTGGTCAGATCGTTCTTCACATTGAAGCGACCGGTCAGTTCAGTGTCGCCGTCATTGCCGTCTTGTGCGAATGGCGAGGCTGCTGTCAGCGTTACGTCACCGCCGGTGGTGCTGGTGATGGTGAAATTCGCGACCATCACATTGGTGTAGGTGATGTACTTGACTTCGGTGACGGTAATGGTCTTGTCGCCGTTGGTGAATTCCGTGGTGAAGTAGCTTGGCGTCTGCTTGCGCTTGTCGGTGTTCTCGCGCAGGGTCTGCTTGGAACCGCCAATGCTTACCTCAACGGTAAAGCCGTCGTTGCCGGTCTGATCCCAGTATGCGACATCTCCTACGAAACCAAGTGCTTCCGGCGTATGCGTGTACATGAATGCGGCACGGCCACGTGAGAACAGGTATTCGTTCTTGTCTGCGCCCGCATAGTTGTAGTCGCCAGCATCGTTGGTGCCGGTACCGTTTGGTGCGGTGCCTGTGCGCGTCAGCATCTTGTCGATCCAGAAGTCGTGTGCGGTGTCGGTTCCGGCACCGTTGGCAACATCCGCATCGAACACCTGCTTGAGGTAGCTTGTCGAGGGATCGAAAGCGACGCCGGTGCCCGGAATCGGGTCGGCGGCCCCCTTGAAACTCGGATACCCCATGGCAGAGTTCGGATTGGTCAGCGCGTCATTGGCGTATGCGGTCGTCACACCGCCAGACAACAGTGTGGCCACTGCCGTCAGCACGCCCAATGACGTGACAATCCCTTTCTTCCTTGTTGATGGTGTCATCAATTCCTCCTACATGGACCATCGTTGGCCCTTGGCTGCCAAGGCTCGTTCCCTGGCATCCAACTTTCTTTCTGTAGGAATGAGAGTCGTGCGATGGACATGAGATTGGAGCGTCCACCGACATTTCAAGAATACATGACGCGAATACGGTTTCGCAAATTTTCTTTCAGTTTTCTCCAATGCTTTTCTAAGTGAACTGCCATACGATGGCTTTTATGCGAAAAGGAAAGTTTTCGCATTTTCCCGTTTTATACTAGGGGCTATGACAAAACCGGCCACCCCATAAGGGGCAGCCGGTCTCTCATTCCAGTCAGCGCGGCGCATTCGGCTCCAATCGATCACGCCGCGCTCACCCGCTTCCCGGCACCATGGCACTCATAGCGCCGGGTAGCAAGTCTTTCTTTTGTTTAGCTGCGCAACCACACGTTCATTTGGCCGAGTTCGCGGTTGGCCCATGCGTAGTAGGGCACCAGCTTGAGCGACGTCCGCTCATCTGAGGCGTCACGCTGAGCGGACATGTACAACGGGGCGTCCACGGCATCCGCAGCCTCACGAACGGCAGGCAACGTCACCGCGTCAACACCTCCAAGCAAATCACTCTCGAAAGTAACCGTGGCATCCGCGGCATCCACGCCATCAGCAAGACGGTACGTCCACAGATCGCCGGCATTATCGGCTTGCTCCGCGCAATAGACGAGCGGACCGCGCATCACCGCAACACGACCTGCATCGCAACGCACATGAGAGTTGGCACGCACCAATCGCACTGCCATATCAAGATCCAGCACCACATGCAATGCAGTTCCCGGAGCAACTGCGAAATATACGAAACCGTTTTCCGGAGCCGTCTTCACAGCAACACCATCGCATGTCAGCGCATAGGAATCAGCCGACCATGTGGGAATACGCACGCCGAAACGTACCGAATCAGCCGCCTCAGCGGGCAATTCCACCATGTACTCAATATGACCGTTCCACGGAAAATCGGAACGCTGCTCCACATGCAACCCGGAATCAAAACTTGCCTGATTCGCAATGAACTGGTGAGCGAGCACCGTGCGACCGCCGTCACGTTCGGTATACACATAACGGTCCACCGACGCGATCAATCGCGCGACATTAGCTGGGCAGCATGCGCAGCCAAACCAATCGACACGATGCGAAAGCACATGATGCCGATCCGGATTGTCCAAACCGTCCGGCGAAGTCTCCAACGCATTCACATAGTAGTACTGCTTGCCATCAAGGCTGATGCCCGCGATGGCACCATTGAACAGCTCACGCTCAAGCACGTCGGCATATTCACCATTCGGTTCCAACAGAAGCATTTGGCGGGCAAACATGCTCATCGCCACAGAAGCGCACGTTTCGCCATACATGGTGTCGTTCGGCAGATCGTAATCGTACGTGAACGACTCCCCCACATGTGTGGAACCGATCGCACCCGTCACATACATGCGTTTCGACACGATGTTGTTCCAAAAACGATGCGCCGCATCCAGCAAGCCCTGATCACCGGTAATACGCGCCACATGTGCGATTCCAGTGCATAAATAGGCCACGCGCACAGCATGGCCGTCAGCGGTCTGCTGCTCGCGCACCGGCTGCGCGGCTTGGAAGTACGTGGGCTTGTAGAATCCCAGATCCCGGAAAATGTAGTCGTTGTCGACAGCGGCGATCTGCTTGGCGTAGAACTGCGGATCCTGACCACGCACGTCGATGAGATACCGCGCCAGATTCAGATAGCGCTCCTCACCGGTCGCATCATACAGCTTCGCCAACGCCAATTCGATTTCCGGATGCCCATCAGCACCGTGGATCTTGCCGTCCTCCGGGCCGAAATTGGCATCGATGCAATCCGCCATACGGCACGCCACGTCAAGCGCCTGCTGGTTACCGGTCACCTCATGATAGGCGACAGCAGCCTCAATATAGTGGCCCATGACATACATTTCATGGCTTTGCTGAATCAGTGTGAAACGCTCACGATGCGCCCATTCACCGGTTTTGATTTGGTACGGAGTGTCCAAATATCCGTCCGATTGTTGCGCACGCGCGATGAGGTCGACGGTTTCATCGCACAGTTCCCGCAATTGCGGATCAGGATGATACGACAGTGCGTAAGCCGCTTCCTCCAACCACTTATATATGTCGGAATCCTGGAAGACCATGCCATGAAATTCACCGGCCTCATCACCGGCTGCGATACGCAGATTCTCCACGGCATGACTTTTATTATCGGCAAGCTGATTGCCAGCCGGATCATCCGGAACTTCAGTGGCAATCTCATCATTCATCACACCCCACTGATAGGGAATGACGGATTCAACGATCTGGTCGCGACGCTGCTTCCAGAAAGGAGAAGTAATAGTTACATTCATGATATTTCCTTAAGATTAAGGACTTCGCCAGCCCTTGACGGCTCTTGGCTACTCCGCCTTCGGTCCTGCTCAGGCCGGAGCCTGGAAACAGTCCACTGGGCTGTCTCCCAAGGGCTGACATCGCCAGGTGTCAGCCCTTGACGGCTCCAGCCATAAACCCTTTGACGTAGTACTTCTGGAGGGCTAGGAAGAGGATGGCTGCGGGGATCATCAGAATCACGACGCCAGCTTCGGTGGCACCGTAATCAATGACGCCCATAGTCTGCTGACGCATGTTCACCAAAGCGAGCGGCAGCGTGGCGTTCGACGAACTCGACAGGTACAGCGGAATCATGAAATTGTTCCAAGCCTCAAGGAAAGCAAGCAGACCGACAGTGACCATCGACGGCTTGACGACCGGTACCAGAATCTTAATCAGCGACTGCAGGGAGTTGCAGCCATCGACCATGGCGGCCTCTTCCATATCCTTCGGAATCGCATCGAAAGCATTACGCATGATGAACGTGCTCATCGGCAGCTGGAACAAGGTAATAACCAAACCGACACCCAGCAAGGAATCGTTCAGACCAATATCCTTGTACCACACCATCAGCGGAATCAGCAGAGACGCATACGGCACCATCAAAATGGACAGCGTCACCATGAATCCGAGATTGCGGCCCGGATAGTCGAAACGGGAGAACGAATAGCCTGCGAGCGTGCACACCACCACGGAGAACACCACGGCGACCAACGTCACCACCACCGAGTTGAACAGGTACTTCGGCAGGCCTTCCTGGTAGCCGAACAACGTCAGATAGTTGTTCACACCCCAGCCCTTGGACTGTGCGGAACCAGGCTGCGGACTGAACGAGCAGACCACCACCCAGATCAGCGGCGAAATGAAGACCAGAGCCAGCAGACCTTCGAGAATATAGACGATTACGCGCTTCCACAATGGAGTAGTCATGTGAGTTCCCTCCCCTTGCTCACTTGGTGTTGTCGCGCATACCGCGCATCTGGATGGAATTGATCACTACGAGGGCCGCAAGCACGATCAGCGACAGTGCGGCCGCCATGCCCAGATCCTTCTTGGAATCGAATGCGAAGTTATAGATGAGCTGCACTACGGTCATGGTGGAATTGTTCGGACCGCCCTTGGTCAGAATGAAGAACTGGTCGAACGCGAGGATGGAACCGGTGACGCAGTAGATCAGACACATCACGATGGTCGGCTTCATCAGCGGCAGGGTGATGGAACGGAAAATGCGCCACGTGCCAGCACCGTCCATGCGCGCGGCCTCATACAGGTCGCCAGGAATGGCCTGCAGGCCGATCATCATGAGCAGCATGTAGTAGCCGGAGAAACGCCAGACGATCACAATAATGGTGGCCCACAGCGCGCTCTGGCCGGTGGCGAGCACGGAGCCGCCCTCATCCATCAATCCGAAGAAGCTCAGGATCTTGGTGACGGGGCCCACCTGCGGGGAGTACAGCGCGTAGAACAGCAGCGAAGCGGAGGCGAGACCGGTTGCGGACGGCAGCAGGAAGCACGTGCGCAGCATATTGTTCCACTTGGTGCTTTCCTGCACGATCAGCGCCAGACCAAGGCCAAGCACCAGCAGGAAAATCGTGACGATCACGGTGTATTCAAGCGTGAACAACACCGACTGTCCGAGCAGTTTATTTTCGAAAACCTTGACGAAATTCTCAGGGAAATTCCAACCACGGTTACCGCCCATCAACGACCAGCGGGAACCGGCCATGATGACGAGCAGCACGATTGGCACGAAGAACAGCATGATGATCATCAGCCAATCAGGCAGCGCATACAGCAGGCCACGACGGGTTGCCTCCGCCTTGGCCTTGGAACGATGCGTCTTCACTGGCGCAGCGTTCTTGGAAACAGTAGTCATATTCCCTCCTTGGAACACTTTTGGCGACTCTCTCTTGAATCGTTCGGGGTTTTCGACATAAATGGCCAAGCGATTGGATATGCGTTTGGAAGTGCGATTCCGTCTCGTGCGGCCGTTGAAATCCGCCATGAAGACCGACATTGTTTTTTGAATTATTGTCGATCTCCATGGCAGACCACAACTGTGGTCTGTCGATTTTTGTTTTCGATATTCAGTTATTCGATATTCAGTTGTTCTTAAGTTATGTAAATCGGGGAAAGGAGAAAAAGGAGGAGAAGTTTGTTTTCAGTGGCTCACCTCACTGACCCAGCACGTCGGTGATGGCCTGGTTGTCGGCCTTGAGATCGCCATCGCCCCAGACTGCGTTCTGGATGAGCAGCTGCCACGGGGAACCGGCTGCGTTGAAGGCCTCATTGAAAGCTGCGGACTTCGGGGTCTGGCCATTGCCGTCGATGATTACGGAGTTGATGGTCTGGACGCGAGGATCGGCATCGTCGTAGGCGGTCTTCAGGGTCTGGATGTTGGATGCGGTGTCGCCGTTGGCTGCGAAGACTTCCTTCTGGGCGTCATCGCTCATGAGCCATGCGAGGAAGTTCCAAGCCTGAGCGACGTGCTTGCAGTCCTTGGAGATGCCCATGGCATCGCCGCCGAGGAACGTGGAGGTCTTGCCTTCCTTGGTGCCCGGGATCGGGGTGACACCCACTTCGAAGCCGCCGTCCTTCTCAGCTTCGAACAGTGCGGTGGAAGAGGTGTTCGGATACGGCATCACACCGATGTTGCCGTTGGCGAACGGAGCGGTCCAGGTGGCACCGGTTTCTTCCTTGGAACCTGCGCCCAAGCCGTTGGTGGTGTTGGCGAGTTCCTTGTAGGCGTCGAGCACGGCCTTCATGGAATCGTTGTCGAGGGTGGCTTCGGTGCCATCTGCGTTCATCACGGATTCGCCGTCAGCCCACACGGACGGGAACAGGTCGAACACGAGAGCGCCACCGGACTGGCCGGCCAAGTAGGAGCCTGCCACGCCGTCCTTGTTGAGGGCCGCGACCGCCTTGGCCTGCTCAACGAACTCGTCGATGCTGCTCGGACCCTTCTCCGGGTCAAGGCCTGCTTCCTTGTACAGATTCTTGTTCCATACCATCACGGAAACGTCGGTGATGAACGGCAGCGTGTATTCCTTGCCATCCACGGTACCGGCTTCAATGTGGCCCTGCTGCAGGTCGGACTTGTTGTCGAGTCCGTCGATCTGCTTGGTGATGTCGGTGAAGATGCCTTCAGAAGCCCAGTACGGAATACGCACCACGTCACCGGCGAGAATGTCCGGAAGGGAATCGGTCTGGGAAGCACCACCAACCTTGCCTTCCATATCGTCGTTCGGAATGATTTCCAGCTTGACCTGGTTCTTGTGGGAGGCGTTGTAGGCCTTCACCGCGTTCTTGGCCTGACGCTCCAGCGGAGAACGGGTCCACAGGGTGATCTCAGTGCCGTCATCAGTGCCGGCTGCCGGAATATCGGCCGGAGCCGCGGATCCACCACTGCTGGAACCACCGCCGCATGCAGCCATCGGAATAAGCAACGCGGTTGCCGCGATGCCGGCAATAACGCGAGTGACCTTGTTGAAAGACACCATGTCTACTTCTTTCTCTATGTATCGCTCAGCTTTGAGCCATCCGGCGGGCCTTCCGCCGTCTGCCCTCACGATTTCCGGTTGTTCTCCTTCGATTGAACCGTAGTGCGAAAGCCTTTTCTCAGTATATGGTTTTCTCCAGATTTTGCAAAATCGCTTTCGCACATCAGAATGCAAAGGTATTCATGTCGATAAAACCGTTATAAATAAACGATTCTTAGCATTTTAAGAATCGTTTATGACAGCAAAAAATGACGTGAGATGCAGAAAATGCGAAAGAAAAATGTGTTCATTTTCGCAAATGCGAAAGTTTCGCAATTTGCAAGTGAAAATGTCAGCAATCGGCTATATAAAGCCGTTTTGTCCACTTTTTGACACAATGCGAAAACTTTCGCAGTTTTGTCGTATAATATTACGCAATACAAGGGCGGCGAAGCGCATCGACGCGCAGCCAACGTTTTCGTCACACCGTAAAAAAGGGGAACATCATGGCAACTGCAGATACTCACTCAACAGCAAGGCTTGAAGATGTAGCAGCGCTGGCCAACGTGTCTTTGGCAACGGCTTCAAAGGCGCTGCATGGCAAACCGCGCGTCAGTGAAGACACCCGCGAGCGCGTGATGGAGGCAGCGCGGCAACTCAACTATTCCCCGAACAAGCTGGCGCAATCGTTGGCAAGCGGCAGAAGCGGAACCATCGGTTTGGTCACTTCCGATCTGCAAGGCCGTTTCTCCACGCCTATTCTTATTGGCGCCGAAAACGAGCTGCGCGCACAATCGACATCGGTACTACTCGCCAATGCTCGCGGTGACGATGCGCTGGAACGCAGCCATGTAGAGAAACTGCTGTCGCTGAAAGTGGACGGCCTGCTGATTGTGCAGTGCGAGACGAATCCGCGCCCGTCGCTGGGGCGTGATTGGGGCGTGCCGCTGGTGTATGTGTATGGTCCTTCCACCGACACCAACGATTGTTCGGTGACGTGTGACAATGTGGACGCCGGGCGCATGGCCGTGAATCATTTGATTTCGTGCGGACGCAACCGTATCGCCATTATTGGCGGCGATGAAACGTATACGGCCTCCACCGACCGCACCAAGGGCGCGTTGGAAGCGTTGGCCGAGGTTGGTTTGGAACCGGCTGGCCCGATTCGCTATGGCCGTTGGGACGAGAATTGGGGGCGTGCCGCCACCAGACTGCTGCTCGACCAAGGCGTGAAGTTCGACGCCGTGGTATGTCAGAGCGATCAGCTAGCACGAGGATGCATTGACGCGTTGAAGTCGCAGCATCTACGCATTCCTGAGGATGTGGCGGTGATCGGCCACGATAATTGGGACGTGCTCACCAAAAGCTCCCGCCCGCCGCTGACCAGCATCGACAATGAAACGGAACTCATCGGCCGCAAAGCCGCCCGCTACCTGATGGACGCCATCAACGGCCAGCCCCACCACGGCACGGAATACCTCCCCTGCCGCCTCATCCAACGCGAATCCACTCTCCCCCTAGACTAGCGTCATCGCTTTTTGTTGGAACGTCCCTTGAAGTAAATGTCGAACACGATCCAGACGGACAAAATGAACGCGATCACGTAGCCAAGGAAACCGACAATCGGAATGCCGAAAATCACCGG
>OGZF01001213.1_pt1 | contig 17232 bp, 20 predicted proteins | sample 1576771 | NCBI WGS metagenome assembly OGZF01 (sample SAMEA3541536, study PRJEB24748) | human gut metagenome | biome: human gut; feature: human-associated habitat; material: faeces | place: China | collected 2012
AAGCCAAGCCAGAGCAGCGGTAAGGTGAGTTTGTCGGGCAGGAGCTGAGTGCGAAAATCAATAACACTGAGCGTGAGTACGAAACAGAAATAGAGAAAGAGTGCGCCAGTCACGATGGGCGTGAAAGGTGCCAGGGCGCAGGCGATAGCAGCAGCAACACAAAGTATCAGGGGCACTGTATCATGCCAGGCATATTTTTTTTGCCTGAAATGAACCAATACCTGGCGAAACGTTAACGCCGTTTTATCCTCCAACGGCGAGAGGTGATAGGCGATGGCATTAACAAAATAACCTGCAATAAAACCAACCAGAATGAAGAGCGGCAGTAGCATTGTCATTATTGTTGCTCCCTGAAGGACAAATGCCTGAGGGTGATCTCTTCGTTTCCGGCAAGAGTAAACTGAAGGTCTTCAATAACAATACCGTATGTTACCTGTGCCGTAGTGAGCCAGCGGGAGACGTTTTCGAGGGGAGCTGTGACAGGATGAATTGTCAGAGTATTGTCCGGGCCGTTTTCCAGCGTGATAGCCAAATTCTCACGTTTTGCTTCCTCGAGAAGGATATTTTTGATGGGCTGCGTAAGCGCAGGATGACCGAGTAAACCATGGGTGCTCGCTTGATCCTGCATCCATTTGATGTCCTTCTTAATTTTTTGCGCGTGGGACTGATGCTCTGCAATGTAGGTATCTATCGGTTTTATCACCCCAAGCCAACAAAAAACGCCGAGCGAGAGAACCGCCAGTGCCGCAACGATCTGTTTTTCCGATGTGGATTTTTCTGCCCACCATGATTTAATCATTTCCCTGAGTTCCTTACTGTCCATACACCACTGACCGGATCTTTTTCTGTTTTTTCCATCGGAAGCCAGGACTGTGTTAACTCACAGAAACGATCGATATTAGCTTCACTCTTAGCACTCATTTTTAAGGTCAGCGACTTTTGCTTCTGGCTATAGTTCGCCTCCATTAACTGCAGTTCAGGGTGTTCCAGCAGAAGTGTTTGTAAATGATAGAGCAACGGCACAGCTTCAGGATATTGCTGAGCGAGTTGCTGCTTAAAGTAAAAACGAAAATTGTGGGTGCGTTTGATCTGCGGGAAATAACGTTGCCAGGTTTCTTGCTGTTGTTGCTGAAGTTGATCTTCAATCTTAAGCGTATGCCAGAGCGCGATGCTCCGGCTGCCAACAAAAGAAAGAATGGCGAGAACGAGACAGCTTACTGCCAGGCGGGCGAGCCATTTTCCCGATTTGCTTACAGTTTTCTGTTTACGAAAAATACCATGCAGCATGTCATAGCGCTGGAATGCAATATCGGCAGAATACAAACTCAGTGATGGTATTTCAGGATGCTGGATAAGTGGATTGGCCGCTGCAACGCCGTGAGGTACTACACCATAACAAAGCATATTCTCAGGCGGAAACTGGGCAGCAAGATGCTGTAACCAGTGTTCATCCAGTTCGTTGAAGGCATGTGCGGCACTGCGAATGAGCCAGCTTGTTTGCTGGTTAACCAGAGTCCAGCTATCTACTTCCCAGGGAAGATAGCAGCCATCTGGCAAAACCCGCGTCACGTTGAGTCCGGCAGTATGTAAACGCTCAAGATAGCGACTGAGTTTCTCCGACTGAATGCCTATCACCTCGACACTTTCGTTTTGTTTATCGACAACCGTCCAGTGCCAGTCCTGGGTGTTGTCGGGTAACGTCTCCTCTGCCAGCCATTGTAATGTTTGTGCGGTGAGTTTGTATTTGGCGTTGGGCAGCGTGAGGGAACGATATAAAAGGCCCTCTGGTGGGATCAAAAGATGAACATTTCCGGCACCGGGCTGATCGGCCAGCGACTCCAGCGGAAGATCGTCCGTGAGCGTATGTACCGAAGATACGCTATCTGCGGAGAACGTCATCCATTCCCAATGCTTACGCAGCGTCGAGGAAGAACGTATGACCATCAACGATTCAGGCATCACGATCCTTATGATTAGTAGAGTTGCAGCGTACGCCGATAGATTTGGGCGCTCTGCTGTTTACGGTTGAAAAAAATATGGCTTTGCCATCCCTGGGATTGTTCGTCGCTGATACTTTCCGTACTCAGCGTAAAATAGCGGCTATAGGGAAAGAGATGCCTTTTCACCTGAGCAACCAGTGGCTTCACACCGGAGAAATCCTGCTGCGCCCAGTAAAGAAATGCATCCGTGGTTAGCCAGCCTTCCCTCGGCCTTTTTTGCAATAAGACCCGAGCGTCAGCATCCGTGATGTTATTGAGGAATAACGCTCTGAAGAGCGGAATATCGTTCTCCGTTAGCATATTAAGATTGATGCTAAGTTCCGTGGTCGGGAGAACGCAGACATACGGGATAAGCCGCTGATAGATGTTTTCGGTTATGCCTTTTATCTGACGTAATTCGCCAGTCAGAAAAAGCATCTGATTGGCACTATGCCGGGGCGGCGTCTGGCTTTGGTAAAAGCTATCTTCTGCGCCGTGAAAGCGTGGTGAGTCATCGACATCAATATAGTCAGCGATTGATTGCACGATCTCATCGGTGTTTCCGCGATCGATACCGGCGTTAATCAGCAGCGCACTGAATACCTGGGCGGGGAAATCAGGGGAAGCCAGCGGGTCGTCAGAGATTTTTGCTAACGCATTGAGATTAAAACAGTGCTGGGCATCGCGTAACTGCCACTTCACTGTATTGCCATCTTCCAGCTGCAACTGTTGTGGCTGTGCCCAGTACTGCTGCAACGTGGTCTGTCTGTCGTTATCTTTAACGTCCTGGGTGAGGCTGGCAAGCGCAAGTTTCTCCGCCAGTTCAATATCATATTGCCGTTGCAGATGATGGTTTACCTGGCGGGTTCGCTGAAGCTGGCTGTGAAAACTGAGCGTCATGTCTGCTGCCAGAGCAGCCATGAGCGCCAGTAACATGAGTACAATGAGCAGCGCGACGCCGCGTTGTTCATTATTCATGGTTATTATTCCCGGCCTGCGTCTGAGCTGGCGACTCTTCTCTCGCTAACTGCTCAGGTAATGCAAAACGGCGCTGTAACCCCCCATATTGCTGAGTCTGCAGATGTAACGTGACTGAGAGAGGAAGTTCCTGGCTTTCCCCGCTGTTACTTTCCAGAAGAAAGCTCTCGACATGTTCCAGCATCGCCTGGGCGGGTTGATCCTTCCTGCCATCCACAGAAGTACGAACAGCACGGTAGAGCGTATGATTTCGCAGATACCAGTGAACAGTGAGTAAGGTTTGTGCTTCACTGAGAGGAGCCAGCGGATCGCGACTTTGCGTGGTAAAAATAGCTTCTTCACCCAACACCATGATTTTGTCCGTACTCCGATTCCTCCGGGCGACCAGTTGCAGGAGATCGTTATCAAGAATGGTGATGGTGCGCTGTAGCTGATTGAACTGCTGGATTTCTTTCTGTGAGCGTTGATGCAACTCGGAAGCTTGCGAAAAAATCATAAACGCCAGCACGCTAAGCATTGAGAAAATCGCCAGCGCCGCCATGACCTCCAGCAATGTGAAACCCTGCTGGCGATTAATCATCTTGTGCCTGCCCGGATTTATTATCGATGCTTTGATAACGCGTAAGCGAGGTTGTCTGACCGCTGGGTTATGTCACCGTTATGGTGCGTTCCAGAAGCGTGCCGTCTTTGCTTGAGTGGATATCGCTGCGCCAGTTCCACTCTTCGCCATTTATTAACTCTTTGCCAGAACTGGACGTGTTTTCCTCGCCGAATGAATCTTGTGACTGAAGCTGGTTATCCGCTATCCACAATGCCAGCGTCTCGTTACGCATTCGCTCGATGGCATTTCGTTGCCCTTGCATACTGCTCATTAAAGTCAGAGCAACAGCGGTGAAAATACTCATCGCCAGTAAGACTTCAAGCAGTGTCATCCCTGATTGTTTGTTCATGGGCGGGTATCTCTGGCGAGCGTTTGATCCAGGGGCCATGAGCCTGAACAGACTAACGTCAGGAGCGGCTCACCGGTCCCGGCGTTAGCCATCAACAAAGAGAAGGGCGTGATTTGTCCGTCGGCCAGAATCACAACCTGTGGCTGGTTGCTGTCATCAGGTTTAAATGGCTGAAGATGAATTGAGAGTTCTTCATCCCAGTCATTTTGGCTCTCGTCTGCGGCATCTTCTTGTAATGGAACCCAGCGCCAGGCTGATGGTGTTTTGCCCGGTACCATAATGCGCCATGCTGAATCAGAGAAATGGATACCGACAGGCTGACCACTGAGCGTGGCGCGGTCGATGGCTAATTCAAGTGCAGCGGTAAACCGCGCCGCTGTTTCGCGCGCACGAGTGTTGGCGACATCCTCCCGGCCATATGTGAAGAGCACCACGCTTGCCGTGATAGCGACCAGCGCCAGCACCAGCATCATCTCCAGCAGGGTAAACCCGCGTTGCTGATTCATCGCTGACTTACTTTTTCTTCTTGCTCAAACCCCAGTTGGTGATGTCGTCCTCGGTTCCCATTTCACCATCGGGCCCTGCTGAAAGCAGATCGTATGCACCATGTTCACCAGGATTAACGAGGACATAATCATTGCCCCAGGGATCGGCAGGCAGACGCTTGATATAACCTTCCTTGTTATAGTTTGCGGCCAGCGGTGGCAGTGTCGGCGCTTCTACTAAGGATTCAAGCCCCTGATTTGTGGTTGGATAGTGATGATTGTCGAGTTTGTACATATCAAGGGCGTTTTCCAGCGCCACAATATCGCTGACGGCTTTTTGCTTATCCGCCTTTTCTTTATTGCCCATTAGGTTAGGAACCACCAGGCTGGCAAGTACGCCGATAATGACGATCACCACCATAATTTCCAGTAATGTAAAACCGCGTTGCTTATCCGTTGCGCGCATATGCTTTCCTTAATTAATCATTGAGTTAAGTTGAAGAAGAGGTTGGAGTACCGACACGACAATAAACAGGACGATCAGTGCCATCGTAATAATGAGTGCTGGCTCGAAGATGGAGAGCGTTAAGGCGATCCGATTTTGTTGGAGTGTCTCCTGGTTATCTGCGGCTCTGACCATTAATGTGCCGAGCTGCCCGCTTTTTTCGCCAGAGGCCACCATGTAGAGCATCATCGGCGGGAAAATTGCGGTTTGTTCCAGCGAAAGATGAATGCTGTTACCCTGGCGAACGTTCTCTGCCGCATTTGCCAGACGCTGGCGAATTTCGAGGTTGTTGAGGCTTTCGGTGGACAAATTCATCCCATCCAGCAGAGGGACGCCGCTGGATTGCAAAATACTTAAAGTGCGGAGATAGCGTGCGCTGTTAATGGCGCAAATCAGCGGGCCGATGAGCGCAACGCGCAGCAACATGGCATGAAAACGGTGGCGGTTATTGCCGCGTTTTAACCAGAGCCAGAAACCTACAGCGACAATAAACACTGTCGCTAATAATGTCGAGCCGGTACGTTGCAACGTGTCGCTCAGACCTAAAAGAATGCGTGTACTCAGCGGCAGTTGCTGCTTCATATGCACGAACTGTTCGGTAATTTTGGGCACGACAGCAGTGAGGAGAATAATCACGACCCCAATCGCCACCGTAGTGAGCATACAGGGGTAGATCAGTGACTGAATGAGCTTGCTGCGGATTTTCTGCCGGTTTTCATTGTAATCAGCCAGCTTTTCCAACACCGGGGCCAGCAGCCCGCTCTTTTCGCCCGCTTTTACCAGGGTACGATAGAGCGAATCGAAAAGCGTGGGAAAATGCTGTAATGCATCGGAAAGGGGATGCCCTTCAAGGATGGCGCTGCGTACCTGATTTAACACGTCACCCAGTCGTTTATTACTGCTTTGTTGACCGATTACGGCAAGGCTCTCTTCCAGGGGTAATGCCGCTGCGCTTAAGGTTGCCAACTGCCGGGTGAAAAGCGTCAGTTCACTATGGCTGATCCTCGGGCGACGTGTTTTTACTCCCGAACTTTTTTGGGGGCGAATATCCAGCAGGAAAAGCCCTTCTTCACGCAGCCGCAGTCGTGCCTGACGTTCATCGTTAGCATCAATGATCCCTTGCAATTTTTGACCATCCTGGGTCATGGCGCGATAGCGATAATTCATGCTTCGCTCTCCAGCGTGGCACTGGCGACGCGCATAACCTCATCCCAGGAGGTGTCACCGCTTATCACTTTTTGCAGGCCATTTTTGATTAAGGCCTTGTGTTGTTGCCGGACTAGTCGCTCCAGTGCTTGTTCATCCACATTTTCATGAATAGCGGCCCGTAATTCCGGCGTCACCACCATCATTTCGTGGATCGCCATGCGCCCCTGATAGCCGGATTGATGGCAATGAGGGCAGCCTACGGGAGTGCCAATTGTTGTCACCGCGAGCTGATGATATTTAAACATCTGCGCTTGTTGGGGTGATACGGGCGTGAATTGTCGGCATTGCGGACACAGGCGACGAACCAGACGTTGCGCGATAATCCCTGCCAGGGAAGACGAAAGCAGGAATGATTCGACGCCCATGTCGCGGAGCCGGGTCACTGCGCCTGATGCACTGTTAGTGTGGAGTGTTGAGAGTACCAGATGGCCGGTGAGCGAGGCCTGAACCGCAATCTGCGCGGTTTCTGTATCACGAATTTCCCCCACCATGACGACATCCGGGTCCTGGCGAAGTATGGCGCGCAGGCCGCGAGCGAAAGACATATCCACACGGGTATTCACCTGCGTTTGCCCAATGCCTTCCAGCTCATATTCCACGGGATCTTCTACCGTCAGAATATTGCGGTCGGGAGTATTCAGCGCCGAAAGGATGGCGTAGAGCGTGGTGCTTTTACCGGAGCCTGTCGGCCCTGTCACCAGGATAATACCGTGCGGAAGCTGAATGAGATTTTCTAAATCCTGCTTATCCGCTGCCGTCATCCCCAGGTTGTTCAATGAAAGCTGGAGGCTGTTTTTATCCAGCAGGCGGAGTACGGCGCGTTCACCATAGATGGACGGCAGTGTGGATACGCGGACATCTATGTTACGTCGCCCGATACGCAAACTAATTCTTCCATCCTGTGGAATACGTTTTTCGGCGATATCAAGACGAGCCATGACCTTAATTCGGGAGATAAGCAGTGCCGCCAGTTTTTTGTTTGGCTGTAAAATTGTCCGCAAAACGCCGTCGATGCGAAAACGGATCGACATTGTTTTTTCATAGGTTTCAATGTGGATATCAGAGGCTGTTTCTTTGATGGCCTCACTCAAAATCGCATTGATCAAGCGGATAACCGGTGCCGCTGAATCTTCATTCAGGAGATCTTCATTTGCGGGCATCTCTTCCGAAAGCGAGAGAAGATCGACGGATTGATCGATATCCTGCGCAATCTGTTGCGACTCACCGGTATTCTGATGGAATACCGCTTCCAGCCGAGCTTCAAAATCAGCCTGTGACAAGCTGGTCATGGTCTGGCACTGGCCAACCTGACGTTGAATATCGAGTAACCGCTCGAATGGCGTATCGGCGAGATAAATAATCTCGCCCTCTGAATAGAGATAACCAATTCGTTGTGCCAGCGCCCAACTGGCGGGGTACGGTGAGTGAATTCTCATATGAATGCCTCACCGTGACGATGGCGCAGGGGCGTGACTGTTGAACGTGTTTTCATCCAGCACCGGCAAATCTTCCGAGCCAACCAGCGCTTTTGATTTCCCGTCGATCCGCTGTTGTTGCTCCTGACGGTAACGGGTGTATTTCTCTTTTGACAGTGAGCGATAAACATCATCGTCACGGATAATCGTCGGACGGATAAATACCATCAGGTTGCGTTTAGCGCGCTCGGTGGAGGTATAGCGGAAGAGTTGCCCCACTAAAGGAATATAGCCAAGCAGAGGAACATTTGACACTTGCTCTTTAGAAAAATCATCCAGCAATCCGCCCAGGACCACCGTTTCACCGGTTTTGACCAGCACGGCGTTTTGAATAGTACGGGTATTAAACGTCGGGCCGAGCGTCGAGTTAGAGGAAGAGTCAACGCTGGAGACTTCCTGCTCTATTTCGAGCAACACCGCGTCGCCTTCATTGACCTGCGGAGTAACTTTGAGTTTTGTCCCCACCGTTTTGCGTTCGACGGTATTAAAGACGTTATCCCCTGAAGTGGTCTGTGACCCGGATAGCACCGGCACATCCTGCCCCACGTTGAAGGACGCGAGTTTATTATCCAGCGTTACGATGCTTGGGGTGGCGAGGATGTCATTTTTATTGTTACTGGCCAGCGCGGTAAGCAGTACTCCCCAGTCGCCATTGAAGAAGCCTGCGGCCATGCCATTGTAGGCGCTAAACATATCCCAGGCAGGATTCGCGCTGGTGATCCCACCATTCTTTTTATAATCAGCCACACCTTGCGCAGCGTTAAAAATCGGTAATCCGGTATTGGTAAATTGCTGTGCGCCAACGTTTTTATTCGCCCATTGCACGCCGAGGTTTAGTCCATTTCCATCCTGAACTTCAACGATGATTGCCTCAACCAGCACCTGTGCACGGCGAATGTCCAGACGCGCAATTACCGTGGCGAGTTTTTCCTGGACGGACTGGTCAGCGGTAATAACCAGAGAGTTAGTCTGTTCATCGGCGGTAATGGCGACGTTATCCATCGCGCCAGAAGAGGAGGGCTTACGCGCATTCCCTTTTTCATCTTTCAGCTTTTCGGAAACACCGGTTAGCACTTCCACCAGATTCGTGGCTTTAGCATATTTCAGGTAATAAACCCGGGTATTTCCTTCCTCGCTCTCTTCGACATCAAGGCTTTTCAGTAATGAAGTGATGCGCTGGCGTGCTTTTTCCGGTCCACTGATGATAAGAGAGTTGGTTCGCTTATCCGCCACAATCTTCGCGGAGAGGAGGGCTGGCATCTGGCTTTTGCCGTGGCTTTCGCTGATTAATTGATTAAGAATCTCGGCGAGATCTTCCGCTGACGCATATTCCAGATGAATAATTTGCTGCTTCTCTGTGCCGATGACATCAACGCGCTTTATGACTTCAATCAGTTTATTAATGGTGGAGGCACGACCGGTCAGAATAAGAACGTTGGAGGGTTCATAATGCACAACATTACCGACGCTACCCGCATCCATCATCTGGCGGAGCAGGGGGGCCAGGTCACGAGCAGGAACGTTCTCAAGCGGTACAATTCGGGTGACCAACTCATCACCTACGCCTGGACGAGAACTGTCAGCAATCATCCCTGGCGATGTTTTTACATTAGCTGAGCGAACCACTTTCAGAAAACCATTGTCCAGCGTGATCACGGAATAACCGTAAAGATCAAGAATACTTAAAAAGAACTGGTAGTACTCCTGTTGGCTAAACGTATCATTACTGCGTACGGAAATGGTTCCCTGTACCGAAGGGTCGATCAGGATCGTTTTGCCAAGATGCTGACCCACTATTTCCACGAACTGGCGGATATCGGCGTTATTGAAGTTCGCGCCGTATTGTTCGTTCTCAGCGTGTCCTGCACAAGGCATGAGTAGTGCTGCCAGCAAGCAGCAGGTGATTTTATTGAGTCCTTTCATGACGCAGTCCATTCATTCCTGTAAGTTCCCCGACGGAAACATTTATCAAGCGGGGTACGCCGTTGCGACGAATTGTAAACTGAGCACTTTGTTGAGTTAGCAGTAAACTTAATGCCTGTGAAACCTCATCAGGGTGGGTCAGCGAAAGATTATTGATCCTGAGGGCGATATCCCCTGGTTGTAGCAAGCTGGTGGTAAATGCATTGAGGCCCTTACGAGGGTTCAATCGAAGCCCGTATATCTGTTCTCCATCACGTATAGGCGTGGCGATAATATAATCAGCGAGTACATTTTGACTTTCTGAATCAGGCTGCTTGATGATGTCAGGTAGCCCTGGATGGAGAGTTACTTTTTCGTAATGCCCGTGAGTTTCAAACACAACGCTGGTTTTATTTATTTTTCTAATAAACGTTCCCGGCGCTGACTCAAGGGCTTCGTTGAGGGAGTATCGCTTTTGTTCGCTCCCCTCATTAATTAAGACAAAAGAAGTCTCATCATTCGATGTGAGTACAATGCCATTAAGCGCTATAGAGAGCTTAGGTGTTTCCTGATTAACTGCCACGGGATTTGCATCTTTTACCCCAGCATGATTTTCGTTACGCCATAAAGCGGCAAGGCTGAAATCAGACTGAAATGCGTTTGTTGGTTGATTAATGATCTGTCCATTTTTAACTATAGTTGTATGGAAATAATTCACATTAAAAATAATCGACCCTATGCTTATAAATATAATCAATATATTGATGGCAGCATCTTTATTATGATTCGCCAGATGGAAGGGGAAACGTAGTGTGGGCACGATGTATGTTCTAATAAAATAGATTGGGTGGGTTGTATATTGACGTTAGTATAAATAGTATTAATGCCGCTTGCATGAATCAAGCAAAATTTATTTATATTAGTAATATGTATTTAATTAATAAATACATACATTATTTTTATGATTAAGGATAATCAATAATTAAAACAGGAAGTTCTATGTCTACGAGAAGAGAAGTTATTCTTTCCTGGTTGTGTGAGAAACGTCAAACCTGGCGTCTATGCTATTTGTTGGGTGAGGCTGGAAGTGGAAAAACCTGGCTGGCGCAGCAACTGCAAAAAGATAAACATCGCCGTGTGATTACTTTAAGCCTCGTTGTTTCCTAGCAAGGTAAGGCCGCATGGATCGTTACCGACGATAACGCGGCTGAACAGGGCTGCCGTGACAGCGCCTGGACGCGAGATGAGATGGCGGGGCAATTACTGCATGCGCTTCATCGAACTGATAGTCGCTGCCCTCTTATTATTATTGAAAATGCTCACCTGAATCACCGCCGCATACTTGATGATCTCCAACGCGCAATATCTCTTATTCCTGACGGTCAATTTTTGCTGATCGGCAGACCCGATCGAAAAGTCGAACGTGATTTTAAAAAACAGGGCATTGAACTTGTCTCGATAGGACGTCTGACGGAGCACGAACTTAAGGCAAGCATCCTTGAAGGTCAGAATATTGACCAACCCGATCTCCTTTTAACCGCCAGAGTTCTGAAACGGATAGCTTTATTATGTCGGGGCGATCGCAGAAAGCTGGCGCTTGCCGGCGAAACAATTCGCTTATTACAGCAAGCCGAGCAGACCAGCGTTTTCACAGCAAAACAATGGCGAATGATTTACCGCATATTGGGTGATAACCGCCCCCGGAAAATGCAGCTTGCCGTGGTGATGAGTGGAACCATTATCGCTCTTACCTGTGGTTGGCTACTGCTGTCCTCTTTTACAGCTACGTTACCCGTTCCTGCGTGGCTGATACCCGTAACGCCAGTAGTTAAACAAGATATGACTAAGGATATTGCTCATGTGGTGATGCGCGATAGTGAGGCGCTAAGCGTGTTATACGGCGTATGGGGGTACGAGGTCCCAGCTGATTCGGCCTGGTGCGATCAGGCAGTAAGAGCGGGGCTGGCATGTAAAAGTGGGAATGCTTCTTTACAAACATTGGTAGATCAGAATTTGCCCTGGATCGCATCGCTTAAAGTCGGGGACAAAAAATTGCCTGTTGTGGTCGTTCGCGTCGGTGAGGCTAGCGTTGATGTCCTCGTAGGTCAGCAAACGTGGACGCTGACACATAAATGGTTTGAGTCGGTATGGACGGGTGATTATCTTCTGTTGTGGAAAATGTCGCCGGAAGGGGAGAGTACCATTACGCGTGATAGCAGCGAGGAAGAGATTCTCTGGCTGGAAACGATGTTAAACCGCGCATTGCATATTTCGACAGAACCTTCGGCGGAGTGGCGTCCCTTGTTGGTAGAAAAAATAAAGCAATTTCAAAAAAGCCACCACTTGAAAACTGACGGTGTTGTTGGCTTTTCAACGTTAGTACATCTCTGGCAGGTGGCAGGGGAGAGTGCCTACTTATATCGGGATGAAGCAAATATTTCCCCGGAAACAACAGTGAAGGGGAAATGACATGTTTGAATTCTATATCGCCGCGCGTGAGCAGAAAGAAACAGGTCACCCTGGTATCTTCTCCCGACAAAAACACAGCACCATAATATATGTAATTTGTTTATTACTGATTTGCCTGTGGTTTGCAGGAATGGTGCTGGTTGGTGGGTATGCCAGGCAGCTATGGGTGCTTTGGATAGTAAAAGCCGAAGTCACTGTAGAGGCTGAAACGCCCGCTTTTAAACAATCAACACAACACTATTTCTTCAAAAAACAGCCACTCCCCGTCGTCGAATCCGTCGAGGAGGAAGATGACCCAGGCGTCGCGGTTGAGAATGCCCCCTCTTCTTCTGAAGACGAAGAAAATACTGTGGAAGAAAGCGAAGAGAAAGCCGGTTTAAGAGAGCGTGTCAAAAATGCACTGAACGAACTTGAGAGATAACCCGAAGGCTGTTTACGTTACTAGCAATACGCTTGCGTTCGGTGGTTAAGTATGTATAATGCGCGGGCTTGTCGTAGTTGACAGCAGGTTCAATCTGAACCTCAGTTAGCCGAATTTGGCTACCTAACAATGCTCCCAATCGGGGAGCTACGTAAGAACGGTTACACTCTCCCATCAATCGTAATGGGTCTGAGGAGTAATCATTTTCGTTTATAAAATAATTGGAGCTCTGGTCTCATGCAGAACCAAAGAATCCGTATCCGCCTGAAAGCGTTTGATCATCGTCTGATCGATCAAGCAACCGCGGAAATCGTCGAGACTGCCAAGCGCACTGGTGCGCAGGTCCGTGGTCCGATCCCGCTGCCGACACGCAAAGAGCGCTTCACTGTTCTGATCTCCCCGCACGTCAACAAAGACGCGCGCGATCAGTACGAAATCCGTACTCACTTGCGTCTGGTTGACATCGTTGAGCCAACCGAGAAAACCGTTGATGCTCTGATGCGTCTGGATCTGGCTGCCGGTGTAGACGTGCAGATCAGCCTGGGTTAATCAGGTCATTGAGCGATTGAGAGGTTGAAACAATGATTGGTTTAGTCGGTAAAAAAGTGGGTATGACCCGTATCTTCACAGAAGACGGCGTTTCTATCCCAGTAACCGTAATCGAAGTTGAAGCAAACCGCGTTACTCAGGTTAAAGACCTGGCTAACGATGGCTACCGTGCTATTCAGGTGACCACCGGTGCTAAAAAAGCTAACCGTGTGACCAAGCCTGAAGCTGGCCACTTCGCTAAAGCTGGCGTAGAAGCTGGCCGTGGTCTGTGGGAATTCCGCCTGGCTGAAGGCGAAGAGTTCACTGTAGGTCAGAGCATTAGCGTTGAACTGTTTGCTGACGTTAAAAAAGTTGACGTAACTGGCACCTCTAAAGGTAAAGGTTTCGCAGGTACCGTTAAGCGCTGGAACTTCCGTACCCAGGACGCTACTCACGGTAACTCCTTGTCTCACCGCGTTCCGGGTTCTATCGGTCAGAACCAGACTCCGGGCAAAGTGTTCAAAGGCAAGAAAATGGCAGGTCAGATGGGTAACGAACGTGTAACCGTTCAGAGCCTTGACGTAGTACGCGTTGACGCTGAGCGCAACCTGCTGCTGGTTAAAGGTGCTGTCCCGGGTGCAACCGGTAGCGACCTGATCGTTAAACCAGCTGTGAAGGCGTAAGGAGATAGCAATGGAATTAGTATTGAAAGACGCGCAGAGCGCGCTGACTGTTTCCGAAACTACCTTCGGTCGTGATTTCAACGAAGCGCTGGTTCACCAGGTTGTTGTTGCTTATGCAGCTGGTGCTCGTCAGGGTACTCGTGCTCAGAAGACTCGTGCTGAAGTAACTGGTTCCGGTAAAAAACCGTGGCGCCAGAAAGGCACCGGCCGTGCGCGTTCTGGTTCTATCAAGAGCCCGATCTGGCGTTCTGGTGGCGTGACCTTTGCTGCTCGTCCGCAGGACCACAGTCAAAAAGTTAACAAGAAGATGTACCGCGGCGCGCTGAAAAGCATCCTGTCCGAACTGGTACGTCAGGATCGTCTGATCGTTGTCGAGAAGTTCTCTGTAGAAGCGCCGAAAACTAAGCTGCTGGCACAGAAACTGAAAGACATGGCTCTGGAAGATGTGCTGATCATCACCGGTGAGCTGGACGAAAACCTGTTCCTGGCTGCGCGCAACCTGCACAAGGTTGACGTACGCGATGCAACTGGTATCGACCCGGTTAGCCTGATCGCCTTCGACAAAGTCGTAATGACTGCTGATGCTGTTAAGCAAGTTGAGGAGATGCTGGCATGATTCGTGAAGAACGTCTGCTGAAGGTGCTGCGTGCACCGCACGTTTCTGAAAAAGCGTCTACTGCGATGGAAAAATCCAACACCATCGTACTCAAAGTTGCTAAAGACGCGACCAAAGCAGAAATCAAAGCTGCTGTGCAGAAACTGTTTGAAGTCGAAGTCGAAGTCGTTAACACCCTGGTAGTTAAAGGGAAAGTTAAACGTCACGGACAGCGTATCGGTCGTCGTAGCGACTGGAAAAAAGCTTACGTCACCCTGAAAGAAGGCCAGAATCTGGACTTCGTTGGCGGCGCTGAGTAAGTCGGAGGAGTAATACAATGGCAGTTGTTAAATGTAAACCGACATCTCCGGGTCGTCGCCACGTAGTTAAAGTGGTTAACCCTGAGCTGCACAAGGGCAAACCTTTTGCTCCGTTGCTGGAAAAAAACAGCAAATCCGGTGGTCGTAACAACAATGGCCGTATCACCACTCGTCATATCGGTGGTGGCCACAAGCAGGCTTACCGTATTGTTGACTTCAAACGCAACAAAGACGGTATCCCGGCAGTTGTTGAACGTCTTGAGTACGATCCGAACCGTTCCGCGAACATCGCGCTGGTTCTGTACAAAGACGGTGAACGCCGTTACATCCTGGCCCCTAAAGGCCTGAAAGCTGGCGACCAGATTCAGTCTGGCGTTGATGCTGCAATCAAACCAGGTAACACCCTGCCGATGCGCAACATCCCGGTTGGTTCTACTGTTCATAACGTAGAAATGAAACCAGGTAAAGGCGGTCAGCTGGCACGTTCCGCTGGTACTTACGTTCAGATCGTTGCTCGTGATGGTGCTTATGTCACCCTGCGTCTGCGTTCTGGTGAAATGCGTAAAGTAGAAGCAGACTGCCGTGCAACTCTGGGCGAAGTTGGCAATGCTGAGCATATGCTGCGCGTTCTGGGTAAAGCAGGTGCTGCACGCTGGCGTGGTGTTCGTCCGACCGTTCGCGGTACCGCGATGAACCCGGTAGACCACCCACATGGTGGTGGTGAAGGTCGTAACTTTGGTAAGCACCCGGTAACTCCGTGGGGCGTTCAGACCAAAGGTAAGAAGACCCGCAGCAACAAGCGTACTGATAAATTCATCGTACGTCGCCGTAGCAAATAATTTTAGAGGATAAGCCATGCCACGTTCTCTCAAGAAAGGTCCTTTTATTGACCTGCACTTGCTGAAGAAGGTAGAGAAAGCGGTGGAAAGCGGAGACAAGAAGCCCCTGCGCACTTGGTCCCGTCGTTCAACGATCTTTCCTAACATGATCGGTTTGACCATCGCTGTCCATAATGGTCGTCAGCACGTTCCGGTATTTGTAACCGACGAAATGGTTGGTCACAAACTGGGTGAATTCGCACCGACTCGTACTTATCGCGGCCACGCTGCTGATAAAAAAGCGAAGAAGAAATAAGGTAGGAGGAAGAGATGGAAACTATCGCTAAACATCGCCATGCTCGTTCTTCTGCTCAGAAGGTTCGCCTTGTTGCTGACCTGATTCGCGGTAAGAAAGTGTCGCAGGCTCTGGATATTTTGACCTACACCAACAAGAAAGCGGCTGTACTGGTCAAGAAAGTTCTGGAATCTGCCATTGCTAACGCTGAACACAACGATGGCGCTGACATTGACGATCTGAAAGTTACGAAAATTTTCGTAGACGAAGGCCCGAGCATGAAGCGCATTATGCCGCGTGCTAAAGGTCGTGCAGATCGCATCCTGAAGCGCACCAGCCACATCACTGTGGTTGTGTCCGATCGCTGAGACTCTGGAGACTAGCAATGGGTCAGAAAGTACATCCTAATGGTATTCGCTTGGGTATTGTCAAACCATGGAACTCTACCTGGTTTGCGAACACCAAAGAATTCGCTGACAACCTGGACAGCGATTTTAAAGTACGTCAGTACCTGACTAAGGAACTGGCTAAAGCGTCCGTATCTCGTATCGTTATCGAGCGTCCGGCTAAGAGCATCCGTGTAACCATTCACACTGCTCGCCCGGGTATCGTTATCGGTAAAAAAGGTGAAGACGTAGAAAAACTGCGTAAGGTCGTAGCGGACATCGCTGGCGTTCCTGCACAGATCAACATCGCCGAAGTTCGTAAGCCTGAACTGGACGCAAAACTGGTTGCTGACAGCATCACTTCTCAGCTGGAACGTCGCGTTATGTTCCGTCGTGCTATGAAGCGTGCTGTACAGAACGCAATGCGTCTGGGCGCTAAAGGTATTAAAGTTGAAGTTAGCGGCCGTCTGGGCGGCGCGGAAATCGCACGTACCGAATGGTACCGCGAAGGTCGCGTACCGCTGCACACTCTGCGTGCTGACATCGACTACAACACCTCTGAAGCGCACACCACTTACGGTGTAATCGGCGTTAAAGTGTGGATCTTCAAAGGCGAGATCCTGGGTGGTATGGCTGCTGTTGAACAACCGGAAAAACCGGCTGCTCAGCCTAAAAAGCAGCAGCGTAAAGGCCGTAAATAAGGAGCGTCGCTGATGTTACAACCAAAGCGTACAAAATTCCGTAAAATGCACAAAGGCCGTAACCGCGGTCTGGCGCAGGGTACGGATGTTAGCTTCGGCAGCTTCGGTCTGAAAGCTGTTGGCCGTGGTCGTCTGACTGCCCGTCAGATCGAAGCAGCACGTCGTGCTATGACCCGTGCAGTTAAGCGTCAAGGTAAGATCTGGATCCGTGTGTTCCCGGACAAACCGATCACTGAAAAGCCGCTGGCAGTGCGTATGGGTAAAGGTAAAGGTAACGTGGAGTACTGGGTTGCCTTGATTCAGCCGGGTAAAGTCCTGTATGAAATGGACGGTGTTCCGGAAGAGCTGGCCCGTGAAGCATTCAAGCTGGCAGCAGCGAAACTGCCGATTAAAACCACCTTTGTAACTAAGACGGTGATGTAATGAAAGCAAAAGAGCTGCGTGAGAAGAGCGTTGAAGAGCTGAACACCGAGCTGCTGAACCTGCTGCGTGAGCAGTTCAACCTGCGTATGCAGGCTGCAAGTGGCCCGCTG
>OGZF01001214.1_pt1 | contig 17192 bp, 7 predicted proteins | sample 1576771 | NCBI WGS metagenome assembly OGZF01 (sample SAMEA3541536, study PRJEB24748) | human gut metagenome | biome: human gut; feature: human-associated habitat; material: faeces | place: China | collected 2012
TATGGATAGCCTTATAAAGGACAGACGCTTTTAGGGACTTTTTCAGTGGCTTCCCTCTGGGACGGCCCCTACTATGGCTTGCGGACCGCGAACTGCGACCCGCGAACTGCGTGCGCCCCCTAGGGCGCACTTCTCCTACAATATCTTCGACAAGAACAGTTTCGTCCGTTCTTCTTTCGGATGGAAGAAGATGTCGTCCGGCTTCCCTTGTTCCAGGATTTTCCCTTCGTCGATGAAGAGGACGCGGTCGGCGACTTCCCGGGCAAAGCCCATTTCGTGGGTGACGATGGCCATGGACATGCCATCTTTGGCCAAATCCTTGATGACGTCCAATACTTCGCGGACCATTTCCGGGTCCAATGCCGATGTCGGTTCATCGAAGAGCATGAACTTCGGCTTCATGGCCAGGGCGCGGGCAATGGCCACACGCTGCTGCTGGCCGCCGGACAAGGTTTCCGGATAGGCGTCTTTTTTATCGGCCAGACCGACTTTTTCCAAGAGCTGGATAGCCGTCTTCGTCGCTTCATCCTTGCTTTCACCGCGGGTCTTCATGGGCGACAAGATGATGTTCTGCAAGACCGTCATGTGCGGGAAGAGATTGAAGCGCTGGAAAACCATGCCGACTTCCTTGCGGATATTGTTGATGCTCTTGGCATCGCTCATGCTGATGCCGTCGACGATGATTTCCCCAGCCGTCGGCTGTTCCAGATAGTTGATGCAGCGCAGGATCGTACTCTTACCGGAACCGGACGGGCCGATGATGACGACGACTTCTTTATCTTGAATGGTCAAGTCGATGCCCTTCAGGACTTCGTGCTTGCCGAAACTTTTTTTCAAACCTTTAATTTCTATCATCCGTTGCGAACCTCCGTTCCAAATAGCTTACGAGACGGGCAATGGTCAAAGTCATGACCAGGTAAATAGCAGCGACAGTCAGCCAGATTTCAAAAGAACCATAGGTCTTGGCGATGATGAGCTGGCCGCGGCGGGTCAATTCTTCAAAGCCGATGACCGAAACCAGGGACGTTTCCTTGGTCATGGAAATAAATTCGTTGCCCAGCGGCGGGATGACGTGTTTAAAAGCCTGGGGCAGGATGACATAGCGCATGGTCTGCATCCACGACAAGCCCAGGGAACGGCCGGCTTCCATCTGGCCTTTATCGACGGACTGGATCCCGGCGCGGAAGATTTCCGAAACGTAAGCGCCACTGTTGATCGAGCAGGCAGCGACAGCAGCGACGAAGGGGTTGATGCGTTCGCCAATGACCATCGGCAGGGCAAAATAAATCAGGAAAATCTGGACCAGCATAGGCGTACCACGGATGATATTGACGTAGCAGACGGCAATGACCTGTAAAATCTTGACGCCTGACAAGCGGCACACACTGGTAATCAGGCCGAAAATGAAACCCAGGCCGACAGCGATTGCCGTGATTTCAATAGTGACACCGGCACCTGCCAACAACAGGGGCAATGAGTTCCAAATCAGACTAAAATCAAACGACATGATAACACTCCTCTAAATGACACTCTATAACATATGATAATATATACGCTACTCTATTATACGTGCATATTTATAAGATGTCAACGCATTTTAGACGCCCAAGGCATCTATGTAGGGACCATATAAGTAAAAGAAAAATACCGCAAAAAAGGAGCCATCATGAAGACAGCTCCTTACGAATCTATCCAGGCTCCCCTGTGAAGGGGAGCTGTCAGCAACGCTGACTGAGGGGTTCCTTCACCATAATCGTCTTATGCAAGTGAAAAGGAACCCCTCCGCCGCTTTAGGCAGCACCTCCCCTTCACAGGGGAGGCCTTACGGAATTCCACAAGCGGGCCACGAGCCACGAACACCTATCTCCCCAGGAGATGGACGAGGTGGAACAGGTTTTCGTCGATGGGATAGCGCAGGGCTTCGGCTTCCGAATACGGTGTCGCTACGACGCGGTTGTCGATGAGGCCGACGACGCAGTTATACGTGCCAGCCAGCAGGCTGTCGACGGCTTTCTGAGCGAAACGGCCGGCCATGATGGCATCGTAAGCCGACGGGGCCCCGCCGCGCTGGACGTAGCCGAGGACGGTCAGGTTCGGCGACAAATACGTATGTTCCTTAATATAATCGACGACGTCCGCCCCTTTGGCAGCGCCTTCAGCGACGATGACGATGCTGCTCAATTTCTTCATACGGTGCGATTCTTCCAGGTGACGGCAAAGGGCAGCCAAATCTACGGGATGTTCCGGAACCAGGACCGCTTCGGCACCGGAAGCCATGCCGGCGTTGAGGGCGATGAAACCGGCTTCACGGCCCATGACTTCGATGACGGCGACGCGGTCGTGGGAGAAGGCCGTATCGCGGATTTTATTGACCGATTCCAGGACGGTGTTGACCGTCGTGTCGAAGCCCAGGGTATACTGCGTCCCCATCATGTCGTTATCAATGGTACCCGGAATCGTAATCGTCGGGAATCCCAACCGGCTCAGTGCCTGGGCACCACGCATGGAGCCGTCGCCACCGATGACGACGAGAGCATCTATTTCCAGTTCACGCAAATAAGCAACGGCCTTTTTCTGCGTTTCTTTTTCTTTGAATTCCAGGCAGCGGGCTGTCCGAAGCATAGTACCACCGCGATGGATGATAGCACCGACATCACGACGGCCCAAGGGACGCGTTTCATGACTCAGCAGCCCTTCATAACCGCGAATGATGCCTTCCACCGTGAGGCCTTTCTGAATGGCATACCGCGTGACGCCGCGGATAGCCGCATTCATACCGGGGGCATCCCCGCCGCTGGTCAATACTCCGATTTTGTTGATCATTTTTCATCAATCTCCTTTTTTTCCCTGGCAATGAATTGCACATGCCTTTCGTTGATTTTATGGACAATGGATTCGACGATCTGTGATGCTCCCCCGCGCGTCGTATCAATGACGCAGTCGCAGTACGGATAGACCTCTTCCCACTGTTTCATCATCGTGTGGACAAAATCATGAAGATTTTCATAGTCGACAGTCGGCCGCTTGCCTATATGGCGGCTGACCCGTTCTTCCACGCGGAACGGTTCAGACAATAAGGCGACGATAAACCCATGGCGATGCAGGATTCGATAAGTACCGACATTCATAGGAAAATTGCCGCCAAAGGAAATGACAGCTTCATGATAGCGGCTGACTTGCTGCAGGACATTGATTTCTCGTTCGCGAAACACTTTTTCCCCGGAGCTCGCAAAGAACTCGGCAATGGTCATGCCCACAGCCCGTTCAATACGCCGGTCCGTATCAACAAATTGCCAGCCGAGGCGCTGAGCCAGCTTGCGGCCAATATGACTCTTGCCGCTCCCCATCATGCCGACGAGAACGATATTCCGCTTCATCATTATCGGCGCACCTCCTCAAATTAGTATACTCTGTATATGTACCCCCTTATTCTATCATAATTTTTTCTCCTTGACACAAAAAATTCTGTACTTTTTCTTCATATATCTATAAATGGAGCGAATTTTTCCTCATAACAAGATGTTTCCTCCCCTATCCAAGGCGGACGGCCTGCTTTATAATAGACAGTAAGTTATAGATACGAGGAGAATTATCATGAAAATCACACAGATTATGTATACCAATGAAGCGGCAGGCCTGTCGTGCCGCGGCGAAGAACGCTTCCTGCCTTATGGCGAAGCCCTCTGCCTGGCAGGCCGCGCCGTACCGACGGCCCGGCTGTGGAAAAAGATGCAGGATGACGGCGCGGCCGAATTCCCGGACCAGACGGGCCACATGGACGGCACTTGCCAGCTGATGCAGCAGTCCTTCACGCCGCGCAAAGCCGTCTACGAATTGTATCGCACGGAGGCCGCACAGCAGCGTCATATCGCCACGATAACGCTGGAACAGTTCCCGCGGCCGACAGCTATCGGCGGCCACAAAGTCCGCGGCCATATCGCCGTGAGCCAGCCCCTCACACCGTCGAGCACAGCCGAAGCCCTGAGCCTGGCAGGCGTCCTGGATACGGCCGGTCAAATCGCCCTGGGCCTGGGCGTCATCCGCCTGGTCTATGACGACACGCCGCCCGTTGCCGACGACGATGCCGCCCGGCTGCGCGACGAACTGGCCCAGACCCAGGCCTATTACCAGACCTTGCAGGAAAGTTATGACGGCTACGTCCAGACCCTGGAACAATCCCTGCGCGAATGGGAAACGCGCTGTCCCCAGGAAGACGTCGAAAAAAGGGCCCTTCCCCTGCCCGACGACTACACGTCGCGCCTGGAAAAGGCCCTGGAAGGCTTCCGCGTCTGTCTGGCCGGCGGCAGCGCCCTGTGGCATGACAAAGTCCGCACGCGCTTCCCGCACTGGATGATCCTGGAAAACAAGCACTTCGACGTCCAAAAACTCCAGGGCGCCGACGTACTCATCATCAACACCAACCATACGGGCCACGCCCTGGTCCGCAAAGCCTGCCAGCAGGCCGCTTCCCAGGGCACCCTCGTCTGCTACACCAGCCGCTACAACCTGAATGCTGCCGCAGCCGACATACTCTACGCCTTAGGCGAGTAAGCCTTACACTTTGACATTCTTCAATTCTGCCTTGAATTCCTGAGCCAGCCGGTTCAGGCTGTCGTCGCCATTCAAGGCCGGGTTGGTCGTGGCCCCGTTGGCCATGGCCGTATACAATACCGACGCGAAATCATCGCGCGTCATCATAGGACTCTTCAACACAGCCGGACGCTTGAATCCCTTGAGCGCACCGGCTTTTTCCAACTTGGCCACATAAGCATAGGCCCAGTGATTATCGGGCACATCCGGGAAAATATCATCACCATGGGCCACTGCAGCCGACGGAGCCGCCTGGGCCTGATTCTGAGCCAGTTTTTCCAGGATAGCCGTCTGCCGCGCCAGGATCTGTGCCAAGGCAGCCGTATCGCCAGTGGTAGTCTGCGTCATCGGCGTAGTCACAGCCGGAACCGCCTGGACCGGCGTTGTCAAAGCAACTGATTTCACCGGAGCCGGTGTGGTGACAGGTGCTGGAGTGACGACCGGCGCCGGACGAACCGGAGCGGCCTGTTGTACAACAGGAGCTGCCTCTGCCTTGCGGACTACGACGGGCTGAGCAGCCTGTTCACGGCCGCTGCGGCCCATCTTCCAGGTAATACCGGCGTTGACCATATTTTCACCGCCGCCCATACTGCCGCCGATAGACAAAATAGTCGTATCATTGGGATGATAATACGCCCCAATAGCCACGGCGTTGGCATCGTGATAATGACCGATACCAGCCGAGAAATCCCACTTGTCATTCGGGTCATACGTCCCCGGATGGAGCGCTGCCAGTGCAGCCGCCCCGGCACCGACACGGTTCAAGCGATTGCCCAGCTTGTTGACAGCCCGGCCCACTTCATTCAGACCAGCGTCAGTCTGCTGGATAGCATCGGCCAGTTGCGCATCAGCTTCCCGCATCTGCCCTACATTAGCTGCATCTGTGTCGGCCGTACCTGTCTGAACATTGGTGATTTTCTGGCTGTTGGCATTAATACCGTCACTGGAGATGTAGGTCTTGTCCCCTACATTGTATTTTTCTGCCGTAACGGTCTTGGCCGTCACAGCCCCGGCATTGCCTTCGATGGTCACATTCTTCAGGTCGATTTTTTCCTTGTTCAGGCTCAGTTTATAATCTGTGCCGCCGGTACCGTTCTTGCTCTGGCTGTCCACCTGGATGTTGTCCTCGGCGCTGACAGAGGCGTGCTGGCCGGCCGTGGTATAAATCTGATCCATCCGGTTGTCCAGCCCGGTCACCCGGTCGTCCAGGTTGTTGATGGCACCGGTAACATTCTTGGTCCCGTCGGAATTTTTCAGGGTATCATGGAGCTGGCTCACATCCCCCACTTCACTGGCTTTGGCCACGTCTTTGATCACCACAGACCCCTGTTTCTTTCCCTGGCCGTCGACTACATCCATGGAAACACTGTGGGTATCTGTCCGATCCGTCCCATCCAGATTTTTTCCAATGGTATATTCCCCGGTCTGGATGTGCTGTTCATTGTTCTGGGCCGTGGTGGTCACCTGGGAAATGGCCTGCTGGAGCTGGCTTTCCGTAGCAGCTTTGGTGGAACCGATGTAGCCTCCTGCCGAAGCTTCCTGGTTGGCTTTGGCGGTATCCCATTGGGTATTGCTCAGATTGCTTACTGTGCGGTCTGTACCACTGCTGCTGATCACCACCCCATCGGTGCCTACGGTGACGCTGTTGTTTTGCAGCGTTACGCCGCCAGCCTGGAGAGATCCATCTGTGCCCAGATTGATATCCTTGTTCAGCTGGATCTGGATGGCCCCGGTCTGACCAGATCCTGCCGCATCCGTATAGGCTACGGTTTTCACATTCCCAGCCTTTACCAACTTGCCGTTTTCATCATAGGTACCATCCCCGCGAACAGCAATAGTACTGCCCAAAGCTTGGGTAACGTTTTTATCGCCGCCATTGTTGGCTCCCTCATCGGCAGTCAGACCATATCCGCCGCCTCCTTTAACTATGGAAACGTTTTCAATGGCCTTTTTCAACTGAGCTTCTGTAGCCGCCCGGTCTCCCTGATAGTTGGACTGATTCCATTCGGTGTTGGACAGGCCGGTGATGTAATAGCCCTTATTGGGATTGGCACCGCCCCCATTCTGCAGACCGATGACCAAATCGTTGACCGTTTTTCCGTCGCTGCCCGTTCCCATCCCGGTAAAGCTGATGGAAGTCATGCCGGTGACCACCGGATTCAAGGCATAGGTAAAGCTGTTCCCGGCCTGGTTCAGCAGCAGATTGTCTCCAGCCTGGAGAGTCACAGCTGTACCCGCCGTTACATTGGAAACCGCCGTTCCCGTTGCTTTCCCAGTCCCTGTCTGTCCGGAAGTCACCGTCCAGTAGGAATCGTTGATGGCATCGACCACATCCTGGGTGGTAGCCACCCCGTTTTTGGCTGTTTTGGCTTTGCCGCCATTGGTGGTGATTTCCTGTGTCTGGACATCATACTGGATTGTTGCTCCGGAATCAGATTTATTAACAGTCACTTTGGCGAAGTTCCCACTCTTTACGGATACCTGGGCCCCTGCCCCGATATTGGTAGCCTGGGCCGTATCATCTCCGGTCAGTTTCCATCCGCTGCCCACCTGCTGCTTCAGTTCATAAAGCTGGCCGCCGTTGACAGCTTCCTTGGAACCTTCCTTTAGTTCGCCATCTGCTACGCCGGTAATCTTCTGGTTCCCTGCGGAAATGCCACTGTTGGTAAATTTGATATTGTTTCCAACTATCAGTCCAGAATTGTCCAGTACTACATCTTTGCTGGTATCCGCTGTATCGGCATTGGAAGAATGAAGCCGGATTTCTGTAGTATGCTGAGTCAGGGAGTTACCTTCCTTGTCCGTTACTTTCAATCCTTCTCCGGTAAGGACAGCCTGATTATCCTTGGCATCCACAGCCATAACAGACTTGAGTCCGGTAAGATCTTCGGCCAAGCTGTAAGTAAAGGCAGTGCCATTCTGAGTCAGGTTCAGATTGTTCCCGGCGTCCAGAGTCACCTTATCTCCCGGTTTGACGATTTGGGCATTTCCCGTGGCATTGCCTGCCTGGATGGTCCAGCCTCCGTTGACCGTGTTGGCCAACTCATCCAGCTGTCCTTTGTTCACCGCATCCGTAGTGTCAGTACCGTCAAGCACACCGGTGATTTTCTGGTTTCCAGCATTGATGCCGGATTTCAGTACGCTGGGCCCGCCGGTAATGGTCAGGCCATTGGTATTCAGTACGCTGCTGCCGGTAGTCACGGAATCAAGAGCAATCGCCTTGTTCAGTTTCACTGTCAAAGTAGCATTGCCATCCTCATCCGCCGTGGTCACTACGCCAATATTGTTGTCCGACAGCTTGGTAGAATCAGTTGTACCACCTACCACATTGAGCTGTTTGCCCAATTTCACTTTTTTAGCATCTGCATCATCGCCTTTGACGTTGAAGCCGGTTTCAGCAGTACCGGAAGCAGACGCCTGTACCAGACGTTTGACATCACTGATATTGGCTGCATTGGTGTCTGTATCGCCGCCGCTGGCTACATCAGTGATCTGCTTGCCACCGTTATTCAAACCATTGACCGTCAAGGAGACCGACTTATTGCCAGCATCCGACGAAGCAATTGTCACGCCACTTGCGGCAAGAGTCGTGGTGACTCCGTCCTGAGCAGCAGTCGTCAAGCTCTTGATGCCGGTCAACGTATCATTCAGTTTATAGGTGAAATCCGTGCCACTCTGGGAAAGTGTCAGGTTATTACCTGCCTTGAGTCCGACAGTCGTTCCGGCCTTGATTGCAGTAGCCTCATTATCGTTGGCCTTGATTTTCCAAGCCGCATTGTTGATAGCTTGAGCTACATTCTGCGCCGTGGCTACGCCGTCAGTGGTGGGCTCCGTTATTTTGCCAGTCGCTGTATCAGCAGTAAGCGCTGCTGTATTGATGGTATAGGTGACTTTTGCACCATCTGTACCATCCGGCTGCACCGACGCCGTTGCATACGTCGTATCACCAAAGGTGACTTTCTTGCCTGCGCCGATATCTGCGACTTTCTGACCATTGCTTCCAACAATCTGCCAACCATTCGTGACTTGCGTCTGTACAACATCGAGCTGGCCCTTATTGACAGCATCCTTGGTATCCGTGCCGTCCGCAACATTTTTGACCTGTTGACTTCCCATGGAAACACCGCTGGTAGTGATGGAAACCTGCTTGCTGACATCATTGTTCTTGATAATCATGCCAGTATTAGTAAGACTCATATCACCATTAGAAATGCCAGTGGTATTTATCGTCGTACTGCCGGTGGTAACAGAATCAAGCGCGATATCCTTCTTCAATTTCACCGTCAGAGTAGCATTGCCCTCGGCATCAGCTGTGGTCTCCACACCGATGTTACCCGTAGACAATTGTGTAGAATCAGTAGTGCCGCCTACCACATTGAGCTGCTTGCCCAGTTTCACTTTTTTAGCAACTGCATCATCGCCTTTGACGTTGAAGCCAGTATTGGTTGTCGTCGTTGAAGCATTACTGATTGCATCCTGCAAATCACCGATGTTCGCAGCATTGGTTCTTACTGTACCGCCGCTAGCCACATTCCTGATTACATGGTTGCCATTATCCAAGCCTTCAGAGGTCAGAGAGACGGACTGAGCCCCTGTCCCAGTCGGTGCAATGGTCACACCAGTGCCAGAGACAGTTGTAGCATTTCCGCTGGCATCCTTCGCTGTTACTGTAGTGAATTCTGGCGTATCCGAAAGAGCGACCTCAATGGACTTCGAGTCTGCCGTAGTGGAGACCTGGACGTTCTTGCCAGCCTGGAAGTTCAAAGTCTCCCCTGCTTTGACGGTACTCTTCGTATCTGTCTTGCCATTTGCAGTGACGGTGAAGCCCTGCTGTAACGTGGTGATATTGTCGGCATTCGTATGAGCGGCATCCGATACACTTTGGAGCTGATCTTCCGTTGCCGCCCGTCCGCTTACTGCTTTGGTCGTACCTACTACCCAGGTCGTATTGCTCAGGCCTGTAACAATCTGGTCACTGCCGGACTTGCCGATAGATACGCCGCCAATGGATGCCGTACCGGCATTGCCATTGATAGTCGCCAGATTACCAGCCGTAATAGTGCCATTTGTGCCATTAACAATGATACGGTTGGTTTCGTCGGTAGAATTGCCCAGGGTAATAGAATCCTTGAGGTCATAGGTCACAGTACCGCTTGTGCCAACCTTGGCAGTGGTATTCGTTCCATCTTGGAAATTCAAGCCGTCTGCCAGCTTGACACTCTGAGCAGTGCCATTAGTGGCTTTGACAGAGAGATTATCCACAGAAATGGTAATCTGCTTCGAGCCTTTTGTCGTCGTGACTTTCGCATTGTCCCCTGCCGTGAAGTTCAACACATCATCGGCTTTGACCGTGCTTTCGGTCGTCGTATCACCATTGGCCTGAACTTTGAATCCGTGCTGCAAAGTGGCGATATTGGTATTGGCGGTATTCAGATTTTCTGCGACGCTCTGCAGCTGATTTTCTGTAGCTGCCCGTCCATCCACAGCCTGCGTGGTTCCAACCGTCCAAGTCTTGTTGGTCAAGCCTGTGATGACCTGATTCGAACCCGACTTGCCGATAGAAACACCGCCGATAGAAGCTGTGCCGGCATTGCCGTTGATAGTCGCATCCATGCCAAGGGTAAGCAGCCCCTGCGTGCCGTCCACAACAATATGGTTGTTGCTGTCTGTTTCAGCGCCTAATTCAATCTTATCGTTCAGGTTATAGGTAATGGTGCCATTATCACCTGCCACAGCCGTGGTATTCTTGCCGTTATTAAACGTCAGACCCGTAGCCAAAGCCACATCCTTTGCAGTCGTATCTGTACCAGCCTTATAGTAAAGGTTAGATACGCTAACGGTATAGTTGGTATGTCCGTCTTCTGATGCAGTATTAGGAGTAATCGTTACATTGTTGTTTCCCTGAGACAGAGTTGTCTTAGCCGCTTTTACCTGACCGTAGTTGGCCGCATCAGTGTCGGCTTCACCGGCAGTTACGTTAGTGATTTTCTTGCTGCCTGCATTGATCCCCGCCGCCAATACACTTGGGCCATTTGTAATGGTCAGACCATTTGTATTCAATGTGCTGTTGCCGGATGTCACAGTGTCCGCAGTCACAGTAGTTGCCGTTACCGCACCGGTAGTCAGGCTGCCATCCGTCCCCAGGTTGACGTTCTTATTGAGCTTGACCGTCAGCGTTCCATTGCCATCGGAAACGACGCCGATGTTGTTCTCGGTCAGCTTGCTAGTATCTGCACCGCCCTTGACTGTGAGCTTATTGTTCAGCTTCAGGGCAGAGTACGCCCCATTGTCGCCGCCGAATTTCAGGCCGTCGTCGGTGGTGGCTACGGTCTTGTCGTTGACGAGAAGGCGTGTCGTGGCAGTCCCGTTCACATCAGCAGTCGTAGTGGTGCCGCTAGTACGAAGGGTAATGCCATTCGCGCCGGTGGCATCTTTCAATTCGAGTGTGCCGCCGTTGGTTGTATCCGTCCCATCCAGCTTGATGGTTTCCTTATAGCTGTCCCCGCTGCCAGAACCCAAGGAAGCGGTATTCAGCTTTTTCAGGTCACTGGCCAGTTTTACGGAAAGGCTGTTGTTGGTGCTGTCGGCAATAACTCCGATGTTGTTGTCCGTAAGCTTGGTGGAATCCACAGTGACCGTAGTTTTGCCGTCAACGGTTGCCGTAGTAACCCCGGCCCCGCCGATGATGCTCAGTGCCTCGCCGGATCCCCGTTTCACCACCTCAGTATCCCCGTCAGTCGTGTCACCAATAATGGAATTGTCCCCGCCGAACCGGAGCTGCCGGGTCAGGGCATAGAGCTGGGAGCCGTTCACCGCATCGGTGCTGGAGGCGCTGACAAGGCCGGCGGCTACGTTCTGGATCCGGCGTTCGGAACCAACAGAACCTACGGTGACTACGCCGGTGGGACTGGATCCAGCATAGGTGTAGCTGGTGCCATCGTCGTAAGTAGTATCCGTACTGAGAGACTGCAGGCCGGCCGTGGTACCACTCTGTTTCATAGTCTTTAAATTGGTGGCATACCGGGCCGCCGCCTTGGCATTCGCCTGAGCCGTCGCTTTTTCCGTATCCGTCATGCCCGTCGTGTCCAGGGCATTCACGGCTGCCTGTTCCGCATCTGTTAATGTGGTAACATCGGCCAGATTAGCAGTTTTCGCTGCAGCACCAGTACCCAAATAGACGGAATTGCCCAGGGTTGCCGTCACGTCATTACCCAGGATCTGGGTATCCGCCAGAGAAGTGGTGGACGCTGCCTGATTGACTATATTGCCATAACCGATGACCGTCGTCCGGGTCAGCTGGTTCCAGGTCTTGCCCATATCATCAGCCCCTGCCCCGTCACGGCCGGTCACGGTATTGCTGCCGCCAATCACAGTGATATTGGCCGTGGTCCCTGCATTGGCTTCATCGGTGTTAGAACCGGTAACGCTGTTGCTGTTGCCCAGAATAGAGATATTCTGTACTGTATCAGAATAAGAACCCTGGTTGATGGTGTTGCTGTTGCCGGTGATGGAAAGGCTGTCCATGCCGTGTTTCGTAGTGCCGGACGTATCAGACACCGGGGTTACGATATTCTTACTGCCATAAAGACCGCTGTAGGTAACGGCGCCCCAGTTGCCATTGACATTGTTCTCACTGCCTACGGCATAGGTATTGCTGCCATTGATGGTATTGCTCTTCCCTACGATGCCGGAAGATGCTCCGTTGGCCGTGCTGGACGTGCCAAGGACCACGGAATCGGCTCCCTGGGCATAGGCACTGTGCCCAATGGCAGTAGAACCATCACTGTACGCCTTGGCGCCGCTGCCGATGGAGGTGGCATTGCTGTTTCTTGTTTCTGCCTCATAACCGATGGCAATGGATTGCTGCCCCACTTTGGTTGTGGTGCCCGTCGTAGTATCCGTCACATTGGAGGTGTAAACGGAGGCACGGGTACCCAGGGCCACAGAATTGTCCGTCTGGGCGATGGCAGAGGTACCGATGGCCACACTGTTGGCCCCTTCGGCAGAAGTCACATGGGGATTGGCACTGGTATTGTTCCCCGCATCCACCGTTCCCGTGGTGGCCGGGTTATCAGCTGTTCCCAAAGCGATGCTTCCCTTGCCGCTGGCAGAGACGTTGTTGCCGATGGCTACCGCCTTGGCACTGGTAGCCGTGGCATTGGGACCGATGGCCATGGCATCAGCGGCGCCGCTGGTACTGGCTCCGTCGTTATTGGCATTAGCAGTCAAGGTATCACTGGACGGATTGATGGAAAAATACTTGGTCTGAGAAGCGGTAATTTTGCTTTCCACGGTAGCAATCTTAGAGTCAATGGCCGACTGGGTATAGGTATCGCTGATTTTCGTATCCGTTGTCTTGATAGTACCTTCCAAATCCGTATAGGCAGCTTTCAACTGAGCTACCGTAACCGCATCCTGGTCGGCTGACCCATCGGCCACATTGGAAATTCGCCGAAGGACCGTCGTTCCTGTAGTGGCGCTGGTTGTACCACCTAGTGAAATATAACCATTGACAGTCGTGTTATTGGTTAAATAACTGCTTGCGTAAGTAGTGACAGCTGGAGCCTGGGAACCACTGCCGATGGCAATATTTCCGCCTGCTGCACTGGCGTTATCTCCCAAAGCAATGCTGTCCGTATCAGCGGCTGTAGCACTGTATCCCAAAGCCATGGATTTATCTCCCGATGCCGTGGTTTTATAGCCCATAGCCGTTGCATTAGACACTGCATTGGCGCTGTGACCGATGGCGATGGATTCAGCAATATTCTTAGCATTGGCATCAGCACTCTGATAATTGGCTTCGTAACCGATAGAAATGTTATACCCGTTCTGTGGATTGGTGTCAGCAGAAGCGGCATAGTTGATACCAGCCCCGGCATTAGAACCGATAGCTACGTTGTAACTGCTCTTGACATTGCTGCCAGCACCGCTGCCCAAAGCCACATTCTGCATGCCTTTGACATTGTTGCCCGCATTGGTACCAATGGCAATAAGGGAACCGTAGCCACTAGTACGGCCTTCAGAGGTATCCTTCCCTGCCTGATGGCCGATGGAAATGGAATCATTGGCATTGGCCTGAGCCCCGTTGCCGATGGCTACGGCATCGGTATTCTGGGACTCTGTTTTCACCGTATTTCCACTGGCATCGGTAGCATAGCCGATAACAATGGACTTGCCTGATACACTGGTACCGCTGCCGATGCTGACACCCCCTTCCGTGGAAGTGGATGTATTTTCACCGATGGCGATTGCCCCTGCACCGGTAGCACTGGCGTTGTAGCCGATGGCGGTGGTATTGGATGTATTGGCTTTGGCCGTATTGCCGATGGCAACAGCATTGGCGGCACCGCTGGCAACAGCTGCACTGGTGCCTACAGCCATGGCATCCTTGGCCGTCGCTACCGAAGCACCCTTACCGATGGCCATGGAATCATCGGCATTATCTCCCGTACCGGTGACAGATGCACCGGTACCCAAGGCAACAGCATCATTGGCCCCGGTTACGACTGCACTGCTGCCAATAGCTGTACTGCCGGAATTCACTGTCTTGGTCACGGTGGTACCGGACTGGGTGGTGTAATTGTTGACCTGAGCCCCATTGCCCAGAGCCAGAGCTGTATTTCCGCTGGCTTTGGCGTCAGTACCCAGTGCCACGCTGTTTTCGCCGCCCACAGCAGCCACATTGGCCGTCACATCACTGACGGTAACCGTTCCTTTGTCTTCCCCTGTCACAGCATTTTTACCGAAGGCAATGCCCCCTGTAGCCGTTTCATTGACTTGGGCACTGGTACCGATAGCCGTGGCATCCGTTGCACCATTCACCTTGGCGCCGCTGCCGATAGCCGTACTGCCCGTAATGGTTGCCGTGGTCTTGCCATCCTGGTCCGTGGTATTCAGCACCTGGGCATTGGCCCCCAGAGCCACAGAAGTATTGCCGTTGGCCACAGCACTGTCGCCAATGGCCGTGCTGCTCGTGCCGCCGATGACGGTTGTCGTCGAAGTTGTCGCGTCAGTCGTCTTTTCCCCAGCCTGGGCGCTCGGGCCGATGGCCACGGAGTTGGTGCCGTTGGCGGCGGCATCGGCCCGAGCGTAGGTTTTGGTCTTGCCGTCAGTCGAAGTGGTTACTTCCGGATTGACCTTGAAATATTTACTCAATTTAGACGTATACGTCGTACTATCAGACATATCAATATCCATGGCAGCAATGGCTTTATTCAATGCCGCATCAAGAGCAATCAAATTGTCTGCTGTCGTATTTGCATTGCTGATATAATAATACGTTCCCGTAGAAGCCGGACGCAGTTCCGTGTACATTGTGCCGCCAGATACCAGATTGGCATCGCCGCTGGAAATGGCCCCATTATTATTGGCGGAAACGGTGTAAGTAATGGTCCCATCCCCAGTTTCTAAACCAGTAGGAGTTACTGTAACTCGGTCTCCTGCAGCTACCTTTACAGCCTGTTTGGCCTGTTCTTTGATGACGGTTTTCCCGGCATCTGAAACATTGGAAAGATTCTTCAGGCCGGTAATATCCGAAGTATTGGTGGAAATAGCATTTTTATTTGTATCAATAGCCTCAGCATTGGTCTTCACCTGAGTATCCAAGGTAGAAAGGTTGGAAGACACGGATGCGTCTTTCTGGATATAATTCCCGTTAGCATCCAGTGTACCAATTTTATCCGTTACGGATTTAACTGCCGCTTCCCGGGCTGTCTGTTCTGCATTCACTGCCGTGTACACAGTCCCGCCAGTAACCAGTCCTGTATTATTGGCTTCTACTGTTCCATTAGCAGGGACAGAAATTGTAATAATATTTTTATCATCACTGGTCGTGGAAGACACCGAAACAGCTCCGCTTCCTACAAGAGCTGCCCCATCTTTCACCGTAACGGTCGTATCAGTTGTCGTCGTATTTGATGTATTTGATGTCGTCGTATCACTGGTGCTCGTCGTGGTTTCGCCTGTACCAGTCGTATCGGCCGCCTGCACAGCCACTCCCATGGGCATAGCCAGACTCATGGACAAGACGGCCATCACGATACCCCGGGTCAGCCCGCTGTGTTTGCTGAAAAGGCTTTTCAGCATTTCCGGCGTTTCCGATTTAGTATGGCCTTTGGCAAGTTCGGATACGACTTGATACATGCATCGTGTCCGATTGTAAATGACTTTATACGTCTTGTTCATGATAAAACCTCCTGCAAGTCCTATTGCATTACAATGAGTTCAAGTAATTCAATCCATTTTGTCAAATATATTCGTATAATAACGATAAAATATTGCATTTTTATATGCATATTGTATACAGTAGTTATTATATCTCTTTGAGGAATAGTTTTCAATAAACGTTTTGTTTTAAACATATTTAGGATTAAAAAAGGTCGTAACAGTTTTGTAAAATTGAACAAATAATTGCATTTCCCATAAGATTTTTTACGACATATTGACGCTCGCCGCAGCGGCGCGTTATAGTAAAGGCACAAGGAGGTGTTATCGTGAAAAAATGGAAACAGGCTATCCTAGCCGCCTTGTTCTGCACGTGTACGACGTTGACAGGACTGGCTGCGGACACGGCCAAAACGGCACCTGCCGAAGCGGCCGTTCAGACCCAGACCGCCGAAACAGGAGCTGAAAAAACAGCAGAAAAAGCCAGTGTGCCTACGGATCCGTTAGCCGGTCATACGGGTAAAATCATCGACAAATACTACCTGACCAAGGGCTCGACCTATAAAGACGTGACGACGCTGCTCCAGACCATCGATTCCCAGCGGACCGGGCTGGACGCAACAACCAGGCCTTATTATTTCCGCGTCGACAAGGACCTGACGGACAAGTATTTCCGCCGTGTCCGGGCCTATGACGACAAGACGACGGAACAGATTGGTGAATACTTAGTCGCTAAAGACAAGAGTGCCGTCTGGCGCATGGATATGCCCCACGAAGGTTTGATCTATGGCAGCGCTGAAAAAATGATGAAAAAGAGCCGCATCATCATCTACCCGCGCTATCTGGCCCTGGGCAGTAAAGGCATCGTCGCCCTGCAGACACCGGGCAATGTCCCCTATGGCCTGACGGCCAAGAGCCTGAATGAGTCCGTCGCCAAAATCGGAGAAGACAATACAATTATCCCCGTCAAGACGGGCCAAGTCGACATCCTGGCAGACGTGACCGTCGGCGACGTCAAAGAAACGGCATCGCGCCGCATCTCCGTCGTCACCCAGGCCGACCTGCAGCGCATGGCCTACAACGCCTACATGACCCAACTGTATATGGATACCTATTGGAATTGGGGTTGGGGCGGCCCTTTTTATAATGATTGGGGCTGGCATCGCCCGCCACCACCGCCACGCCACGGCCATCGGCCGCCACCGCGGAGATAGAAAAGGAGCTGTCGAACGACAGCTCCTTTTTGAGTATTAAGTTTTAAGTTTGTAGTTTGCAGCAATGGTAAAAAATTTAAAGCCACCTTCTACAAACTACAAACTCCATGCTACAAACTTTAAAGAGAAACCTCTCAGACCGCCTTTGGCGGCCAGCTCTCCTATTAGGACAATGTCAGTAAGTTAGCGTCTATCAAAAATATGAAGAGAGGCTGTTGCACGAAA
>OGZF01001215.1_pt1 | contig 17185 bp, 10 predicted proteins | sample 1576771 | NCBI WGS metagenome assembly OGZF01 (sample SAMEA3541536, study PRJEB24748) | human gut metagenome | biome: human gut; feature: human-associated habitat; material: faeces | place: China | collected 2012
CCAGCTCCAGCAGGCGGCGCAGACGGTTGTTGCGGTTGATGACGCGGCGGTACAGATCGTTCAGGTCGGAGGTGGCGAAGCGGCCGCCGTCCAGCTGAACCATGGGGCGCAGGTCAGGCGGCAGCACGGGCAGCACATCCATGACCATCCACTCGGGGCGGTTGCCGGAGATGCGGAAAGCCTCAACAACCTCCAGACGCTTGAGGATGCGCACGCGCTTCTGGCCGGAGGACTTCTCCACCTCGGCGGTCAGCTCAGCGCTCAGCTGATCCAGATCGATCTCCTTCAGCAGGGTCTGGACAGCCTCGGCGCCCATGGCAGCCTCGAACTCGTCGCCGTAGCGCTCGCACATTTCGCGGTATTCCTTCTCGGTCAGCAGCTGCTTTTTATCCAGCGGGGTCAGACCGGGATCGGTGACGATATAACTTGCAAAGTACAGCACCTTTTCCAGCAGGCGGGGGCTGATGTCCAGCATCAGGCCGATGCGGCTGGGGATGCCCTTGAAGTACCAGATGTGGCTCACAGGAGCGGCCAGCTCGATGTGACCCATACGCTCACGGCGGACCTTGGCCTTGGTGACCTCGACGCCGCAGCGATCACACACCTTGCCCTTGTAGCGGATGCGCTTGTACTTACCGCAGTGGCACTCCCAGTCCTTGGTAGGTCCAAAAATGCGCTCGCAGTACAGGCCGTCGCGCTCCGGCTTCAGGGTGCGGTAGTTGATGGTCTCAGGCTTCTTGACCTCGCCGTAGCTCCAGTTGCGGATCTGCTCCGGAGAAGCAAGGCCGATTTTAATGGAATCGAAAACGTTGTTTTCCATGAAACGAACCCTTTCTTAATCTCTAGTTGTTTCGATGATACAGGCGGCTTTTCTGTTATAGGATCACAGGCGCTTCTCCCCTGCCGCAGCACGCGGCCAAAGGGGAAGGCTGTGTTGTGTATCCAAATCAGAAATCTACTTCGTCAGAAGCAGCCGGAGCCTCGGCACCGGAGTTATCGTCCTCCAGCACAGAAGGATCATCGAAACCTGCATCGGCGTCCTTGATGTTGTAATCAGTCAGTTCGCTCTCCTGCACCACAGTCTCGGTACCGGCAACGTCACGCATATCAAAGCCGGTCTCTTCATCGTCGAAGTTCTGGCGCATATCGATCTCGTTGCCGTCCTTATCCTGCACGATCACGTCCATACCCAGAGACTGCAGTTCCTTCAGCATAACGCGGAAGGACTCGGGGATGCCGGGCTGCGGGATGGGCTCGCCCTTGACGATGGCTTCGTAGGTCTTGACACGACCCTCCACATCATCGGACTTGACAGTCAGGATCTCCTGCAGGGTGTAAGCGGCGCCGTAAGCTTCCAGTGCCCAGACCTCCATCTCGCCGAAGCGCTGACCGCCGAACTGAGCCTTGCCGCCCAGAGGCTGCTGAGTGACCAGAGAGTAGGGGCCGGTGGAACGGGCATGGATCTTATCATCGACCAGGTGATGCAGCTTGAGGTAGTACATATAACCAACGGTAACGCGGTTATCAAACTTTTCACCGGTACGGCCATCGTAAACGGTGGTCTTGCCGTCACGATCCAGCTCGATCTTGGAGAAGTCGATGATGTGGCCCTTCTCGCCCATGATCTTGGGCAGCTTGGTGGGATATGCGGGAGCATTCTCGCCGTGCCACATCTCGCGGGCGGTATCAAAAGTATCGCCGATGTCGTTCTCACGGGCAGAGTCAAAGACAGGGGTCATGACCTTGATGCCGCAGGCCTTGGCAGCGTAGCCGAGGTTGACTTCCAGCACCTGACCGATATTCATACGGGAAGGCACGCCCAGCGGGTTCAGCACGATGTCCAGCGGAGTGCCGTCGGGCAGGTAGGGCATATCCTCCTGCGGCAGGATGCGGGAAACGACACCCTTGTTGCCGTGACGGCCTGCCATCTTATCGCCGACGCTGATCTTACGCTTCTGAGCGATATAGCAGCGGACGACCTCGCGCACACCGGGCTGCAGCTCATCGCTGTTCTCCGGGGTAAAGACCTTGACATCCACAATGATGCCGTATGCGCCGTGGGGCACACGCAGAGAGGTATCGCGCACCTCGCGGGCTTTCTCACCGAAGATGGCACGCAGCAGGCGCTCCTCAGCAGTCAGCTCGGTCTCACCCTTCGGGGTGACCTTACCGACCAGAATATCGCCGCTCTTGACCTCGGCACCGATGCGGATGATGCCGCGCTCGTCCAGATCTTTCAGGGCGTCCTCAGAAACGTTGGGGATGTCGCGGGTGATCTCTTCGGGTCCCAGCTTGGTATCGCGGCTCTCGGTCTCGTACTCCTCGATGTGGATGGAGGTGTACACGTCCTCACGCACGATCTTCTCGTTCAGCAGGACGGCGTCCTCGTAGTTGTAGCCCTCCCAGGTCATGAAGCCGATCAGGGCGTTCTTACCCAGAGAGATCTCGCCGTTGCGCATTGCGGGGCCATCGGCCAGCACCTGACCGGCGGTGACGGTCTCGCCCACTTCTACGATGGGGCGCTGGTTGATGCAGGTGCCTGCGTTGGAGCGGGCAAACTTGATCAGAGAATAATCCTCCAGAGCGCCCTGCTCGTTGCGCACCACAACATGGTCGGCATCGACCTTTTCCACAACGCCGTTGCTCTTGGCCAGCACAGCAGTGCCGGAATCGGTAGCAGCCTTGTACTCCATACCGGTAGCAACAATGGGCTGCTGGGTGACCATCAGAGGCACTGCCTGACGCTGCATGTTAGAGCCCATCAGTGCACGGTTACAGTCATCGTTCTCCAGGAAGGGGATGCAAGCGGTAGCAACAGAGACCATCATTCGCGGAGAAACGTCCATGTAATCGACCTTCTCTGCGTCGATTTCCAAGATCTCGTCGCGGCGGCGGGCAGACACACGGGGACGGATGAAGTGCTTGCCTTCATCCAGCGGCTCGTTGGCCTGTGCCACAACGTACTCGTCCTCCACATCGGCGGTCATATACTCCACCTCGTCGGTGACGACCTGCTCGATGAGGTTGTTGTTCTCGTCGTAGATCTTCTTGACCTTGCGGTAGGGAGCCTCCACGAAGCCGTACTCGTTGATCTTGGCGTAGGATGCCAGATAGGAGATCAGACCGATGTTGGGGCCTTCAGGGGTCTCAATGGGGCACATACGGCCATAGTGGCTGTAATGAACGTCGCGGACTTCGAAGCCTGCGCGGTCACGGCTCAGACCGCCGGGGCCCAGAGCAGACAGACGGCGCTTGTGGGTCAGCTCAGCCAGAGGGTTATTCTGATCCATGAACTGAGACAGCGGAGAGGAGCCGAAGAACTCCTTGATGGCTGCCACCACAGGACGGATGTTGATCAGTGCCTGCGGAGTGATGACGCTCTGATCCTGACTCTGCAGGGTCATACGCTCACGGATGACGCGCTCCATACGGGAGAAACCGATGCGGAACTGGTTCTGCAGCAGCTCGCCCACGCTGCGGATACGGCGGTTGCCCAGATGGTCGATATCATCGGTGGTGCCGATGCCGTAGCCCAGACCGTTCAGGTAGTTGATGGAGGACAGGATATCGTCGATGGTGACGGTACGGCCGATGAGCAGGTCGTGATCCTTCTTCAGGCTCTCCATGACCTCCTCGGCGCTGGAGGCGTTATCAAGGATCTTGCGCAGCTCCTTGAGGCAGCAGCGCTCGTTGATGCCGCACTCCTTGACATCCACACCCTTGAATGCGGGGTAGTAGCTGTCGATGATGGCCTGTGCATCCACGCAGCCGTTGGTGATGACCTTGACCTTGTGGGGCTGATCCTTCATGGGATCATCGATCTTCAGCACGACCAGATTCACGCCGGCAGCATCGATCCGCTCGGCCAGCTTGCGGTCGATCTTCTTGTCGGCCTCGACAAGGATCTCACCGGTGAAGGGATCCACCACGTTCTCTGCGGCCACATGGTCCATGATGCGGCGTGCCAGAGACAGCTTCTTATTCATCTTATAGCGGCCGAAGCGGGACAGGTCGTACCGGCGCGGATCGAAGAACAGCATATCGATCTGGCTGGTAGCGGACTCCACCGTGGGGGGCTCGCCGGGGCGCAGCTTGCGATAGACCTCCAGCAGGCCCTCCTCGCGGTTCTTGGTGGTATCCTTTTCCAGCGTGGCCAGAATGCGCTCGTCCTCGCCGAAGTAGTTCAGGATATCCTCGTTAGAGGACAGGCCCAGTGCACGGCACAGCACGGTGACGGGCAGCTTACGGTTCTTATCGATACGGACATAGAACACGTTGGCGGCATCGGTCTCGTACTCCAGCCATGCACCGCGGTTGGGGTTCATGGTGGCGCTGTACAGGTCGTTGCCGACCTTATCCTTCGCATGGCCGTAGAACACACCGGGAGAGCGGACCAACTGGCTGACGATTGCACGCTCGGCACCGTTGATGACAAAGGTGCCTGCGTCGGTCATCAGGGGGAAGTCACCCATGAAGATCTCCTGATCCTTCACCTCGCCGGTCTCCTTGTTCAGCAGACGGGCGGTGACGCGCAGGGGGGCTGCAAAGGTAACGTCGCGCTCCTTGCACTCCTTGATGCTGTACTTCGGCTCCTTATCCAGCCGGAAGTCCACAAAGCTCAGTGCCAGATTGCCGGTGTAGTCCTCAATGGTGCCGATGTCGTGGAAGACCTCCTTCAGGCCTTCGTCCAGGAACCACTGATACGAGTTCTTCTGGACCTCGATCAGGTTCGGCATACTGATGACTTCGTCGATGTGGGAGAAGCTCATGCGCTCGGTTTTGCCGAGCTTTACGGGCTTGACTTTCATCATAAAATCAACCACTCCTTACTTTTATATTCTACGGGATGTCGTATACGCGGGTCAAATTTGAGCAGACACACATAATTCGACCCGCGTCCTGTGGAACCTTCCGGCATTTTGCACAAACTTTTCGGGGTGACCCCTCAAGTGGCAGCCATCACAGCTCCCTTTTTGACGCACTAGTCCATTATGTGATACTAATGTAGTATACACCCCAAAACTCCTGTTGTCAAGCCATTTTTCAGTTTTTTGCCGAAATAAATTTTATTTTCGGTTTGTTTTCGAACGCCCGGTAGCGTGTAGCCGTTTACTTTCCAAGTACTTGATTTTTTTATTTTGCACGTTCCTGTTCATAACACCCTTGTGCAATTTGTCTATCTTTGCTCTTGCGCCCGGAGGTATTACTTTTCCACTTCCCCGCCGCAAAAGAAGAGGCCGCCGCACGGAACGCCGTGCAGCGGCCTTGTCCTATTATACAGAATGCTCACTCGTCCAGATAATCCCGCAGCAGCTTTGCGCGGCTGGGGTGGCGCAGCTTGCGCAGCGCCTTTGCTTCGATCTGCCGCACCCGCTCCCGGGTCACGTTGAACTCCTTGCCCAGTTCTTCCAGGGTGCGGGCGCGGCCATCCTCCAGACCAAAGCGCAGGGTGATGACCCTCTCCTCCCGGGGCGTCAGGCTTTTAAGGACGTGCAGCAGTTCCCGCCGCAGCAGCTGGCGCCCGGCTTCGTCCACCGGGACACCGGCGTCCTCGTCCTGAATAAAGTCCTCCAGATGAGCGTCCTCTTCCTCCCCCACCGGCGTTTCCAGACTGATGGGTTCCTGCGACAGTTGCAACAGTTCCCGCACCTTGTCCGGCTCCATATCCAGTGCGGCGGCGATCTCCTCCACGGTGGGCTCCCGCCCATTTTTGTGCAGCAGATCGCCTGCCGTTTTCTTGACCCGGTTGATGCTCTCCACCAGATGCACCGGGATACGGATGGTGCGTCCCTGATCCGCAATGGCGCGGGTGATGGACTGACGGATCCACCAGGTTGCGTAGGTGGAGAACTTGAAGCCCCGCTCCGGCTCAAACTTTTCAGCAGCCTTCATCAGGCCGAGGTTGCCCTCCTGAATAAGATCCAGAAAAGGCAGGCCCCGCCCGGCATAGCGCTTGGCTACTGATACCACCAGCCGCAGGTTTGCCTCACTCAAGGCGCGGCGGGCATCTGCATCCCCTGCCCGGGCGGCCTTTGCCAGCGCCATCTCCTGTCCGGCGGTCAGCAGCGGCACCCGGCCGATCTCCTTTAAATAGGTCTTGACCGGATCATCCAGTGCCACACCCTCCGAGGAAAGCTCATTCTCCAGCCTGCCGATCTGGGCATCATCCAGCACAGGCAGCTCGGCAGGCTCCTCCTCTGCCAGATGAACGCCCCGCTGCTCCAGCGCCGCGTAAAGCTCGTCCAGCTGTGCAATATCAAAATCCGCTTCTTCCATGGCACGGCTGATCTGCTCCGGGGTCAGGGTGTGACGGTGAGCCTTTGCGGCAAGGCTGCGGGCAAGTTCTTCCGTTTGCGACAATTTCTGCATGATTCCTGCTCCTTTTCTCTCCAGCTCCAGCCGGAGGGAAAACAGGGATCAGTCTTGTTCGGGCAGCGTCCCCTGCTTTTTTTCGCGCATCGACTGAAGATACTGTGTGATCTCATCGCCGGACATTGCAGCAGCTTTACTAGCAACCGGCATTCCCCGGGCGATCCTGTCCAGATACAGACGGATATCGTCCGGGGTGCAGTTCACATCGCTGTATTGTGCCGCAAGCCGGCTCAGTTCATTCAATGCTTCTTCACTTACAAATGCCCGCAGTGCAGTCAGGCTGAGTTCCACACCCTCCCGGCTGCAATTGAGCATCGCTTCGTATAGTTCCTTCTGCTGCGGCTGGATGAATTGCTCCGCCGTCAGCTGCTGCTTGGCCAGTTCCAGATAACGAGGCTCCCTCAGAATAGCAGCCAGCAGCCGCTGCTGGGCGCTGGCGATGCCCAGCGCCTGACTGCCGCCTGCGCTGTACGGAACCTTGATCTGATCCATCTCACCGGAGCGCAGCAGCTCGCGGTTTTTCTCCCGGCGGTACTTGCCGCCCGCCCGCTTTGCTGCGGTACCCAGCTGCGCCAAAATGGCAGTTTTGGAGATGTTGGTCTCCTCTGCCAGCCGCCCGGCGTACACCTCCTGCTCAGTGGGGTTGGAGCGCTCGGCCAGCATCTCCACGGCTTCCTTTACATATTGCAGCCGCTGCGCATCCTGCGAGAGATCATACTGGTCTCGCAGGCGCTTGAGCCGGAAGTCCAGCGCATTGCCCACCCCATCCAGAAGTGCCTGAAAACGCTCCGGGCCGTATTTTTTGATGTATTCGTCCGGGTCCTTTGCGCCGGGAATCTGCAAAACGCCCACCTTTACCGGGCTGTTGCGGAACAGTTCCAGTGAGCGCAGGGTCGCCTTCTGGCCAGCCTCGTCCGAGTCATAGCTCAGAATGACCTCATCGGCATACTCGCTGATGATGCGCACTTGCCCGGGGGTCAGGGCGGTGCCGCAGGCGCAGACGGCGGTGTCGATGCCCGCCTGCTGCATACTGATGACATCCATGTAGCCCTCGCACAGCACGAACCGCCGGGAGGCGCTGCGCTTGGCGATCTGCATGGCAAACACCGTCTCGGATTTGTGGTAGACCAGCGTTTCCGGGCTGTTGACGTATTTGGGCTTGGAGTCGTCCATCACGCGCCCGCCAAAGGCAATGATGTTGCCGCGCAGGTCAAAGATAGGGGTCATGACACGCTTCCAGAACAGGCAGTAGATGCGCCCGGACTGGCTGCGTTTGAACAAGCCGCTGGCGTCCAGTTCCTGCTGGTTGTAGCCCTTATCCCGCAGGTACTGGTACAGTGCCTGCCCATCGTTGGGGGCATAGCCCAGCCCGAACCGGACGATGGTCTTATCGTCCAGCCCGCGCCGCCGCCAGTAAGCGCGCGCCTGCCGTGCCTCCTCCACGGTAGAGTTCAGGCAGGCGTGGAAGAAGCGGGCGGCCTCCTTATTCATGGAGAGCACCCGGCTGCGCAGACGTCCGGTCTTGTCGTCCTCCTGCGGCTCCGGCATACCGGCGCGGGAAGCCAGCATCTTGATGGCCTCGCCGCTGCTGATATTGTTGATCTTTTTGACAAAGCTGATGGCATCTCCGGCTGCCTGACAGCCGAAGCAGTAAAAGCTTTGGGTGTCAGGGTACACATAGAAGGACGGCGTTTTTTCGCTGTGAAAGGGGCACAGACCGCCGTACAGCCGTCCCTTGCGCTTGAGCTGCACATAGCTGCCCACCAGTTCCACGATGTCGGTGCGGCGGGTAAGTTCCTCGATGTATTCATGTGGGATCATGTTGTTTTAAACGACCTCTCCAGTTTTAAAGGACGTGCCATTTCTGGGGCACGAACAGTTCTTCAAAAGTGCGGATGGCAAACTCGTCGCTCATACCGCTGATATAGTCGGTGACGGCGCGTTCCCGTCCCTCCTGATAGGCCAGCTGCACATAAAAGTTGGACATCTGATCCACATGGGTCAGGTAGTACTCGTACAGTTCCGCGATAAGCTTGTCCACCTTCTGCTCCTCGCGCTTGGCGTTTTTGTCCACATACACGGTGGCGTACATGAAATCCCGCAAAGCGAGAAAAGCCGCGTATTCCTCGGTGCCCATGCGGACATCCCCCTCGCTGTGGGTGAGGATGCTGTTGATCATAGTGGTGATGCGGGCGGACTTAGTCTGCCCCAGCACTGCCGTGCAGTCCTTGGGCAGGGTGGCAGCGTCCAGCACACCGGCGCGCACGGCGTCCTCGATATCGTGGTTGACAAAGGCGATCTGATCCGCAAGACGCACGATGCGCCCTTCCGGGGTAGCCGCCCATGTGCCCTTGGTGTGGGTAACGATGCCGTTGCGCACCTCCCATGTCAGGTTGAGACCCTCGCCATCCTTTTCCAGCCGATCCACCACACGCAGGCTTTGCATATAGTGGTGGAAGCCGTCCGGGCAGAGAGCGTTCAGTGCCTTTTCGCCTGCGTGGCCAAAGGGAGTGTGCCCCAGATCATGCGCAAGGCTGATGGCCTCGGTCAGATCCTCGTTCAGGCGCAGACCGCGTGCGATGGTGCGGGCGATCTGCGAAACTTCCAGCGTATGGGTCAACCGGGTGCGGTACAGATCGCCTTCCGGCGAGAGGAACACCTGCGTTTTCTGCTTGAGACGCCGGAAGGCCTTGCAGTGCAGCACCCGGTCGCGATCCCGCTGGAACACCGGGCGCAGCGGGTCCTGCGGCTCCGGTACGGCGCGGCCACGGCTTGCATCGCTGAAGGTCGCCCACGGTGCAAAGGTAAGGTGTTCGATCTCCTCGGTTCTCCGACGCACATCCATACAGATCCTCCTTTTGTTTTTCGGGCTTCTCCCCTCCCCTCTGCGCACAGCCGATCCCAATTGCTGCGCTACGGCAATTGTAACACATCGGCCATGTCGAAGGGGGAAGTTCCGTGTCGGTTTGCAAAAAAGACTTTGTTTTTTAAAATGGTGCGTAGAACGGGTCAGACACCGTTACCTGAGCGCTGCCCCGGGTCAGTTCTCGCAGCTGCTCCAGCAGCGGGGCTTCGGTATGCTCCGGCATCTGCCAGCGCAGGGTGACCCGGTCTGTAAACTCCGGCGGTGCCTGCTTTGCCCCGGCGGCGTCAATGAGCAGAGATGCACGCTCGTAAAGGGCGTAGTCCACTGTCACTTGTAATTCCACCACGCTGCGCACAGTGACCACCTCGGCGTTTTCCAGCGCACGGGCAGTGGCGGTAGTGTAAGCGCGCACCAAGCCGCCGGTGCCCAGCAGCACCCCGCCAAAGTAACGGGTGACCACCACGATCAGGTCTGTCAGGCCGCTGTGCTGCAACACTTCCAGCGCGGGCGTACCGGCGGTCTTGGCCGGCTCGCCGTCATCGGAATAGCGCTCGCGGTTGCCCGCCCGCAGGCGGTAAGCGTAAACGTTGTGCCGCGCGGTGCGGTTAGCCGCCCGCACCTGCTCCAGAAAGGCCACAGCGGCTTCCTCACTGTCAGCAAAGGAAAGCTGTGCGATAAAGCGGCTCTTTTTCTCTTCGTATTCACCGGTGGCCGTGCCCCGGACGGTGCGGTAATCCTCCACGTTAGATCCTCCTGATAATAACTCAGAATAAGTATAACACAAACGGGCGCAAATAAAAAGACTGACGAAGCCTTGCGGCCCCGCCAGTCTTTTTATAAGAAGAAAGCAGTTAATCACTTGGTAAAGATCTGGATCCACTGATGGCCCCAAGTGCTGTTGCTGTTGTAGTAGTAACCAACACTCATCTTGCGAGCCTCAGGGTTCAGGATATTGGCACGATGGCCTTCGGAGTTCATCCATGCGTTGACGACCTCTTCAGGAGAGACGCTGCCCCATGCGGCATTCTCGCCGGTGGGGGTATCGGTGACGCCATAGTCCTTCAGGACGGTGAAGCACTTAGAGCCATCGGGACGGACGTGGGAGTTCACAACGGCGATCTCCTCGGCGCGGGTCTGTGCAGCGGCGGTCAAAGCGTCATCGCCCATTTTCAGAGCAGTCAGACCATACTTTGCGCGCTGGGCATTGACCAGATTCAGAACTTCCTGACGGTAATCCTCGGTGTGAGAATTTTCGGGGTAAGAGAAGATCAGCACCCAGTAGTTATTGTAAACGCCGCCCTCATAGTAGCCAACGCTCACGGTGGTAGCATCGGCGTTCAGGATACGCTCACGGGTGAAGTCGGTAGCCATCCACTGATCCATTGCGGAATCAGGGGTGGAGCAGCCGGCCATGTAGTTCTCGCCGATGGAGACATCGCTGATGCCGTTCTCTGCCAGAACGGTGAAATCGCGCTGACCGTTGGGACGAACGTAGGAGTAAGAAACTGCCAGCTCTTCGGCACGCTCCATTGCAGCGGCGTTGTGGTTGCTGTCGCCCAGAGCAACAGGAGCCAGACCAGCCTGTGCACGCTCGTTATTGATCAGGGTCAGGAAGCTGCGCTGGTAAGCGTCTTCCTCAAAGTAGGAGTTCTCTTCTTCCACAGAAGCGGTGGCAGGCATGGCAGCCTGTGCAGCGTTTGCGGTGACGGGCTTGAAGCCTGCAAAGCCAAAAAACACAGCCAGCGTCATTGCAGCTGCTGCGATATTCTTCACGGTATTCATTGCACGCTTCATAAAATTGCCTCCGGTCTGTTGCCTTATGCAGTGTGATCTTGGATATTGCAACTCGTTTGCAACTCTGTCGTATCACATCCGCAACTCTTGTGCAACAAGAGTATCACAAAGCCATACAGACGTCAAGAGGTTTAGAGCTTGATTTGCAGAAAAAATACAGATTTTTTAAAAAATTCTCGCCTTTTTATCGCAACTCAAGCGTAACAAAGAGTCCGAAAACGTTACAGTTGTGTTGCGCTTCTCGCCAAAACAAGTCAAGTGCAACAGCTTCCGCACACTTTTTGGGACACTTCGGTGCGTTTCGTTTTGTATATCGCTGTATTTATATGCACCGCTTTGCATATCGTGGTTTCTGTGTACGTTTTTGTGGCGCTTCGCTGTGTTCCCTTCTGCGTTCCTTTCCTGTGGAGCAAATCGGAGCTGCTGTGCAGTGGCTGGCACAACAGCTCCTTTATAAAAAACACAAAAAAGAGGCCGCTGCACAAAAATGTGCAACGGCCTCTCACAATTCAGGCTATGCTATTGAACAATGCTCAGGAACAGGCGATCACAGAGCAGCCTTTGCTGCCTCGATCTGCTTGATCAGCTCAGGCACGACCTTGAACAGATCGCCCACGATGCCGTAGTCAGCAACGCCGAAGATGGGAGCACCCTCGTTCTTGTTGACAGCGATGATGCACTCAGAATCCTGCATACCGGCGGTGTGCTGGATAGCACCAGAGATACCCAGAGCCACATAGATCTTGGGGTGCACAGTCTTGCCGGTCTGACCGACCTGATGGTCAGCGGTCATCCAGCCTGCATCGGTGACGGCACGGGAAGCGCCCACGACACCGCCGCCCAGAGCGGCTGCCAGCTGCTCGGCCAGCTCGATGCCCTTGTTGACATCCTTGCTGATGCCACGACCAACGGAGACAATGACATCTGCGCCGATCAGGTCGACCAGCTTCTCAGCGGCCTTCTCCACGCTCAGCACTTCGGTCTTGATGTCCTCAGCGGTCAGGCTGAAGGCGGGCTTGACGATCTGGCAGGCATCAGCCTTGGCCTGATCGAAGGGAGCCTTCTTCATAACGCCGGGACGCACGGTGGACATCTGGGGACGGAAGCGGGGGCAGATGATGGTAGCCATCAGATGGCCGCCGAATGCGGGACGGGTCATCTTCAGGTTGCGGTCTTCCATATCGAACTTCTGCTTGGACAGGTCGATGGTGGAGCTCTCCTTCAGGAAGTCGATGTACTTTGCAGTATCGATATCCAGATGGGTAGCGTCGGCGGTCAGGCCGGTGTGCAGACGGGCTGCGCAGCGGGGGCCGAGGTCACGGCCAATGTTGGTAGCGCCGATCAGCAGCACCTCAGGCTTGTACTCGTTGACCATATCGCACACGACCTTTGCGTATGCGTCGGTAGTGTAATCCTTCAGCAGGGGGCTGTCGCAGACCAGAACCTTGTCGGCACCGTAGCCGCCCAGTTCCTTGGCAATGCCCTCAACGTTGTCACCCAGCAGCAGGCCGGTGACCTCGCAGCCCAGCTCGTCGGCCAGCTTACGGGCCTCGCTAACCAGCTCGAAGTCAGTGGACATCAGTGCGCCCTGGCGCTGCTCGCAAAAGACCCATACGCCTTTGTATTCGTTAAAATCAGCCATTGTAATCCTATGCTCCTTTCATCAGATCAGGTGCTTCTTGGCCAGGATGCCAGCCAGCTGGGCGGCAACATCGTCGCCCTGCAGCATGGTGCCTGCGCCCTTCTGCGGAGGAGTGAAGGACTTAAAGACGTTCGTCGGAGAACCCTTCAGACCAATGGTATCGACCTCGATCAGCGGATCGTCCTTCAGTGCGTTGTAATCGAACACTTCCATCGGCTTGTCGTAGCAGGTGAAGATGCCGTTCACGCTCATGTAACGGGGCTGGTTCAGCTCCTTGATGCAGGTCAGCAGGCAGGGAGTCTGCACCTTGACCATCATGTAGCCGTCCTCCAGCATACGCTTCACGGTCAGGGTGTTGCCGTCCTTCTGGATGTCGGCAACATAGGTGACCTGCGGCAGATGCAGCTTTTCAGCGATCTGGGGGCCAACCTGTGCGGTATCGCCATCGATTGCCTGACGGCCGCAGAACACAACGTCCTCGGGGCCAACGCCGATCTTGTTGACAGCAGCAGCCAGGATCTGGCTGGTTGCAAAGGTATCGGAACCGCCGAACTCACGGCCGGAGACCAGAACAGCCTTATCAGCGCCGCGGGCCAGCAGCTCACGCAGCATGCCCTCTGCCGGCGGGGGACCCATGGTGACAACAACGACCTCGCAGCCGGTGGCGTCCTTCAGTTTCAGGGCGGCCTCCAGAGCGTTCAGGTCATCGGGGTTGGTGATGGTTGCCATGGATGCACGATCCAGAGTGCCATCGGGCTTGACGGACACCTTGCCGGAGGTATCAGGAACCTGCTTTACACAAACAATTGCTTTCATTGTAACTCTTGCCTCCCTTACTTCAGCAGCGCGCCGGAAATGACCATCATCTGCACTTCGCTGGTGCCCTCGTAGATCTCGGTGATCTTGGCATCACGCATCATGCGCTCGATGGGGTAGTCACGGGTGTAGCCGTAACCACCGAACAGCTGCAGGCAACGGCGGGTCACATCGCTTGCGGTGCGGGCCGCGATCAGCTTAGCCTGTGCAGCCTCGACGCTGTAACGAACCTTTGCGCCATCCATAGCCTGCTGCTTCTTCAGAGCGGCAGCATAAACCAGATACTTAGCAGCCTCAACACGAGCCTTCATCTCAGCCAGCTCGAACTGGGTGTTCTGGAAAGCGGCGATGGCACGACCGAACTGCTTGCGCTCCTTGACGTAAGCAATGGTCTCCTCCAGAGCGCCCTCGGCAATGCCCAGAGCCTGAGAAGCGATTCCGATACGGCCACCGTCCAGCGTAGCCATAGCCAGCTGGAAGCCCTTGCCGCGCACGCCCAGCATACGATCCTTCGGGATGCGGCAATCCTCAAAGATCAGCTCACAGGTAGAAGAACCGCGGATACCCATCTTGTCCTCTGCCTTACCAACAGAGAAGCCCGGGTCGGTGCGCTCCACGATGAAGGCGGAGCAGAGCTTGGTGGGACGGCCGCGCTTATCCAGCACGTTATCGGTAACGGCAATGACGATGAACACATCAGCAAAGCCGGCGTTGGTGATGAAGATCTTGGAGCCGTTCAGCACCCAGTAATCGCCATCTTCCTTGGCAATGGTCTGCTGACCCTGTGCATCGGTACCAGCGCCCGGCTCGGTCAGGCCGAAAGCGCCCAGCCACTCGCCGCTGCACAGCTTCGGCAGGTACTTAGCCTTCTGCTCGGGGGTGCCGTTCTCGTAAATGGGAGCAGCGCACAGGCTGGTGTGAGCAGAGACGATGACACCGGTGGTGCCGCAGACCTTGCTCAACTCCTCCACGGCCATGACGTAGGACAGCACATCGCCGCCTGCACCGCCGACCTCAGTCGGGAAATAGATGCCCATCATGCCCAGCTTGCCCATCTTTTCGACGGTCTCCTTGGGGAAGTATTCCTCTGCGTCAACCTTCTTTGCCAGAGGCTTGACTTCGTTCTCAGCAAACTCGCGGTACATTTTCTGCACCATCTGCTGCTGCTTGGACAGAGTAAAATCCATCGCTATATCCTCCTAACAGGTCTTTTTTCATTTACCGGAATAGCCCGGTGCAAACAAATTCCTCCCGACCGCTTTCCCCGCAGCCGGGAGAAATGTTTATCAGAATTTACAGCTGGTCAACAGGGGTCTTGGTGCGGTCTGCGTTGTAAACGTAGAAGCCCTTACCGGTCTTGCAGCCCAGATTGCCGCCGCGCACCATCTTGCGGATCAGCGGGCAGGCACGGTACTTGCTGTCGCCGGTCTCGTTGTACAGCACGTCCATAATGGCCAGGCAGATATCCAGACCGATGAAGTCGCCCAGCTCCAGGGGACCCATGGGGTGGTTAGCGCCCAGCTTCATAGCGGTGTCGATGCCAGCGATATCGGAAACGCCCTCCATCTTGATGAAGGCAGCCTCGTTGATCATGGGGATCAGGATGCGGTTGACCACAAAGCCGGCAGCCTCGTTGACCTGAACAGGGCTCTTGCCGATGGCAACGGAGATCTCCTTGATCTTCTCAACGGTCTCAGCGGGGGTGTTGCAGCCGGCGATGACCTCGATCAGCTTCATACGGTCTGCGGGGTTGAAGAAGTGCATACCGATCAGGGGACGAGACAGACCCTTGCCGATCTCGGTAATGGACAGAGAAGAAGTGTTGGAAGCGAAGACGCACTCGGGCTTGCAGATCTTATCCAGCTCGCCGAAGGTGGTCTGCTTGACCTTCATATCCTCGAAAGCAGCCTCAACGACCAGATCGCAGTCTGCGCACAGATCTTCCTTCAGGCCCGGGGTGATGGCGGCAACGATTGCGTCGGCCTTCTCCTGAGTCATCTTTCCCTTAGCGACCAGCTTCTCGTAGCCCTTCTTGATCTTTGCCAGACCATTCTCGGCCCACTCCTGCTTGATGTCGCACAGAGCAACAGTGTTGCCCTCAACCTGTGCAAATGCCTTTGCGATGCCCTGACCCATAGTGCCAGCGCCGATAACACCGATCTTCATAGGAAATCTCTCCTTTAATATCAAAAATTGTATAGTTGATTAGTTGTTGGTGAACACTGCCTTGGGCTTCGGTTTCTCACGGCTCAGGAAGCAGGCCATGCCTTCCTTCTGGTCGTGGGTCTCGAAGCAATCGCCGAACAGCTTCTCCTCGACCTCAACAGCCTTCTCGATGGGCAGGCTGATGCCGTCGTTCATTGCCTTCTTGCAGTTGCGCACAGCAATGGGAGCGTTCTTTGCGATCTTGCCGGCCAGCTTCAGGACATTCTCCATCAGCTCAGCCTGCGGATACACGGCGTTGACCAGACCGATGCGGTAAGCCTCGTCAGCCTTGATGTTCAGAGCAGAGTAGACCAGCTGCTTTGCCATGCCCATGCCAACCAGACGAGCCAGACGCTGGGTGCCGCCGAAGCCCGGGGTGATGCCCAGACCGACTTCCGGCTGACCGAACACAGCGTTGTCAGAGCAGATGCGGATGTCGCAGCTCATAGCCAGCTCGTTGCCGCCGCCCAGTGCAAAGCCGTTGACGGCTGCGATGACGGGGATGGGGAAATGCTCGATCATCAGGAACACATCATTGCCCAGCTTGCCGAAGGCCTCGCCTTCTGCCTTAGTCATGGTGCTCATAGAACCGATATCAGCACCAGCAACGAAGCTCTTGTCGCCTTCGCCGGTCAGAACGATGCAGCGGACAGTCTCCTGATCGACTGCCTCAAAAGCAGCCTTCAGGTCAGCCAGAACCTCGGGGTTCAGGGCGTTCAGTGCCTTGGGACGGTCGATAGTAATGATCTCAACAGCGCCCTGCACCTCGGTTTTTACAAATGCCATTGTGAAAACCTCCATTTCATACAGTTCAGTTTTTTCAAAACAGCCCCCGGAACGCGGGAGAGCTCTCCGGTTCCCTCCGGCGCTCCGGGTCTGTGGTTCAGTCAGGATTCAGAGAAAGAGTGCTTAGTCCATCTCAACGATGGTAGCGCAGCCCATGCCGCCGCCGATGCACAGGGTAGCCAGACCCTTGTGAGCACCACGGTGCTTCATAGCGTACAGCAGGGTGACCAGGATACGAGCGCCGGAAGCGCCGACCGGGTGACCCAAAGCGATTGCGCCGCCGTTGACGTTCAGCTTGTCCTTATCGAAGCCCAGAGCCTCGCCGACAGCGATGGACTGTGCTGCGAATGCCTCGTTGGCCTCGACCAGATCCATATCAGCAACGGTCATGCCGGTCTTGGCCATGACCTTCTTGGTAGCAGCGATGGGGCCCAGACCCATGACCTCGGGCTCAACGCCTGCCAGAGCACCGGCGACCCAGGTTGCCAGAGGCTTCACGCCCAGCTCCTTAGCCTTCTCCTCGCTCATGACGACCAGAGCAGCAGCGCCGTCGTTGATGGCGGAAGAGTTACCAGCGGTGACGATGCCGTCTTTGGTGAAGGCGGGCTTCAGCTTTGCCAGAACCTCGGGAGCGCTCAGACGGGGGCCCTCATCGGTATCGAACACGGTGTCGCCCTTCTTGCCCTTGATGACAACAGGAACGA
>OGZF01001246.1_pt1 | contig 16737 bp, 18 predicted proteins | sample 1576771 | NCBI WGS metagenome assembly OGZF01 (sample SAMEA3541536, study PRJEB24748) | human gut metagenome | biome: human gut; feature: human-associated habitat; material: faeces | place: China | collected 2012
GGTGGGCGAAGCCCATTCACTTGCCGTTGACTGGCTCGGCTGGCTTTGCTACTCGCTGATAATCGGTTTTCCGTCTTTGTCAATCAAGGGACAAATACCCCCGCCAGTTCCAAACTTTGCCACAAGGTAATTGACCCCGGTTTCTCTGTCCACTACCACATAAAAGCCTTTCACACTTCCTGCGGTTTCAGTAATTTCAAATCTTCTGCTTCCCATATAGATACCTCCCAATAGAAATCAAAGCTCTTGCTTTACAAAAATGCGATAACTGATTTGATACATCACATAGCACCATGCCAACGCCAGAAGCGGTGAGCAGCAGAGAAGAATAAATACAATCTGGTCTGTCAATGCAACTCCCAGCATAGTAAGAAGCTGATATATTCCAAAGCAAATCCCTGCCGGAATGAGGAATGATACTAATAGCAGAACACGGCCTTTTTCTGCGCCAAACTTGAACACAAGAGGAATTGACATACTTCCAAAAATAAGGGAGATTACCCATGCAACGAGTGTCAAAAACAGAAGCTCTCCAATCCCTACTATGTCGAGTACGATTTTATGTGTGATTAGGCCACCGATAAAACCAATAATCAGCCCAAAGAGGCTGCCAATGGCGCAGAAGATAGCCAGCACCATAAATTTTCCAGCAACCAATTCTTTCTTGGAAACTGGCATTATCATAGCATACCGTGTCCATTTAGAACTGTCATCAAAAGAAAAGGTTGTTACAATCATCATGCTGCACAAAATCGCACATACAAAAATATAGCCTTCTACGCCGGAAAACGGAATAAGCGCAACGGCAAAAACCACAAGGATGAATAGCATAGATTTCGCATTGTGGCCGATATTAAATAAATCTTTCAAAACAAGACTTTTCATTTTGCTTGCTCTCCTTTCACATACAGCAGCAGAATATCGTCGATTGTTGCGTCGTCCACTACGGCATTTTTATATTTCCTCCGGGCTTTTTCCTTGTCAGCTACCAGCACATTCCATTGATAATCATCTTTGCGGTAAGCCAGAATTTCCGCTTTATCGAGCTGGTCGAACAGTGCTGCGCCACAGCGGATAATACCATAGTTATAACGAAGTTCATCTTTCGTTTTACAAAAAAGAACCTTGCCCTGATGGATAAATGTAATGTAATCTGCGACTTTTTCTAAATCTGTTGTGATATGCGAGGACATCAAAATGGAATGATTTTCGTCCTGAACAAATTCAAGAAATACATCAAGAATATCATCACGCATTACAGGGTCGAGGCCGCTTGTCGCTTCGTCCAAAATCAGTAGCTTGGGGTTATGGGAAAGGGCGACGGCAATACACAACTTCATCTTCATTCCCTTGGACAGAGATTTAATTTCCTTATCCGCTGGAAGTTGAAACCGCTTTAGATAGTCTTGAAACAGATGGCCGTCCCACTGTTTGTAGGCAGCACCAGCAATTTTCCCGACTTTGGCCGGAGTGAGCGTTTCATAGAAGTTAATTCCGTCAAACACTACGCCAACATCCTCTTTGATTTGTTTTGTGGACGATAATTCCTGCCCCCAAAAAGTAACTGTTCCATCATCTTTATGAATTAAATCAAGAATAGCATTGATAGTTGTGCTTTTTCCGGCTCCATTTTCGCCAATAAGCCCCATGATTGTTCCTTTCGGAACCGAAAACGAAACATGGTCTAACTTGAAATCGGCGTATTGCTTTGTCAAGTTCTCAACCTGCAAAATAGCGTTCATAGTTAATCCTCCTCTTGATAAAATATCGTCAGTAATTCAATCAATTTTTCCAACGATATTCCACTTATCCGCCCAATATCGGCGGCCTCTTGCAAATGTTCTTCGGCCAATCTCTGCTGTTCTTCCTGATAAAAGTCTTTGTTCTGTGCCGACACAAAACTTCCTCGGCCTACCGTTGTTTCAATAAAACCGTCCCTTTGCAAATCTTCATACGCTTTTTGAACGGTAATAACACTCACATGAATGGACTTTGCCAGCGCCCGCATAGAGGGAATAGGATCGCCGGTTTTTAACTCGCCACTCATAATCATGGCTTTTATCTGTGAAGTTATCTGCTCATAAATTGGCTTGCTCGTATTACTGCTTATGATAATTTCCACAACGCCCCTCCTTTGTTCTTTAATGTACTTATCGTACAAGTACATTATATTCAAGGCAAACGCTTTTGTCAATAGGGTATTAGAAAATTTATCTTTGCTTATTAAGCAAAAGAAGCCACACAATTTGTATGGCTTCCATGAAATTCTACTTTGAAATTTTTACGGAATAACGGGCTGTTGTCTATCAACTTCTTGTGTGTTACTTTATGGCACATGAGCATTTGCACCCGGGTTGTCGTTTCCATAACCTTCCATCAGGTTGATTACGCCCCAGACACCAAGACCAGCACCGATTGCAACGACCAGTGTCTGAAGGATATTGATTGCACTGCTAAAAAAAGCCATAATCAAATGTATGAACAAACGCTTTTCTTATGGTCTGTAAGCGTTTGGCTCTACTCCTTTCCCTTTTATTCAGACCTTTTTGTATCCTTATCAGTAGTAGCAGGGTGCTCGAATTCTTTCTTTCATATCAGTCCTCACCTTCCTCAGCTTCAATCGCTGATACGTCTTCTTGTGTTACAGTTACTTCATACATTTCAAATTCTGTATCTTCGGACATCACCAGTCGGTGTGCCAGATATTTTTCTACATCAAACGCATTATTCTTATTGAAATCGGCAAGCTCCTTGTACCGTTTATGCTTTGTGATGTCATATTTGTTGCTTAAAAACGGCCAGACTCCTCGAAGCTGTAAGATACATTTTTCTCCGTCCATGACCGCCAGCTCATCTCTACTCATCAGTTCTTTTCCAGTCTTTTGATAATTCAGCCCATAGGACCGGTTGCTACCTCTGGTGTCTGATGTGTTGTAAAGATCTATGGTTTCCTTTCCCAGGGTTTCTGATATTTCTTTCAGTGTGGAACTTTCCTTTCCACCCAGGAAAAGAACGGTGTCACAGTTACCCGTGATCGTCTCAGCCGCATCCTTATAGATGGTTTTCAGCTGAGATTGTGACTGCAGAATGATAGAAGCGGAGATTTCCCTGCTTCGGATCGTAGCAATCAATTTGTCGAATTTTGGGATCTGTCCGATATTGCTGAACTCATCAAGAAGCAGTCGTACATGATAGGGAAGCCTGCCTCCATGCTCATCATCCGCTTTATCACAAAGCAGGTTAAAGAGCTGGGTGTACATGATTGCTACCACAAAGTTGAATGTGTCATCTGTATCACTGATGATGACAAACATAGCTGTTCTCTGATCACCGATCATATCCAGTTCCATCTCGTCATAGGACATGATTTCTCTTAGTTCCTGAATATCAAATGGTGCAAGTCTGGCACCACAGGAAATCAAAATCGATTTTGCAGTTTTGCCGGCAGCAAGCTTGTACTTGCGATATTGCCTTACTGCAAAGTGTTCTGGATTTTCTGCTTCCAGCTCTTCAAACAATTCATCCACTGCATTTTTAAATTCTTCATCATCCTCCCTGGTCTCACTGGCATTGATAAATTCCAACAGAGTAGAAAAGTTCTGTTCTTCCTCTGGTGCCTCATACCAGATGTATCCGATCAGTGCAGAATACAAAAGACGTTCGGCCTTCACCCAGAAATCTTCCGTTGATTTTTCGCCTTCACCCTTGGTATTTGCGATAATGGTATTGACCAGCTTCAAGATGTCTTTTTCACTCCGGATATAATGGAACGGATTGTAATGCATGGACTTTTTAAAGTTGATCGTATTTAATACCTTGATCCGGTATCCTCCATTTACCAGCATCTTCCCGCATTCGACGATGATCGTACCCTTCGGATCAGTGACCACATAGGATACGTGATCCGTCATCTGCATAAGGTTGGGCTTCACATAGAATCTTGTCTTTCCGGATCCGGAACCACCGATAACGATCACATTCTTATTTCTGGCATACTTCGGAGCTTTTGGTCGGCTGTTCATGGTCAGACGTTCCGTTTCTGTGAGGATGACATTGTTTTCAAAAACCGGATCCATAAAGGGTTCGATATCTTTTCTGTTTCCCCATCTTGCAGATCCATATTCCACACCTTGCCGGAACTTCTTTGCATTTTTAGAACGATAGTAGACCACCAGTTTTAATGCACCTGCAACCAGAACACCTACTGCAAGGTCCTGCAAAGCGACACTTGGCAGCCAGCTTAAAAATGCCAGTCGGAAATTGACTAACATCACGCCAAGTCTCTGGACCATGCTTTCTCCCAGGCAATGCCGGTACAGCCAGGATCCTTTATCTGCTACATAGAAAATAAAGAAATATGGGAGATTTAAGATCACCAGCCGTTTGACCTGGATCTTCTGTAATTTTTCCCGGATCATCGTTCCTGACCTCTGGATTTTTGTCTCTGCTTCACACGCTGGCGGTGCTTTGCTTTTCTTTCTACAGATTTCTGCAGTTTCTTTCTGACGGATGGTTTCTTCGACTGTTTCTTTTTCAGTTCTACTCCGGCATATTCCCGGAAAGCCGCTGTCATCACATCCACATCTTTGGCCTTAAAGAAGACCAGAAATTTCGGTGGATCCGCACCAACCTCTTTTTTCAGGCTGTAATCAATGCCGTATTTTCTTGCCACACGATCAAAAGATTTGATATTTTCATCTGTGATCTTTAAGTTGGAAAGCTGTACTCCCTGTGCATTCAGCTGCTTGATGGTCTGCTTTCCATGTGGCTTTTTCTTTTCAATCTTTTTTCGGGCTTTTTCCCTTCCTTTCTCCTGAGCTCGTCCGGTCTTTTCAGCCATTTTCACCTGCGTTGCTTTCTGTTTCCTACGGTTGTCCATTTCCAGGAACTTCCGAAGGGCTGCTTTTAGCACACTGGCAGTGATCTTGACTCCCTGGATGCTCAGGCTGATCACTTTTTGATTTACTTCTTCCTGCAATTACCCACGTCCTTTCTTTCCTTTCATCTCAGAATAAAGACGGGCAATACAATATCCGATACATGGAACATGTTTTCCATACGGACAGCCACTACATGGTGTCGTTTTTACTGCTTTTTTCTTTTCCGGAAGCAGATAGTGGCACTGTTTCAAGCTACAGCCTTTCTTTTTGCCTCCCCACCAGTAACAGTACTTGCAGGACCATGGCTTTTCTTCGCTGTACTTTCTTCCCTCAATAGCTGCATTTGGTTCTATGATCAGATCTTTATTAGTCTTCATTCTGTTCTTCCTCTTTTCTCATGATTTCTGTCAGTTTTTTCTCTGCCTGACTTCCGGCAGCAATGAGACAATACAAAACTGTAAATATTGCCGCTACTCCCAGAAGAGCAACAAAAATAATGATATTTCTCATGGTTTCTCCCATCTAAAAAAGCGTCCACAGATTCCTTTCGGTTTCCATGAACGCTCATTCTTATTTAATTAGTGTTTCTTTTTTCTCATAAATGCAAGGGCTCCTGTACCAGTCGCACCAATGCCGAGAAGCATATACCACAGCCACAGATTGGTGTTATCCCCAGTCTTTGGTGAATCACTGACAGGTTTTCCACCTTCCGGTGTCTTTTCTGCCGGTTTTTCCTCATCCACCATGGTTACATGCTGTACTTCACCGGTATCCTTTAGTTCGAATTCCACATCTTTTGCAACCAGATAGCCATCCGGTGCTGTTTCTTCACGGAGAGTGTATTTTCCGATTGGAAGCATTTCGATGTAATGTGCTTTCTCTGTACTGGTCCAGCTTTCCACAACTTTTCCATCCTGATCAAGGATCGTGAGTTTTGCTCCCGGAAGTTCTTTTCCGGCGATATCCTGTTTGGAGATTTTCACCTTCGTCACATCATCCTTCATCTCAACTTTCTGCACATCGGCAGTATCTTTGATGGTGAACTTCACGCTTTCAGCTGTCACATAACCATCGGCCGGTTTTGTTTCAACCAGTGTGTATTCTTTTCCGACAGTCAGCTCACGGATCACATGTACTTCTTTACCGGACGTCCATTCATCCACGATATTTCCATCAGCATCTACCACTCTCAGCTTACATCCTGGAAGTTCTTTTCCGGTTGTCAGACTGGATTTGGTAAATTCTACAACAGTTGGCTGATTTTCAAAGGTAAAATCATAGGTTACAGTCGGCTGCTCCTCACCTGCATACTCAAAGGTAAATTCCTTTTCTTCATCGTTGGTTACAAATCCGTCCGGTGCATAGAGCTCTTTTACATAGTAAGTTGCTCCTATTGGAAGATCTGCAACAAATGTGATCTTTCCTTCTTCATCCGTAGATTTCAGTTCAATGATCTCATTGGCTTCGATCAGGACTTTACCAGTTGTCTCAGACTTAATGTCTTCTTTGGCAAATAATCCAAAGATAGCGCCTTCCAGTGTACGGTCAGAATCTTTTTCCTTCTTAAGTACACTGACTTCTACTCTCTGACGGTTGTTCTGCCAGTCTTTGTCATAGACTACAACCGGTGTATTCTGATCCACGTAAGTCAGATCTACATGACGGATCTCACCATCCAGTACATGACCGTAAGCAGTTCCTGTTTCTTTCACATAGTATTTACCAAGTGGAAGATTTTCCAGTTTTGCAATACCGGTTTCATCTGTCTTGATCGTTGCAATCAGTTCATCCTTTTTATAGTAATCGTCACTGACGCCATCGGCAGCCTTAATGTCTTCCTCAGCATAGACTTCAAACGTAACATCTGTCAGCTTTCCGATTACATAGTTGAAAATGTGTTCCACCACACCTTTGACCTTATCGGCCAGTGTAACAGAATCCAGAAATTCTCCTTTTTTGTTGATGATCAGTTCACCAACCGGTACCTCGTCCTTCATTTCCAATTTCTGAACCTCTCTGGTATCTTTGACTGTGAATGTCACATCATTGGCTACCAGATAGCCATGTGGTGCAAATTCTTCATGGAGGGTATAATTCTCACCCACTTTCAGATATTTGATCACATGCGGTGCATCTTTGGAAGATGTCCAGCTATCTACTACATTTCCATCTTTATCCGTTACTTTCAGATAAGCTCCATCCAGTTCTACACCGGTTGTTGCATCTGATTTTGTGATCTCAACAGTTGTCGGCTGGTTCTTCTTTACGGATTTTAATGTTACTGTCTGTACATCCTGCCCCTGATAAGAAGCATCAAATCTCAGTACTTCATCCGAAGATACGAATCCATCTGGTGCTTTCAGTTCTTTTACATAATAGCTTCCAAGTGGAAGATCCAGTGTACATGCTGCCTGACCTTTTTCATCAGAAGTCATTTCCTGTAAAAGAGTATCTGCTTTGACGATCACTTTTCCATCTTTCGTCTGAATGTCTTTTGCATTGTAAATACCAAACACTGCTCCGGCTACTGTATTGCCTGTCTCAGCATCCTGTTTTTCGACAGTAATCGACACTTTCTGTCGTTCATCTGTGACAGAGATTTCTTTCTCGATCACTGCAGTATCCTGATCCGCATAAGCAAATTCGACATTTTCCGGCACAGTATTTAACACATAAGTGTCCGGTGCATTCTTCTCTTTAACATAGTACCTGCCAAGTGGAAGATTCTTTACGGTTGCATAACCATCTGCATCCGTTGTGACGGTTGCTACCAGTGCATCCTTTGCAAAATACAGAGTTCTCTGTCCATCTGCACCTACCTGATGATCGGCAGTATAAATATCCTCTGCCGCATAGACTTCAAATTCAGCACCTGCAAGTCCAGCCATTTCATACTGGAAGTCCTTATCAAATCCCTTTAACACTTCACCCTGTTTATAGATCTTTAACTGACCTTTGACCGGGGCATTGGTATATTCCACATCAATGACTGCATCTCCTGTGACAGGATCGGTCAGATAAGCAGTATCTGTATCAACTGCAACTGTCACATAGTTTTTGGATATCGTGTACCCATCGGGTGCCGTCACTTCCTCAATCCTGTAGTTACCAGGTTTCAGATTCTTTGGCAGTACCAGGTATCCTTCTTCATTTGTGAAATAAGATTTGTGTACCGTTGGCTTTGGATAGGATGTTGTCTGTTCCACATATTTCTGATTATCCAGGTCATATACCTTGAATTCAGTATTCGCCAGGAGTACAGATTTCTGTGTTTCTGCATCCTTTTTGATGATCTTTAATTTTGCTTTGAATTCCTTATCCAGAAGCACTCGCCATGTCTGTGGTGTATCCGGATGATTCTCTGTGATCTTCACTACAAAATCATCGACCGGTGCATAGTTGTGTTTGCTTGTGGTTTCTCTTACCACATAAGTTCCATATGGAAGCGGAATCGATCTTGCATATCCTTTTTCATCGGTAAACATTTCTGCCTGGCCATCTGCAGTCAGTACAACTGGTCTGGCTGAGTCAAAATCGTAACTTCCATCTGCTTTTACTTTCAGATCACTGACAAGCCATGCTGAAAAACCAACTCCCTGCAGAAGATCTGCATCGGTCTTTCCGTTGTTTGCTACCTTGATGATCTGAAATGGCTGTTTGATGACAGTTTCTTTACATACAGAAGTTCTTTCTACTGTCGGAACAGTAGCACCTTCGTAAGTACAGTCCACCTCATGTTCTGTCGGATCCAGTACGTATCCCACCGGAGCACTAAGCTCTTTCAGATAATACTTTCCAAGATAGAGATCCGATACAGAAGCTTCGCCATTCTTATCCGTTGTCAGGGATGTGATCAGGCTGTCTTTCTTATGGATCGTTCCGGTTCTTCCATCCGGATGAACAATATCTTCCCTTGCATAAAGGCCATATACTGCACCTTCCAGCGTTGCATCACCCTGTGCTGCATTCCCTGTCTCAGCATCCTGTTTTGCAATGTTGATCTTTGCATTTACACGTTTGTCTGTTACATTTTTGGTCGTTGTCTTTCCGATAGCAAGAGTCACATTATAAGACTTTGTATCGATCTGATACCCTGTTGGAACAGAGATTTCTTTCAGATAAACAACTTCCTGTGTTTTCTCCATTGTGAGCTGTGAAGCACCATTCTGATCAGTTGCAGGCATCTCTGCAATCAGCTTTGTACATGCAGCATCGGAATAGATCCCGTACACTGCACCAGCCAGTGCATTTCCTGTATCCTGATCTTTCTTTACAATGGATACTTTGCATTCTTTTGTCCAGGTTACTTTAAAATCCACATATTTCTCATTTCCGACACCTTCACCGAAAACAAGAGCCAGGTCCTGTGTCCCAGATCCTGTTGTGATCTTATAGGCTGAATATTCCTTATCAATACTTCCTTTCATCTTAGAAGAGAAAGTAGCACTGACATTTTCTGCCTGATTAAGTGGTGCTGTCAGATAGAACTTTGTACCACCGGAAATCTCCACATTAGCCCCTGCAGCACTTGTTTTTCCGGTTGTCACATTTACAAGTTTTACACCTTTCGGCAGCTTGAAAGTAACCGTCTGCAGTTTATCCGCTTTGAATGTGATCACACTTGTTCGCTGGCTGTTTCCTTCCACATAAGCCTTTACATTAGATTCGGAAAAGCTCATATCTACAGACGGAATGTCCGGCATATTTACACAATAATTGTAAAGCTCCATTGCCAGGTTCTTTCCTGTTGCATTGGTTCCGGATGCCCAGTCACTGGATCCATTTGCATAAGCTGCTGCAAGATGGGTAATGATGAATCTCTTTCCTGCCGGAAAATCCGGATGTTTCTCATCGAAGAAACCATTCTCATCACTTGCTTTTGTTCCGTAATAGCAGACCTTTGCAAGTGTCTTTCCATCGGCAAGTTTCTGGATCGTATAAGTTCCATTTCCCGGTCCTTTTTTCGATGGTTCAACACAGTATGCTGTCGCATTGATGCTTCCCCATTTCACATAATATGGACAAGTCAGATAAGAACCTAATCCATAATCTGCGTAATAGTACCAGGAACCGGCTGTGACTGTGACTGATTTTGTTCCTGTTTCACCGGAAGCAAGCATCATTGGCATATCAAAAGTAATACTTTCGCCTGCTTCAAGATCTGCAAGAGCAACTTCCTGGTCAACAGCTTCCTGCATAACCTCTGAGAGTGTGATCCCTGTTTCCGGATCAACGGTCTCCTGATTCTCCGTTGCTTCGATCTCTGCATCAAATTCTTTTTCTGTCAGTTCTGTTTTGCTCTCCGTTTTAGCAGCACCAGTTTCCTCTGTAGACGAGTCAGCCTCAGAATCCTCTGTTTCTGTCTCATCGGAAGAACCAGCATCCTGATCAGAAGAACTTTCTGACTGCGAATCTTTCTGCTGATCCGCTTCTTTTACCACGATCTTTCGATTGATCTGGTAGGTTGGGTGATCCGTTGTCTGTGGTTCTACATAATAGACTGCCTTATAGGAATTGGCATAATCGGTAGAAAAATCATTCCCGTCCGTATCTTTTGCTTCCTGAAATGTAACTTTTACTTTGCTGTCATCCTGGATCGTAAGACCGGTATAATCGCTCTTTACATCGAAATTGTCTCCAACCTTGATCTCATAATCCTTTGCAGTTACCACTTCATCTTCATCCAACTGATCCTTGATCTCCTCATAATACGGAATCTTTTTTACAGATCCTGCATCCTCAGAAGCATAGGCAACAGCGGGAGAGAGTACCGTCGATAGAACCGTTACTGCAGTCAGTAAACCGGACATCACCCTGCGTGCTTTCTTTTTCACGTTCATTCTCTTAAATCCTTCCTTTCTGATTCTTTTGTGTATGGTTATCTGTTAGTTTCTGCATATTATCTTTTATACGAAGATGATCGCCTCCTTTCCTGAAATTTGCGCTATTTGGGACAGTCAGCACAAGCTGAGATAACAGCACAAATATATGGCGGTATCTGTTTGTCACAAATACCGCCACATGATTTCTACTGTCATCCTCTTTTTAGATTCAGACATTTTATTTTGATTTAAGATTTAAGCGTTTTCCTGTTTTCTTTCCCGGATCCGTTCCTATATCAGTTTCCATCTCTGATACGTTTTCTTCTGGCAGACACGCAGCTTTTCGCTCTATGCATGTTCAAACCAAATATCACTCCGGGCAGGCTATTCATTTTTCAAGGTACATGAAGGTGTTCTATGCAAACCCTTCATATAACGAAACGCTCAGAGCCTGTTTTACAGTGGTCTAATTCAATTTTTTTGAAATTTTTTTAAAATTCTTCGTTTTCCGCCTTTTTTTTCATCGTTTTTAATGCCCTGTTCAGGAGGTCATTTACACTCTGCTGTTTGATTCCCAGATAATCTGCAACATCCTGCTGACGCATTTCCTCGAAATAAACCAGATTGAGTACCATCTTTTGCCTCTCTGTCAATTCCTTGATCAGCGCATGCAGAATTTCTCTGTCGATAACATCGTCAACAAAATCTTTTGAAGATCCTCTCATAATCTCCGCATCATCTGTAACATCGCTGTTAGAAAATACACCATGATTGGTGCTGATTTTGCTCTGGCTGTATGCCATACGGTCTTCAGCCTCCATCAGCAGACGGATATACCAGTTTTCATTATCAAAGAACTCTTTATTGAATTCCTTGTTATCGCCAGTTACACTCACATATTCATAGTCATCACAACTATGAAGCGGAAATACGGTTGATTGATTTCCCGCTGTATAAAGCACATATCCGTGATCATAAACAGAGATCGTTGTATCTGCATTGATCATTTCTTTTACTATAACTTTGTGTTCTTTCAAGGATTTCACGCTTGGGATTCTTTTCTCCATATCAGCAACCTTCACGATTTTCTTCAGTTCTTTTAATGTCAACATAATGACCACCTTTCTGCCTTTCGGCTCCGGGTGGTTCTTTCCATCTTTTATGAAATTTCTGCACAGACATAAAGAACTGCAGCGCAAGAGGTCACGAACTCACCCGTTTTTTTTGAACGGGAGTCCGCGACTCCTTGATAACGCATAATCTGCTTACATAATTAGTATGTTAGATTACTGCTCATTTTGGGATTTGCACTGAATGCACTCTGATTTATTCTCTGTTTGCTGTTTGCGAAACATGGAATAATCGCCCATAGCATCGTAAGGACAACGCCTTACAAATTCCTGGTATTCGATTTCAGTCATCTTTGCTTCCTCCTTTGTGTCATATTATCAAAATCTCTATTTACAATTATTTTTGCAAAAAAGAATTCAACCTCTATATAACGAAACGCTCAGAGCCTGTTTTACAGTGGGGTACGACAAAAAATTTAAAAATTTTTCGAAATACGTCAAAAAAGCCCGACAAAACAAATACTTCAACAATCTCCAAAACCAGAAAATACTTCTGATCTTGCAGTGTATCCGTAAATGTTTTGCCGGGCTCTTAGTGATTCCAGTCAGGTTCAGCTCCTTGACAAACTCTTGCTGTCTGGTGCGTTCTTGATGGTTCCTGCCAAATCCAACGCTTACTACAGACAGCTCATTCTATTCTGTTATGATCCCTGATTCATCATCTTTCGGGAATACGTCCGCATCCTGGACTTTAATTGTTCATCTCTGATGTGGATCGGACGAACCGACACCATATCATCCTTTACAAATATCTCCAATGTACTGCGACATTTTTTGCACTCCACTTCTGAATCGCTTTGTGCGCTCTTTTCAATAAATGCTCCGCATACAGAGCAGTGTACATGCCATTTAATAGCACCTGATCCCATATAGGCTTCCTCCTTTAAGCAATAAGATATTTCTCCATTTATTACTCAACGGACCAAAGGGAAATCAAATCCGCCTTATGAGCATCATGCCATCCATTCCGTAAGTGCCAAAGCTGCACGAACAGCACGATTTTTATTCTGATCAGATCTGCTTTGTCGATCTGTGCATCTTTTTTTATCCTTCCACCAGCTACCACACACTCTTTCCGGTATAAAAAATTCCGCTGTGATTAATTAACATGATATTTCAATAGTTTCAAATACATCACCAGTCAGATCACAGATGTCCTGGATCTGGATCTCGGTATCATCAATCCGTAAGTGGACTGATGGATCAAAAAATTCTACGGTTCCAGATAATGTATGGTACTGACCAATTAATGGATTCTTCCATGACTTTTGAAAATAAGTTGCCTGTATCTTCATTCCATATACCAGGATCCTTAATTTCATATCCAGCTCATTTTTCTTTTCCTCAGATAAATCTCTTTTTGGTTCGTAAATGATTTCCTGTTGCCGGATCGTTTCATCCAGTCCACGAAGTGCCGCAAATGGAGCAAACTGTTTTGCCCTGCGTCCTACGTCCATGGGATGTCTCCTGGAAACCGGTCTTGGTAAATATAAATACGGTTGATATGCACTTGCCAGCACTATTCGCACCTCCTCTAAGCACGGTGACCACCTATTTGCTCGTTGCGTTCTCTATAAGTAGAACACTCTAGCAGGTTGGATCCCCGCATGATCGCATTCTTTCCATAACGCTGCTTTACATTCAATACTGCTTCCTGTAAATGCCGTTCTTTATCGGTCTGTTTGGGATCATCAAACAGGCTGTACTGCACATAACTTTCAGGAGCAACCCTGTTCGCACACATCTCGATTCTTCGGATTCCGGTATATCTATCCGCAATCCTGAGATATAAATCTTCCACTGCATCCATGATCTTTTTGGAACTGTTACTTCCTTTTTCGAGTTTTACGGTTCCTTTAGATGCCTCATGCTCATACCTGTGGTCATAGGCGATCCATAAGGTGAGAGAGCTTGTTATCAGTCCTTTTTCAAACAGATCCAGGACCAGATTATCTGTCATTTCCCTTACGATCACAAGTGCTTCGTCAAAAGAATAATTTCGCATCAGCACCTGACCATTTGAAAGGCTGTGTTCCTCCGAATGATAGTTCTTGATGTCACTCATCCGGCATGTTTCATATCCCCATGCATGATCGATCAACAGCTCTGCATCAATCCCAAACATCTTATACAGCCAGTCTTCGGATCTTAAAGAAGCCATTGCAATATCGCCCATCGTATGGATTCCATAACCGGCCAGTTTTTTTTCAGTCCGGGATCCAATCCTCCAGAAGTCACTTAATGGTTTATGATCCCATAGCTGCTCTCTGTAAGAGAATTCATCCAGGATTCCAATATGGTCATCCACATGCTTTGCTACGATATCCATTGCGATCTTAGCAAGATACAGATTGGTTCCCACACCTGCAGTTGCAGTGATGCCAGTTTCCTCCATGACTGCCTGCATAAGCTTTATCGCCATTTCTTTTGCAGTGAGATGATAAAGCTGCAGATAGTTTGTCACATCAATAAAACACTCATCAACACTGTACACATGGATATCTTCTTTTGAGACATACCGCAGATAGATTCCATAGATCTTTGCGGAATAATCCATGTACAACTGCATCCTCGGCATGGCTGTAATGTACTTCACACAATCCGGTATCTCATGGATCCGGCACCGGTTCTTGATGCCAAGAGACTTCATAGCCGGAGTGATTGCCAGGCAGATTGTTGACTTTGATCTGGTCGGATCTGCAACCACCAGGTTTGTTTTAAATGGATTCAGCCCACGTTCTACGCATTCTACAGAAGCATAAAAGGACTTCAGATCAATACAGATAATAGAAGTCTGATCCTGACTCACATTGCCACCTCCCATACGTCTTTCCTCTTTTTGTAACATGTATCCCATTTTGACTATCAATGATTGTCTATCCTTCCTGTTTTCATTGAATTACAGGAAATTCATTTCACATATCCATTGACAAAAGAGGAAATATTGTGTATCTTATAGGAAAGATGTTTCCCTTATCTGTGATTCACATTATAGGAGAGATATTTCCCTTTGTCAAGATTAATTTTTGATTTTTAGGAAACACATTTCCCGTTTTGCCTTGAGGCGGCTAATGAAACTTATAAGACAAGGCTTAGAAAGAGGTATGTTTATGACATTCGGTGAAAAAGTAAGATCATTAAGAAAAGAAAAAAAGATGAGTCAGCAGGAACTGGCCAGTATGGTTGGTGTTTCATATAGGACCATTCGATCCTGGGAAGTAGAAGGACGTTTTCCAAAACAAAATGTTCTGTATCAGAAACTGGCAGATGCATTACAGTGTGACGTTTCTTATCTCATGAGTGAGGATGAAGCTTTTATCACAGAAGCATCCGAACAGTTTGGTAATCGCGGTGCCAAACAGGCTCAACAGATCCTGGAACAGGCTGCAGCTATGTTTGCCGGTGGATCACTGACAGACGAAGATAAAATAGCTTTTATGGATGAGATCCAGAGCCTTTATCTGGATTCCAAAAGACGTGCAAAGAAATTTACACCGAAAAAATATCTGAAAAACCAAGAGGAAAAATAATAGAAGGCGGGATTATTGTACACCTAATCTGTTACCTTATAGTTACAAGGATATTTCTGCCCTTTTATTTTTTACTTTTGAGGTGATTTATTTGAGAAACACTTACATATATACAGAAACAAAGAAATTAATCAAGAAATATGGCACCAGGGATCCCTTTGAGATCATGGATCAGATGAACATTGTTGTCGGGGAAACTTCCAGATATAAGACACTGAAAGGATATTGTTTTATGAGCTGCAAGACGATCTATGTCATGATCAGCAGTTTCCTTTCAGAAGAAGAAAAGATGATCGTTGCCGCCCATGAATTAGGGCATATCATCCTGCATCGTTCCCAGCTGAAAATGGCTCCGATGCAAGATGATACACTCTACAATATGACGGATAATACAGAATACCAGGCCAATCTGTTTGCTGCCGATCTTCTTATTGAAGATGAAGACATTGAAGAGATGGTTCAGAACGAGGACCTGGATTATTTCGGACTCTGCAGTTCTCTGAATGCAACTCCGGAACTCATGAGCTTTAAACTATACAGCCTGACAAAACGAGGCCAGGCTTATCATATGCCGATGGAGATTCAGAGCAATTTCCTGGCGAAATAAAGTAAATAAAGATCCTGTTCTATATATCATAGTATGAACAGGATCTTTTTATAATGATTTATTTTCTATCTAAAATTTTATTAAACCGACTAAAGACTCCATAGTTTGTGTGTTTGACTTACTGTTTATATCTATCTTCTCCTAAATATTTTTCTAGTCATTGCAATATAAAATTGCTTATACCGTCTCTCCCTTAAGAGTCCTGGTATTCTGGATAATATACAGAGCGACCGATATGACCATCATTATAGCGCACAAACCAATCAACAGATCTGATACCATCGGTGTAATGTGGAACCATATAATATGCACCGCTGCAGTTCCATATAATAAAAAGGTTACTATCTTTCCATGCCAGTCTGCACCATGTACTTTTCCTGTCTTTCGTATCACAAGACATCCACTGACTACCATATACAGTTCCTTACCTGCCATTATTACGATTAAAAGAAGCATATGCGAAAAACGAGTAAACAGACAGATTAACATCGCTGCCTGTGTCAGCTTATCAGCCACCGGATCAAGTATTTTTCCTAAATTACTAATCCTATGGAATCTTCTTGCGATATATCCATCAGCAAGATCCGTAAGACCAGACAGCAATAAGATTTCACCAGCTAACAGAGGATTTTTCTTTACACAATAACTCCATATAATTACCGGAATCAGACAAAGCCGAAAAAAAGAAAGAAGATTAGGAACCGTAATAATTCTATTCAAATTTTCTTCCTGATTCACTTCACTCTGCATGTACGGTCACCTCACTTT